>Ga0307378_10013737_pt1 | contig 10231 bp, 12 predicted proteins | sample UN1MG_FD_202238 | JGI IMG/M metagenome (GOLD analysis project Ga0307378, IMG submission 202238) | Soil microbial communities from Risofladan, Vaasa, Finland - UN-1 | ecosystem: Environmental > Terrestrial > Soil > Coastal area > Acid sulfate soil | place: Finland: Risofladan, Vaasa | collected...
GAAGGTCTTTCAGGTGCATTGAAACTTCTTGAAGATGCAACAAAAGGTGATGCTGCTGAGATTGCAAAATTAGTCCCGAATATTCGTGGTATGCGTGGTGTCATGGCATTGACTGGAACTGGTGGAGAAGAGTTTACAGCAATATTAAAAGAAATGGAATCGTCTTCAGGTGCTACAGCAGAAGCATTTGACAAACAAGAAAAGACATTAGACACTTTAAAAACACAAATGGGAAAGACCCAACTTGTGCTTGGCAATATTGGAAAATTCTTTGTTGATCAGGTAGCTGTTGGAGCTACTAAAGCAGCAAATAGTATGTTGACTTTTATAATGTCATCTTCAGGTATGGAAATTATATCAAATATAATTGCAACATTGTCTGCAACATGGGCTGCATTGAAAACTGCAATTCAACCTATTATTGATACTATACTTCCTGTATTAAAAGAATTATGGGATCAGATAACAGAAAGATTAACTGATGTTACTGGAGAAACTACATCTGCTGCTGGTGGAATGAAAGTATTGTCTATTGCATCCAATCTTGTATCTTCAGCAATTACTGTTGTTGGTAAAACATTAAGTCTTGCAATTGATGCCATTGCTGATTTTATTATTGCAATTAAAGAATCTGCACAGACCATTGGTACTTTCTTTCAATTTCTCACTGGTAAAGCTTCATGGGAAGAAGTTAAGACTCAAGCCAATCAAGCAGGTGAAGCATTCGCTGGTCTTGGAACAAATTTTGTAACAAACATTGGCGAGATATACCAAACCGTTAGAGATGAAATAAAAACATTCAGTGGTGAGACAGAAGAACTTGCCGCAGATATAGAAGTAAATGTGACGACCTCTTTTAATAATACAAAAAAGAATGTTGTAGATAATTGGGGTGAAATGACCACTGGAGCAAAAGATTTTGCTGAAGGTGTGAATGATGCTATCCTTCCATTACCTGAACATGAAAAAACAATAGCAGAACAAGAATTAGAAATAAGAGAGTGGCTATTTGGTAGCTCTCTTGCTTTAACAAATGCCTATGTTAGAAATGAAGAACGATTATGGAAGGAAGCGCTTGAAGCACAGACAACTCGAATAGAAGAAGGTAAGATAGGTTGGAAAACTTATTATGAAGAAATTAAATCTGCGGCTTCAACTTTCTTTGATTCTATTGGCACTATTTCATCACTCTATTTTGATAATCAATTAGCGAATGAAAATTTAACTAATACTCAGATCGACTCAATAAAAGAAAAACAATTCAAAGCAGAAAAACGAAATAGAATTGGTAAGGTCTGGATGAATGCTGCAGAATCAATCATGGGATGGTGGACTACTGCACCAGAACTTGGGCCTATTGCTGGACCTATATTCGCGGGTGTAATGACTGGATTGACCGCAGGTACTGCAATTGCACAGACTGCTTTAATTGCAAAACAGAATTATGTTCCTGGAAAAGAATCTGGTGGTCTTGCATCAGGTCTTACACGAGTAAATGAAACCGGTGGTGAAATAATAAAACTCCCGGATAATTCACTTGTGATACCTAATGATATTTCGAGACAGATTGCATCAACATCAAATAGTAATGTTATTAACGTGTCATTTGCAGGTGCTAATATAAATGATTCAATGGACCTTGAAAGAATAACCGATCATGTAGTTAAAAAGATCGGTAAACAAATGAGGTTAGTCGGATGATCCGATATGCATTAGAAGATAGTGATGGAAGTTATTTTGAATTAACTGGTGTATCTATAGCTCAACCTACTCGAGGTAGTGTTACAATATCAGGTGAACGTTTTAATTATGACAATAAAATAATAGAGAATAGTTCTATACCAGGTGCAACATTAATTGGTGATCCACGACTTGCTTCAAGTTCTATTGATTTAATATATGTTAGAGTACATGATAATATTAATGCCTATATGCTAGCAGAAAATGCTTTATTGGTTTGGTTGAAAAAAACAGTTGCTATTCGAGATATTACTAATTCGCGAAGACTATATGTTACTATTGATAACATAGAAATAAGATATGATGATGGAAGTTTAAAGTTATCCTCAGAAAACAGAATTACTTTTAAAGTATTAAAGCCATTCTGGGAAAAAACAACTGTGACTACTATTGGCGGCTCATGCAGTATTGGCTCAAATACTTTTCCTTTCACTAATGATGGTTCATTAAAAACATATCCACGAATATCTATTAATACTTCTGTTGCAGTTGATGATATAGAAGTATATGTTGATAGTACAAAACACGGAATAATAGTTCAAGATTCTATTTTTGGTACAAGCGGTTTTACTAATTTATATATTGATTGTAAATTAGGTACTGTAGAAATATATGATGGAGCAGATTTTGTAGATATTACTCCATCAATATTAGGTGGAACAGGATTCTTTTTTATTCAACCTGGTAGTGATGATTTAAAAGTTATTGTATCTGCAGCATGTTCTGTGTCTATGGCTTGGCAAATAAGGAACTATGTATAATGGCAGCTATCGTTCAAGATGGTATTCAAATAATAATTAAATCCACGACTGGTGCAGTTATAACAATTGTTTCTGATACTGATGATACTGGAAATATTCTTAAATTGGAAATGAAGATATTAAAAAATGGTGGACTTGACAGGTTTTCTTTTAGTCTTGCAAAGAATACTGACACACCAATAACATTGAATGCGATATGTTTTTTTTATTATAATGGGACTCTTTGGGATTCTGGATATATAGTAAATATCCCAGAACCTGATCAGGATAATCCAATATTTAAAGTTGAAGGTCATGGATGGATGCATCGATTGAAAGAAAAGTTTATTGATGCAACATATACTCTAACGGCATTTAGCACGATAGTTGCAAGTTTTTTATCAACCTATTTGACTACAGATTTAGGAGTTAGTTATGATGCCGGTAAAATAGATTTACCAGTAACAATTCCTTCATTCACTATATACTTCACCAATCGTTCTGTATTCGATTGTATTATGGATTTCATTAATATTTGTAATAAAAACTACGACACGACCCAATATAGATTTTGGATAGATGCTGAATTAGAATTAAATATAGGCTTGATTGAAGATACGATAGATAAGGTACTATTCGAGGGATATGATTATCAATCGCCCGAAGTTGAAGTTGATAGATCTAAAATAGTGAATAAAGTATTAGCCTATAGAACTAACTCAGTTACTCCTGGAGATTTACAACTATTTGCAACTTATGAAGACACAGTGAGTCAAGATAAATATGGTATAGTGGAAAAGAAATATGTATATCCTGGAGCATTAACCGGGACTGGGATATTTGAGAATATGGCTAAAGCCTTACTAAATAAATATAAAGAACCCATTGAACGAATTATAATAAAAGATGTTGAAGTTATAAATGATGTTCCATTCTTTTTTAAGTTATATGGGATATCAAATAAAAGAGATAAGTATTGGTTTCTTGTTGGTGAATATAATTCATTAATTAATTGGGATCAAACAAATAAAGGAGTTACCACTGTTATCACTTCTGATATAACTCATACTTTTACTCATCGACGATGCATAAGATTTACTACAACAACTGGTTCTAATGGAACTTATATTGAATATACGCTTGAGCGATTTATATTGTTTCCTACTACTGTTAGAATATTTAATGAATTTGTAAATACACCAATAAGTATTACTGTTGGTTTCATTGATATAAATGATGTTATGTTTGAAGTTGAATTAAAACAGATAGTTGGTTGGACGAAAACTATAGGTCATATAAATGAGCAAATTGACGATGACGATCTATTTGTTAATTATGATGTAGCAACAGAAGCGGAACTTAATTTGAACTATGATCTCAGTACCGAAGGCTTCATGGAAGTTGGTGTATTAATTAATGATGGTGTTGCTACGATTAAAGCAATTAGAGTAACTATGAACTCAGATACTGCAATGTCAATGTATCTTGATAGAATAGAAATTGAAAGTGAATCATATAAGTATCATGAGCTTATACCTGAAGAAATAAAATATTTATTATCTGCTCAATTGGGTATTGCAGATATTTCTTTTGGTGACACTGAAGATTCATTAATTGATCAGATAGAGGAAAAAGTTGAAGATGGCGATCTTGCACTTGCTATATATGCTAGGAATTAAGGAGTAGATAATGTCATATAAATTGTCAGACCTTACTGAGAAAACAATTGCTCTCAGAACAGATATAATGCATCTTCGTACTGTTGGTGGTGTTGATCAGAAATTGACTTTTGATAATTTTATGAAGAGTCAACGAACCTTGCTTGAAAAAATAACTGATTATACAATACTTGATACTAATATAAATCCAATTATTCTTGTTGATTCTGCAGGTGCTGGTGATGTAACAATAACTCTTCCAACACTTGCAGATAATCAAAATGCAATAATAACAATAATTCAGAATGACTTGACAAGTTCTACACCAGATAATATAATAATAGAAGGTGAAGGTAGTGAAGAAATAAATGGCGAATTAAATGTCACATTCTTTCGAGCCCGTGATGGTGTTACATTATTTGGCGGACCGGATGAATGGATTATTCTTTATGCTACTTGGCAAAGAGTAAGAACTGATTCTCGTGGTGCGGGTATTACTGCTTATCCAGGTGTAGATATATTTATAATCAATTCAGCCTTTGCTGCTGGAGGTACTATAACAATTCCATTAGCAGGTGATGCAGAATCTAACCAAAGACAAATAACTGTGAAGTGTGCTACTACTTCGGCTTATTCAATATTTGTTGTGACTTCTGGTTCTGATACAATAGATGGTTATACTTCTATTGAATTACGACAAGGTGATTCAATAACAATAGTCGAATATGCAAATAAATGGGCAATAATCTAAGGAGGATAATATGAGTTATTTAAATCCAATTGCTGATGATATAATAAAAGCAATTATTGATGGTCGAGCGTTTACTCGTTTATATACTTCTGCTTCTGCCACTGATTTTGGTTATATTATTGGAGCACCATCAAGTGATGAAATAGTAATATTTGGTGTTGATATATTGGCACCAGGAACTATTTCACAAGTTGATTTTGGTTATTGGTCTGCAACAACTGGCTTTTCTGTAGATACTGGTACTTCAGTACCAGTTGCATTAAAAAATCTTAAACAAGGCGGTGCTGCTTTTACAGGAACTCTTCATTATGATATTGCAAGTGTTGCTCCACCTGATGCAATTATTTATCATATTAGTTCAAGTGGAATGTTCCTTCCTGCTGTATTAAGAAGAGTGCACAATCAGGAATATCAACCTTCAGAAACTTTAGCAAGAGTATTAATGCCTAAAAACTTTAGGATGGTTTGTCCTAATGGTGCTTATGCTGGAGTAAGAATACAGAATGCTACCAGTGGTGCAAATAAGATTCAACTCTGGTTCTATATTAGAAAATAAAAAGCATTAAACATATTACAGGAGTATTTATATGAGTGAAACTGTGACACCTGATGACAGTACTATGATTCATAGAATGTATACTGAAATGATAGGCATTGACGGTCAAGGTGGTTTAGTGTCTAATCAACGTGAAATTAAAAAAGATGTAGCATGGATAAAAGAAAATATGGTGACAGAAGAGGAATGTTTAGATCGTAGAGTTTCATGTGAAGAACATGCAGAAAAAATAAAAGACAAAGCAATAAATAAAAAACGAAGCACATGGCTCGTTGTCAAAGATGTTATTTTAGTTATGCTATCAATTTTTATGTTTATAATAGCTTATATTAAGGTGACACTATAGTGTTAATATTTGATTACATTGAAACTAATAAATACTCACGACCTGAGCGTCCAATAATACCTTGGTATATTGTGCTTCATTATACTAATTCTCCAGGTGCTCGTGTGAAAAATATTCACGATTATTTTGAAAGTTTAAAAGATCAGAAAGAAATATATGCATCAGCACATGTAGTTATAGATGATAATGATACTATGTTTATGATACCTGAAACTGAAATGGCTTACAACTGTGGTGCTCAGAAATATAAATTAAGTAAAGATAAATTATTTGGTGATGCTTATCCTAATGCCTATACATTATCTATTGAACTATGTCATGTTGATGGTTCCGGTCAATTTTCTAATGGTACCTTATATCAAGCCAAATTACTTTGTGCAAGATGGTGCCATCAATATAAACTTGATCCTATAACACATATCATACGTCATTATGATATAACTGGTAAGATGTGTCCGAAGTATTTTGTTGATGATATAAATGCTTTTTTTCGTTTCAAAGTCAGTGTTGATCGTATAATAAGGGAGGCGATAGAATGAATATAGCTGAAGATATCAAAAGAAAATTATTCAGTACCAAGTTTATTCAATCAATCATTGTAGCAGTAATTTTATTGATCGTGTTTATTATTATAATTGTAAGTAAACATTTCAATGATACAATCTTTGGCATATGGATTGTTGCTCTTCTTGCTAACTTTGGAATATATACCACTGGTAATCTTCAGTCAAAGAAATACAAACCAGAGGTGGTTACAGATGAAACTCCCATCGTGGTTGTCTAATATATTATGGATGATCTTAGGTGCGGCAATATTGACATTTATTTATTTGATTAACAATAAAAAAGATGTTGAAGAAATATTAAGTGAAATTGATACTGAGGCCGATGAAAAAAGAAGGGAGGTAAAAAATGATTTATCGCAAATGTCTGACACTGCTATTATTGATAAGTATGGTAACCGTGAGTCTGCCAGCAGAATTATTGACGAAAGCAGAAATAGACTTGCTAATAGAGCAAGAGCAATATTATCAGGGTTCGGAAGTAACAATACTAATATATGATATATTGAATGCTTGTGATGAAGAAATAAAGATTGCAGTTGAGGAGGCACAAGCAGAAATAATAAAAGATTATGAACCCGAGAGAGCAGGTTTACTTGAATGGAAAAGAGTTGCCACAGAGAAAATAAAAATAATAAAACGAGAGGGTAATATAAAATTCTATGTTGGTTTAGCAGTTGGTGCTATAATAACCGGCACAATATCTTTATTCGCAAAGGGGTTTCAGAAATGATAAAAGAAATGACAGGTATTCGTGGGAAAGTAGAAATAAGAAAGTTCACTTTCCCTAAAGGTAATGATCGTATACTTCTTGCTGAACGTGACGAGCTTATTGCTCATCGCAATAAAAGACTCGTCAGAATATTTGATCATGAATATTTAAAACAATTAGTTGTCAATCATAATATCGTCACTAACCATGGTGATGCAATGATTGCTGACCTGATGGCTGAAACACCAGCTCAAACAAAAGTAAATAATGCAAATGGAGTCATCGGTGTTGGCACTGGCTTTTCGTCAGAAGCAAAAACTGTCACGGCTCTCGTGACACAGACTGGTTCTAATGAAGCAATGGATGCGACCTACCCGAAACTGAAAGGTGCATTCAATGCGACCGATGATAATGTTGTTCAGTATCGAGCAACATTTGAGGCCGGCGATCTCAGTGCTACTGATATTGATGAAGCTGCTCTTGGTAATGGAACATATCTTCTGGCCTATGCAGAAGTAACACCAAAAGTTACTATGACAGTTGCTGATACTCTCCAGGCAGATTGGGAACTTACGGTCCTTGGTACATAATATTCCGTATGGAATATTAAATTATATTTTGAGGAGTCTTATATGACAAATGAACAAAAAGCAAAACTAAAAAAGATTCTGAATCGTGGTGGTCTTATTGTCGCAGCGGTCGGTGTCATTGTAGTTATTGCAACAGGTGGAGATGCTGGTGCAACTATTGACATACTTGATCGTGTTGCAACCTTTGGTGGTCTTGCCATGATCCTACTGAGAGAGTTCTTGAATTGAAAATTGTTTTATGCCTGGCACTTATGACAATGTTATTGTCTGGGTGCCGGGTTATTGATGTTGAAAAACCGAGAGGTATAAGGATTAAATATGAAAAGATTATTGCTAATACCAATATTGATAATACTATTGCTATTACCAGTATGTGTATTTGGTCAAGTCACGGTTGATGAAATAAATTTCGTTGATCAAGCAACTTTAGCGTGGGCAGAATTAACTACTGATATAAACGGTCTGCCTCTTGCAGATACGGATATTATAAGTTATAATGTTTTTGTGTATGATGCCGCACAGATTGGTATCATAGATGATCAGGACTCAGCACAACTTATTAGTATGGGCTCTTCAACAATTCTACCAGAACTTGAACTTAATTTCGCGGGTTTTGATAGATTGCTTTATGTTGCTGGTGTTCAGTATCAAGTGACCGATGGACTTGGAGTTATTACGACATCAGATATTGGTTGGTCGTATAACTCGGCATCAACAAACCCTACCCTACCTTTTGGATTTATCCCCCTACAGGGAGTATTAGTCTTGCCACTCCCAATGCTCTTACATATAAAGTAGATGAGTTTGGATGGGGAGAAAAACCCCATCCAGTTTTACCGACCGGAGGAAGCATGATATCATCCAAGCTGCTATCGGCGGCATCATCGCAAGGACTCTATTCTAATTCCCCGCCAGTGACAGCTGCACCACTTACGATTGCCGGATGGGTTAAGCCCGTTGATGCGACAGCAGAACATGCTATCGCGATGCTCTGCGACAAAGATCAGCCCGATGAATATCACACACTCCTAGTCCTTAATGACAGCGCCTCGATTTATTCACGAAGTACTACGGAATCTCATGCGACATCTGATGGAACTGTTCTCGATGGAGTATGGACGCATATATCGGCAGTGATCGCATCGGCAAGTAGTCGATCAATATATATTAACGGTGCAAATAAAGTAACCAACACTACGTCAAGAACCCCAATAGGAATTGATCGGATTTCTGTTGGCTATAATGGCGATTCGACGCCGGATGGTTTTGCTGACGGAAATCTGTTCATGATTGGCGTGTGGGATATCGCGCTATCCGATGCAGAAATAGCTCAACTCGCTGCAGGTGCTGATCCTCGGGATATTCAAGGCGCGAATCTTGTTGCGTTATATTTCACCGGTGCTGAGACGGACGAGGATCAGGTTGGCGCATATGATTTAACGGCGGTAAACTCACCGACATGGGACACTGGCGATATTCCTGCAGCGGTGAAATATGCCGAGGCAATGATCACGAATCCGTCTGCAGCGCTTACGGGTTTCTCCCTGCTCGTCGACCTTTCCAATATGCCGCAATCATGGTGGGATCTCGTTGATACGAGCGACGGGACGAAAGGCCGAGCGACGGATGAAAATGGAAACGAACTCGCGTGCGACTGGATTGATTTCGACGATACCGAACAGACGGGATTGCTCCGCGTTCTTCGTGACGTTGCCAATAGTGGCACGCAGACAGTACGGGTATTCCCGCCGCTTTCTATGCGGCCGAGTTATGCGGTCGATGATACCTATGGGGCGGAGAATGCATATCGATCGGCGGTGCATGCGTATTGGCCGAACGGTGGGGGAACGGATAGGACGCTCAACGACAACGATCTAACTCCGGTAAACTCGCCGACTCCTGCGGCGGCACTGATCGGGGATGGGACGCATTACGACAAAGACGACGTTTCATATGGGTACATGGCCTCAGCGAACAATCTGAGCCTTGTTGCCGGGGTCACCGATCAGACGGTTTCTATTCTATGCAAAGCGGAAACAATCGACGAACAGGTCGACGGGAATGGATTGTGGGCGATCAGAACGGCCGGCGATGGTTGGGGGTTCGGACTCGACGGCGCGGATCTCGTCCGCAATTTCACCTACGGAGCTAACAGCGGCAGCGTCGCTTGTGATGCTGCATCGGAAGAATGGGTCCATTTCGTTTTTGTATATGCGCAGTCCACCGATACCCTGCGGATTTATTGCAACGGAATTCAGATATACGGCAACACTTCCTACACGAATACGAGCGTGACAACGACAACTCTCATGTATCTCGGTTCTGATGCAGTGGGAGCCGAATCGTGGGACGGCATCATTGCGCAGGTCATGGTATGGGTAGAAGAGATCAGCGCAGAAGAAGCAGCACTTGAATGTTCAATGGTCCTGGATAATGCAGCATTCTGGGGCACGTGGACATTAGTATTTGGTGGTGAGACTACAAGAATCGGAGCATATTTCGACGGGACGTCATACATCACTGGAACATATGAAGATGCTACTCCCTTCCCCGTCACGTTGGCCGGATGGATTAG
>Ga0307378_10013738_pt1 | contig 10230 bp, 8 predicted proteins | sample UN1MG_FD_202238 | JGI IMG/M metagenome (GOLD analysis project Ga0307378, IMG submission 202238) | Soil microbial communities from Risofladan, Vaasa, Finland - UN-1 | ecosystem: Environmental > Terrestrial > Soil > Coastal area > Acid sulfate soil | place: Finland: Risofladan, Vaasa | collected...
GCGTTACGGCAAAGACGGATTGGGGTATGATTGCAAAGACTGCGTGCGGGCATATATACGAGAGCGTTACAAGAAAGAGGGGAAGGGCCTGAAAACATACTATCGATATGAGGATTGCCATCGAGTTATTGAAGGGGTGAAACAAAAGCGATGTAGAAGGTGCAAGAGCTGGAAGACCGAGAGTGATTTTTACAAAAACAGGTCGTATAAAGACGGCTTGAAGTTCCTGTGCAAGAAATGTTCAAAGAAAGCTAACCGAAACTCTTATAAGAAGCAGCGGTTGGCTGTGAGAAAATAGGCCCTCTTGTGATTATGATACCCCTCAAGACGTGTTCGCCGTTTAAATAGCCTATAACCGGCGACCCTGTTTAATAGTAGTTTGAGATGTCTTTGTGTAAAAACGAAGCAGTTTACGTTTGGGTGAATTCTTCTACCCTACGATCCTCCGAAGGCCATCACGTGTTTCTCAGTGCGTAGATAGAAGTTACCATCCACCAAGGCGGGAGTTGCCGCGATGCGTTCTCCAATTTTATTCTGTGACAAGATCTTAAATTTATCCCCGGCTTGTATTACGATTACAATACCAGGTTGTGAACAGAAGTAGATCTTACCGTCAGCCGCTACCGGTGAGGCATAGTAGTATCCCCTTGCTCCAATTTTCTCTCTGAAGAGTTTTTCCCCGCTCTTTGCATTAAAGCATGAAACAAAACCGCCAAACTTAACCAAGTAAATGTGCCCTCTGTAATATAAAGGAGATGTAACCTGACTGATTCCCTCACTATTCCTCCACTGTACGTGAGTTTCTGTTACATCACCATTGCCCCCACTCCGTATTGCCAGACACATATCACTTTTTGTAAAGCTGCCGACCCATCTCAGCATATTATTTCTAATCTGCTGCCATTCCTCTTTGCTTAAAGCCCCATCCCCGTTAAAGTCATATCTTTTGAGATTCTTCTTTACACCACCTGCGGTCTGAGGTCCTAAGCGAGGCAATGTTGCTAAATCCTCGGGAACCTCTCCTTCATCCAGCCGATTATCTCCATTAACATCGTATTCCTGAAAGAGTTCATTGGGTTCAGGTATTTGTGGAGGATTGACGAGATCACCATGAAAAGACACTGTAGCTGTTATATACAGTGTTTCGCCTGCATAAACCGGAGTAGAAGCTGTCTCAATGGGCAGATTTTCCACCCACCATCGCTCTCGACCATCTTTAAGGTCATAGGCGATTAACCTTTCACGACCGAGGACAACCAACTCCGTCTTATATCCTTGTTTCCATAATACAGGCGTGGACCAGTTGAACAATCTCTTTGTGACTGGACGTTTGATTTTCCAGACTTGTTCCCCTGTGAATTTGTCGACCGCAAGCAAGTAAGGTTCTTCCTTCTGGTCACAGTTGATGACTACCAACCCATCTGCCAATATAGGCGATGACGCAGAACCATGTTGCATCTCAGGTACGGGAAGAGGCTTCTTCCATAACTCATTGCCGTCGAAATCATAGGCTAAAAGACCGAACGAGCCGAAGTAAACATACACTCGTTTTCCATCGCTTACTGGTGTTGGAGAGGCATGACTGTTGGTGCTACTGATTTTTTCCATCGTCTCTGGCTCCACAGTCTTACGCCACTTGATTATGCCGTTTCCACGAGCTATGCAAATCGTCTCGAGGTTCTTACCGGAACGAGCCGTGATGAAGATGCGATCTCCCCAGATACACGGCGATGAGTGTCCTTTCGGAACCTCGGTCTTCCAGAGAAGATTCTTCGACATATCCAACTTAGTCGGATAGGCTTGATTGTCCGGGGCGATTCCAAGACCACAGGGACCACGAAACTGCGGCCATACAGGCTCGCTTGCTCGTGTCGCATTGGCAAAATACACAAGCAGGAATGCGGCAATCAGAGCCGCCCGAATAATGTATCGATGCCTTGTCATGTGCTATCTCCTTTGAAATAAACCGTTCTTTCGCAACAAAATACTATTTTCTGTCCAGACCTCTGCCTCGCGAGGGTGCTAATCCAAATCCTTCCTGTTCACTCTCGTTCTGTGTCTGGAACATGCTTTCACCGAAAATGCACTTGGCGTTGCAAGGATTGACTCTCCCAGTTCTCGCGTGAAGGAACGCACGGTAGGAAGGAAAGAGAAATCTTCCATTACTCCTCCATGCGAACAAGCTTTTAAGTTCATACCCAACTTCAATGAGTCTGTCAACATAAAATTCCCATAAATGAGATTTTTTGCAGGAACAGCGAATAAATCACGAAAATCCTATGTTAGAACAACTCAGGATTTCCTGTAGAACCGCTCTGAGAGGGGTTTTAGCGTTCTACAATGGCCAAACTCAAGCCGATGGGTATCTGAGGTAGGGTTGGGGGATTTTAACGCAAATTAGAACGAAAAGAGTGGCTTTACCTTCTAACCATCCATCACCACACCCAAGCCAAGCAGCTTATAAAAAGCCCCTGCTTTTAGAACAAGCGAGATTTTAAGGAGGGAGCAGGGGCATAGTCATGTGTACTATTATTATAGACGTTTTTTTGAGCGAGGTCAAGAAAAAAACAAAAGAAGTTAAGACTGCAAAAAAGACCCTGCTCATGCAAGTAAAGGAGAAAAAAGAGCAGGGACTGGTGTGAAATGAAATAGTTATTTTAATTATAGACCTTTTTGTTAGCGAGGCCAAGGGCATTTTGCAGAAATAAGTCCTATGATATCCCTCAAGACGAGTTCGTCGTTCAAATGGCCTGTGAGGCGGTTTAAATTGAAGACGGGGGGATGTTCTGTGAGATTGTGTGGGCTGGCTTGAGTAATGAAAAAAGGGCGTAAGTTGCGATTTTGAGATAGATTCAGCACCGAATCTCGACGATAAGATTGTTCGGTATAGTATGGTAACAGAAATTCACAACAAAACCTCCTTTTGAGCAAGAAAGGAGTAACAAATGTTGGGAAGAAAGAAAACAGTAGAAAAGAGGACTGTATTATTTGTGGACGATGACGAAATAGCCCTGCAGTCCTTAGAAAGGGGTCTCCTGGACGAGTCGTACAATAAACTTTTAACCAAGAGTTGCAACGAAGCACTTGAAATCCTCCAGCGAGAAGAAGTGCATGTAATCGTAACCGATATGCGCATGCCTGAGATGACCGGACTCGAGCTTCTTAGAACAGTTAGAAAAGAATCTCCCCACATCATCGGAATGGTACTCACGGGATATGAGCAGGACACCGATCTTCAGACGGCAGTCGAACAAGGAGAGATTTTCAGGTTAATTCCTAAGCCGTGGAAATTCGGGGAGTTGGACTTCGAAACTGTTGTCCGGAAGGCTATAGACCATTACAATCTACAGAGCAAAAGCAAACGGTCTGGCAGCAGAAAATTAGAGATGTGTAAAGCCAAACCCAGAGAGTAGGTCACCATTACCGCACCCAAGCCGAGCAGCTAACTTACAGTGTACTGCGTCTGCGGAGCCAAGTGACAAAGCCTCACTGCTGGTCATACAGCCCATTAACACCGTTCTGCATATCCTCGAAGCTGATATCCGCGTACATATTTGCCGTGGTTGCCGGTGAAGCGTGGCCAAGCTGCTTTTGCACCTGTCGCAGGTTACCCGTTTTCTTCAATAGATGCACAGCTATTGTATGCCGTGCCGAGTGGATTGACAACTCTTTGGGTAAGCCAGCCAACTTTACCGACCGCTTCCATATCCGCTGCAGGCCCTGAGCGGTCAAAGAGCCTCTGCTGCCGACAAACAGTGGGCCTTTCTTGCGTTCCATTGAGGCGATATAATCCTTTAAGTGCTGGATAATGCCTTTGCCGATGGCCAGAGTCTCTTTGATCTTCTTCTTACGCTTAAGGCGGATCATCGATAGGCAGCCTCGTTTCAAATCCACATCCTTGATATGCAGGGCTGCAATTTCACTAACCCTGAGCCCGGTTGACAACGCCAAGTCAACTAACATCCAGGCGTGAACACCATTGATACGGCCAGCCTTCAGGTCCGTGATTGCCCTGGCCTCTGTTACCGTCCGCAACTGCCTCACTTCCTTCATGTCCATATACTTGTTTCTGTCAATGACCATTTCTCAGCCCTTCCATATTTTGTACATGTTATATAAACCACTGTACATATTATATCGCCATTTTGGAGGCTGTCAACAAGTTTTTGTAAATAAATATGTAATTATCTGTACAATTATATACGCCTTTATTAGGCCAAGAAGTGGTTTTTCGTAACGGTCAACAACTCTATTTCATATATTTTGTCATCTAAAATCTGCTTGATTTTGTTTAGCCGGGGTGGTATTTTTGATTTTTTAGCGGTTTGCATCACATAGAGATATTTTAGGAAATCACGAAATGGCAAAGAATATTTACGTAGTACAGTCGAGCTGGGAGAAACTACTCAAGGGGTATGAGGCCCAGTATATGTCGGAGTCATGCCTCAAGACGCGTTTGCAGGGCGAGAGTAAAGCCAGGCAGTTGCTTGAAGACAAGCTGGGGCAGTTTTCTGAGGAGGACATTAGGGATTTTCTCTTAGCTTTAAATACAGACTTTTGGAATGACAAAGAGCGGCATAACCGCTTCATGCCTGCTTTTTACGGCAACCTTGCCAATCAAATTGCCGGATCGTTGGAAGCCTTTAACCGTTGGTCAGAGAAGTTATGGAAGACTTCTGATGATAAGCTGAACGACCTGCTTGATGATTTCTGGACTGAGAACGAAGTAGCTGGTGGCGGCACATCCTTGCCAACAGCCATTTTGTATCTTCGTGAGCCAGAGAAATATGTTATCTGGATACCAGCCATGGAACACGGCTTGAAAACTGTGCTTCCCCGTTTGAAGCTGGGCAAGCGTCGCACTTCCGAGGGGTATCGCACATATAATGATGCAGCCCAACATTTACGGAAACAGCTTGCGCTCAGTCCACAGACAATGGATGTTGTTCTCACGCTGGCATCAAAAGATACTGGTAATGCTGCCAGTGATGACTTCGATGCACTCTTTAAGGAGTTTGTTGGCAGCTTTGTTGACTCTCAGGAGGGCCAAGATCATCTCCGACGTTATGCCACGGAAAGGGAAGAAGCTCAACAACATTTCAAGACAATCTGCGAAATGGAATCTCGGGGAGAGGACATTACCGATATCGTCCTCATCAAGATGCTTCCCCATGCGGATACCAAGCATAACCGCAGCAAAGGTGCCTGGGTACATGTAGCACCCTCAGTGACCAAAGACATCCAGCAATGGTTTGAAGGGGCAGGTTAGACAAAAGCAGAGGATTGGTCAGCCGTCTCAAAGACGATTTTAGAACTCGTTAGGCGATGCGTCAAGGAACCAGAAGCTTTGGCAAACCACTGCAAGTGGTTCGCAGCCAATGTGCCCTCCAAGGGATTTCAGATGGGCATGCTCTCTCCCATCCTGAATGCCCTCAAGCCAGAGTCATTCAACATCATCAACAACAAACCCCGCCACACCCTGAACTACCTTTGCGGCAAGAACTACCGAAGCAGCCTTATGGATTACCCAGCACTAAACAAGCTGAATTTTGATTTCCAAAGAAAACACAACGATTTGTTTGTGGAGGTCGGGCAGGGAATAGCTCTTCCTAGCGATGTCTTTGATATGTTCAGTCACTGGTTAGTGGCAGTTCGCAAGTTTAGCTTCAAGGAGGCCAAGGTCTACAAAATTGCCCCTGGTGAGCAGGCATGGAACTGGGAAACCTGCCGAGACGAGGGTTATATCGCAATTGGCTGGGATGAACTTGGAGACCTCTCGGGCTTGTCAAAAGAGGAGTTTGCAGAGCGAAGGGATATGTTACTCAAAAAGCATACTGATTGGACAAAGTCAGGGGTGGGGCAGGTTTGGCGATTTTCTCGCATAAACGAAGGTGACCGTATCATTGCCAATAAAGGAAAACTTGAGATTCTTGGATTCGGCACAGTCATCGGACCATACTATTTTGTCCAAAATACTGAACACGGGCATCGTCTGCCAGTCATATGGGATGACCTGACAAGACGCAAGATTAACGAATTGAGCTGGTCAGGTACCGTTCAGAAGGTGAGCCCAGAAAGATTTGAGGAACTGAGGGATGCAGAAATAATTGATGACCAGGGTGGTGGGGATATCACACCCCCAAATGCTGAGTATCCTCTCGATCAATGTGCAGCAGACACCGGCTTCGCTGTGGAGAAACTCGAACGCTGGCTCAGTGCCCTCGATCGCAAGCGTCAGGCGGTATTCTACGGACCTCCAGGTACGGGCAAGACCTTCCTTGTTGACAAGCTTGCCAAGCATCTCATCGGCGGTAAGGATGGCTTCGTGCAACTTGTTCAATTCCACCCGGAGTATGCCTATCAGGACTTTATGCAGGGCATCCGACCGGTAACAGGCAAGGATGGCAACCTGCGATACGAAAATGTACCCGGTGTCTTCAAGGAGTTCTGTGTCAAAGCTGAAGAGTGTAAAGGGCGATGCATTCTCATTATTGACGAACTCAATCGTGCCAACCTCTCTCGTGTTTTCGGGGAACTCATGTATCTGCTGGAGTATCGGAATGAATCTGTAGAACTGTCCGGTGGTGGTCGGTTCCGAATTCCTGAGAATGTTCGCATCATTGGTACCATGAACACAGCCGATCGTTCTATCGCTCTTGTTGACTATGCCCTACGTAGGCGTTTCGCCTTTATCCATCTTGCACCAGATTATGAGGTGCTTAAGAAGGCTCATGCTGATGCAAGTTTCGATGTAACTGGTCTGATTAACGTACTCACGGAACTCAATGCTCAGATTGGTGATCCCCATTATGAGGTTGGCATCTCCTTCTTCTTGGTAGACAATCTTGAGGACGAGGTGGAGGACATCTGGCACATGGAGATTGAGCCGTATCTGGAAGAGTACTTCTTCGACAACCTTTCCAAGGCCGAACAGTTTGGATGGGATAATATGAAGGGCAAGATTCTAGGATGAGCGTAAAGACCATAGAGCTTCAGGAGTATCGCACTCTCTCAATGCCTGCCACAGCATTGCCGGAATCGATAGGTACTGCGCTCTGGAAACGCTATGGAAGTAAGGTGGAGGTAGAGTTTCCCTCTCCCAAGACAGCAAATCAGTGGCAGCTCACCCCGCAAGGCTGGGCGGGTCACATCCCCGTCGATGAGAAGTTCCACCTCTTCATCAAACCCAAGGTAGAATTGGACAATCTTTTCCATATGCTGGAGTATGCGTACAAACTGGAATTCCTCGCCACAGGAGATATGGTAGGGGCAGCGTCCCTGCAAGAGTTCTACAATCGCTTGGCTAAAATCATTGCTCTGCGCGTGCTTGACCGCAGTCGCAAGGGCTTCTACCGCGAGTATGTAGCCCGTACCAATAGGCTCCCATACCTGCGTGGAAAAGTGGCGTTGGAATCTATGTTACGTACGCCCTGGGAATCATCCCTTGACTGCCGGTATCAAGAAAACACTGCCGACATCGAGGAGAACCATATCCTCGCATGGACGCTCTTCTGCATAGCCCGAAGCGGATTGTGCCATGATGAGGTGGCTAAACTGGTTCGGCGTTCTTTTCGAGCTACACAAGGCATAGCTCAACTCAAGGCTTGTCCTGCCAGCCTCTGCGAAGATCGACAGTACAATCGACTGAACGAGGACTACCAGCTCATCCATGCCTTGTGTCGATTCTTCCTAGACCATAGCGGACCAAGCCATGAACAGGGATACCACGACATGCTACCCTTCCTGATAGACATGTCACGCCTTTTTGAGCTATTTGTAGCTGAGTGGCTTCGCCAACATCTGCCCAAAAATATAATACTGAAAGAACAAGCTACTCTGAGCCTTGGTGGCGAACACAAGGTGGACTTCCGTATCGACCTGCTCCTCATCGACCGAGAAATGGGAAAACCGCTCTGTCTGCTGGACACCAAATACAAGACGCCCACTTCCCCTAGCGCCGATGACGTACAGCAGGTCATTGCCTACGCCAAGGCGCTCGGTTGCCCGGAAGCAGTACTTGTGTATCCCAAGGACCTGGCTAAACCATTTGATGACTTGGTGGGTAGAGATATTCACGTTTGGACAACTGCTTTTGCGCTGACAGACGATTTAGAGGCCAATGGCATTAAATTTATGGAAGGCTTACTAAGCAAAGCAATGGCATGCCCAAGCCATAGAGTTTGACACCAGAAAAACAATCAACATTTTCTGATTCAGATACGCTTTGATTACGGCAAGTATTGGATTTAGAGATGTATATTTCTTTGTGGCTTTTGTTTTACAAATTTGGTCATCTGAAATCTTCTTGATTTTCTTTATCCGGGGTGGTAATTTTGAGTTTTTGAGAGGTTTGTATAGAATAGAGATATTTTAGGGAATTGCGATTTTGATGAGGCTCTTGAAGAGGATATGATTGTGGAAACAAAGAGTAACGTTTAATTTTGAATAGAGGTTCAATTTTTAAATAGGAAATATAACAATAAAAAGAAACCAGCATATCATATCAAAGAAATAAAAAAATAAGCAGGAAAAATAAAGATGGAAAAAAAAGACAAGGAATTATTGGAGAAATACATAATAACTAAAGACAAAAAATGTACGGTTGTCAAAATTGAATTTTCTACTTCTTATGAAACAGGTAAGGTTAAATACTCAGACAAAATCAAACAACACAGACATATAGAAGAACTGACAGATGAGGAGTTAGTAAGGGCATATCTTGTAGTAAAATTGGTCAAAGAATTAAAATATCCAATAGAGTCTTTAGAGCTTGAAAAGGAATGGGAAATAGGACGAAAGGGGAAAAAACCATGGGCAAGGGCTAGGGCAGATATAATTGTTCGAAATAAAAATGACAACTTTATGTTAATAGAAGTCAAGGCACCTTCTAAATATGATACAGATATAGGTGAAATTAAAACTCAATTATTTAATGTGGCATCTTTAGCAAAAAAGAATCTTAGATACTTAATCTATTATACCGCAGAGATTTTTGCTAATTCAATTCAAGAGAAATTAATAACTATTGATTGCAAAAAATATAAGGAATTCGATGATTGGGAAAACGCTGGAAGACCTAATTTGCTAGGAATACCTAAAGAATATGGTTTTATTAGAAGGCCAATATTCATAAGGGATGTTAACGACTTGATCACCAATATTGATCAGAACGGTTTTAACCGATTAAGAAAAGAACTGCATAATGTCCTATGGGGAGGTGGAGAATTAAGCGATACAGATATTTTTAATAATTTAGTAAAGATTTTCTTGTCGAGAATATACGATGAGAAAGAAACACCTTCAAAGAAGCCATATAAGTTTCAAGTAGAATATAAAGTAGATGAATCGAGCGGAGAAGTTATAGAAGAAACGAATGATGAATTACTGGAAAAAGTAACAAAATTATATAAAGCGGCCTTGAAGGAATATCTTGGGTATTCAGAAAAAGAAATCCAGAACTCGAACATAGATGTCTCTAAATTTACATTAAACAAATTAAAATATGTGATAGAGACATTTCAATCTATATCAATCACTAAGAATGAATATGACTTGCTGGGTGGTTTTTTCGAAAGTATAGTTTGGAGCGGTTTTAAGCAAACTAAAGGTCAATTTTTTACACCAATAGATATAGTCCAGTTCATACTCTTAACACTAAGAATCGACGAACTCTGCTTAAAGATATTTAAAGAAGAAAAACGGTTACCATACATTGTTGATCCTGCCTGTGGCTCTGGCACATTTCTTATCGAAATAATGAAGCACATTACGAACACTATTTTGGATAATAAAACTAAGGTTTTACAAAGTGAAAGGCTACAAGGGCTGTTTAATTCTTGTTTCCCTAAACACCAGGAGAATTATTGGGCAAACAAATTCATATATGGGATTGAAATTAACCAAGATTTAGCAACATCTTCTAAAGTTAACATGGTTATGCATGGAGATGGATCAGCAAACATCATTTGTGACAATGCATTATTAACATTTGATAAATATATAGGAAAGCTATCTAAGACCAAAACGATAAAAAATCACCCATATATTAAGCCGTTAAACGAAAATTATGATATACTTATATCAAATCCGCCTTTTAGTTTGGATCTAGGAGTCTGTCCGAGTAATTGATTTGAGCGGCGTTTTTTATCTACTCTTGGCTTTAAGTTCTGATTTTCTGAAGGGAAAATTTATTTGCGGCTGTAGTTACGCGTTTATTTCACCAGAATTGAT
>Ga0307378_10013739_pt1 | contig 10230 bp, 12 predicted proteins | sample UN1MG_FD_202238 | JGI IMG/M metagenome (GOLD analysis project Ga0307378, IMG submission 202238) | Soil microbial communities from Risofladan, Vaasa, Finland - UN-1 | ecosystem: Environmental > Terrestrial > Soil > Coastal area > Acid sulfate soil | place: Finland: Risofladan, Vaasa | collected...
AACTTCCGATGCAAACTCTCCACGGCCGCGCAACGGCTGAAAAACCCGGTGATCATCTAGATGCCACCACTAATCCCAAATCCGTTTCAGGGGACGCTAGGCGCTCGCACGGCGTCTTTTTTCCGGGTCAATGAGTTCGGCGTGCCTGTTCAGTTGATTTCGGATCTCGACCCACGACCGTCGGAGAATCGTGTGCTCTTCGACATGATCGACAGCGAGAACGCGCCGCACGTCTACACGGTAACGTCACACTCGTTGCAAGATCTGTCCAGTGCGTCGACGAACGTACACCGCGAGCTCAAGCGCATCGAAGTGACGGGCACCATGACGTCTTCTTTGGAGATCGCTTTCGTCGGCGGTTTTGGTGTCGGCAACTTGCCAGGTCTACCTAGCCCGACCTTTCGACCCGATCTTGCGTCGCTGGCGAACCTTATTGCCATGGCCGATCGCGGGGAGCCGATCGCCTATTTCTCTCCACGCAACTCCATGCCGCTCGCGTTCATCGAAAGCGTCACGCCGCCGTGGGATCCGAGCCTAGGAGAAAACACGATCGTCTCGGTCGCGCTCGTGGAAGCTCGCATCGTCGCCCCCCGGTTCGGCCCCGGACAAGTTCTTGACGTGGCGAACTCACTCACCGGAAACAACTCGAAGTCGTCTGCCGGGGCGCAATCCGGACAACCCGTGCAAACGCAAAGCGTAACAAATAGCTCAACTCCCGGGGTTGCGCCGCAAGTAGTGGGTGGCCCATGAGCATTCTTCAAATCACTCCGCAGTTTCACGCGCTGGACACTCACACACCACAGACGCTCACGCTCGACGGTGTGCGGGTTCGAATCGTCGCGTATACAAACATCGTCGACGACGCGTGGTATCTCGACACTTACGACGGGAACGACAACCCGCTCGTGTTGGGTCTTGCGCTCGTGACCGGGCTGGATTTGTGGTTTCCCTACCGCTACATGCCGTTGCCCCCGGGCATGTTGTTCGTGCAAGACCAGACGGGTTTGCCGATGCGTGACCCCGTCATCTCTGATTTTGTGCACAAAAACATGGCACTCTTTTATCAAGGTGCCGCATGAGCTTCCGAAGGTTTTTCAAGCCCGCGGCGCGCTTCCAAGTGTTGGAAGAAACCGTCGAGAATCTCGACGGCAACGGGCTCTACATGGAGTGGGTCATCACAAGAGACAACACGCCGAACCCGGACGAAGGTGAAGTGCGAATCGCCAACATGGCGCCCGCGGCCCGCCGTACACTACACGAGTTTTGGCAACTTTGGGGCGACTCTTTGAAAGCGTTCACTTGCAGCTTCGCGCTTGGTTTTGATGGGGTTGCGTCCACTGTTATCGACAACGCCGACGTCTGGTATATTGAGCCAGAGAACCGAGACAACATCGTTGACGCTTTCTCGATCTTCCGTTTCGGCGACGGGTTGAAAAACTCACGAGACCAAACAATAGGGCGCTCGTTGAACGGTTCCCGCGTCGACTACGTAATCAACTTCCTGGTAACAGCCCCCGCGTCTTCTGCCGACGCCGGCTTCGGGGGTCTCGGTCTTCGGTACCCTAAAGAGTCGAGAGAGCTTGTCACGCTGGCGACGAACTCAACGCCAGTGCCTATTATCCGAAACGTCGTGTCCGGGACAAGTACTCGTGAAGCGCTCACGAACTTCATGGCGATGATCGGACTCGAATGGCGCGTGCACAACGGGGCTTTTATTGCCATGCGCGGAGGTTTGATTCTCGACCGTCCCGCGATCATCTTGCGTCCGGATTCGGGGTTGCTCCGATACAGCAAGCGCAACGACAACAACATATCGGTGGAAGCGTTGGCGTTGCCAGACGTCGAACCAGGTTCGCAGATCCAAGTTCAAGACAACGACGGGGAATCTTTTGGCCAACCATCCTATCGCGTTGAGCGTGTCGAGTTTCGGGGGAACACTCGAACGGAGTCACTCATGTTCATTGACGCGAAGTCTGTGACGGGGATCAATGGCTAACGAAAACAGACAAGGGCCGTTCACGCTTTCGCAGTTCCCCGAACTTGATGAGTTGTTGCAGTACGTCGCAAGAACGACGGCGCTCACTTTGGACTCGCATCGTATGGCGACGGTCGAGAGTTACAACCCGAGCACGCAACGCGTCACGGTGTTCGTGGATTCTCTCGCGGTGGTCGAAGACAACGCCAAGCGCCCGACGACGGCGAACCCAAACCCGAAGGTGACGCAAGCCCCGAAAAAGCTTGTCGACATTCCCGTCGCTTGGCAGCGAACCTCGGGCGGATATCAAACGCTCCCGCTAGGCCCTGGAGACCGCGGCGAGCTGCACGTACAAGACCGCGGGATAGATGCGTACCTACTCGCGGGAAAACCAGGCGCGCCGCAATCCTTCGACACGCACGGTCTCGCGGATTCCGTCTTTCACCCGACGGTGATTCACAACACGGATCCGATCACGCCCCCTACAGATCTAAACGCTACGGTCTTGCACGGCACGACGCAAATCAAGCTTGGCCGCTTGGCGAACTCTCCTGTGCTTCGTGGGGGTGACGTTCAATCTGCTTTCACAACCTACACGACGGCGATCAACGCAGCACAAGCCGCGTGGGCGGCCACGGTACCCGCGACGTCCGTGTCGAACGGGGTGTTTATCGCCGCGCTCGCGGTGGCGACGGCCGTCCTTTCCACAACCATCGCCAGTTGGGCCTCGCTGAAAACGTCAACGGAGTAGCATGGATCTCAAGCTGACGAACGACGATCTAGATTTCACGAACGGCGAGCTTTCGTTTGTCACCGGACAAGACGCGATTGCGCAGCACATAGACATGCAGCTAAGCGCTTGGGTTGGCGAGCTCGGGTTGAAGTATGATCGAAGCGCCGGGGTGCCGTATTTGCAAGTTCTCTTCGGACAGAAAAACCCGAACTTGTCGGCGGTGCACGCTATCCTTTCGCGGAAGATTCAAGATACGCCCGGGGTGATTTCCACGAAGCTTGAGATCTTCTTCGACCGGACCGCTCGAAAGCTCCAGGCGACCGGGACGGCGACGACAATCCACGGCAACGTGGACTTCTCCAAACTAATAGAGGTTGCACCATGAGTTTTGAGCTCACTCCCGCGGGACTCTCCACCGAGACGCAAGAAGAAGTGACGGCCGAGACCGGCGCGAAGATCCGCGCTACGTTCGGCAACAACGCAAACACGACGGCCGAGTCAATTCTCGGGCAGTTTGTCAACATTCTTTCCGAGTTGAGAGCTCGCAACCAGCAAGTGTTGTTGCAAGTTTATCGCTCATTCAACCCCGACAACGCTACAGGGGTGGCTTTAGATCAACGGGCGGCGCTCACCGGCTCGAAGCGGAAGGGTGCTACATATTCCGTCGTCGATGGCGTGTTGACTTTCTCCAGTGCGGGGACGGTAAGTAATGGCGACTTGATCCAAAACGACGACAACACAACGAGTTGGCAAGCCATCAATGGGCCTTACGTGTCGGCCGGACCTTGGCCAGAGGAAATCCCCGCGACATATCGAGCCGTCGACACAGGTCCAAAGATCGCCAACGGCGGAACGAACTGGAGCTTGATCACCGCTGTCGCGGGTCTCGATTCCTTCACGAATCCGGTAGACGACGCGGACGTAGGAAGGGATTCGCAGGAAGATCCAGGCTTCCGCGTCTCAAGACAGATAGAGCTCTACTCGCAAAACGTTGGGCCGCTGCTCGCCATCCGTGCGGTTGTCTCGAAGGTCGAAGGCGTTGAAGCGGTTCGCGTCTACCACAACCCCGCGACGCAACCTGCCGACGCGGACGGAATACCATTTAAAGCTTTCAACGTCGTCGTCGCTACCAACCCGACCCCGCCGCCGCTGGCTTTGCAACAACGCATCGCCGACGCGATCTTCTCTGCGATGGGTGCGGGCGGGGAAGCTTTCGGGACCAGTTACAACTTGACGGTTGTGGATCTCGAAGGCTTCCCGCAACCGAACATCCGTTTCGATCTTGAGACGCAAGTTGACATCTTCGCTCGCATCCTTGTGAGCACGACTGGTACAGAACAGCCGATATCCGCAAACTTGCTTGCGGTTATTCGAGACGCCGTGCTCGCGCACGCGCAAGAGCATTTTTCAAGCATCGACCGGAACCAGATGGAGTTCGAGTATTCCGGCGTTGTTTCGGACTTGCAGAAAGCCGGCAAGATTTCGGGAGTGACTCGAGTTGAAGTCCAGCTCTCGCGCGTCTCTCTTCTCGGGCCGTATGTCGACCCTGTGGAGATCGGCGTGCGTGAGCGTCCGTCTTTTGAAACCGCGAACATCCAAACGGTGACGGTGCTATGAGATTCGGTCTCGGCGGATTGTGGGGGGCGGGGTCTCTTTGGGGTATCGATCAAGACCCTAACGGGGTTCTGTACTGTCGTCTCGCAGACGAGAGCGTGTTGATTCAGATGGACGACACGCCACTCAACCGGTTCTTTCGAGACTTGCTGTGCGTCTTCGCAGAGCCTTTGGGAGAGTTCGTCACGATCGCAGAACAAGTGCGGGATGCGTTCGACGTCGACACGGCGCAAGGGGAACAACTGGATTTCATCGGCGTCATCATCGGGCTACCTCGCTACGGTTTCGACGACGAGCGATACCGAGTGTTTTTGCACATTCAAATAGATCTCATCTTGTCTGCGCAACGTGACGGAGCGAACTGGACGGGTACGCACAACAACATACTCAAGATCTGCCGAACCTTCATCGGCATCGGCGGGACCATCACGCTGATTAACGGGGCGCCGTACTCTTTTGTTTTGACGATCCCAAGCATCACGGACCCCGCCGAGTTCAACCTTTTGATCGGGTTCCTTTGCAAAGCGCTCTACGCTGGCGTACTCGGGCAGATCATCCAAACGTTGGGCGACGACTCGCTTTGGGACAGCGACCAAGTGGCCGTTACAGGCGGCGGGATCTGGTGCTCGGCTTCCGTTGCTGTCGTCGGATGTGCAACGTGGGGAACCACGAAACCTATCGGGCTTTGCCCGCCGCCGTTTTAGGAGATTCAAATCATGCCAACGAAACCAGTTGCCGCTTTCACGTTCGCCACAAACACAAACTACAGCACGGGCCCCGCGGTAGGTTTGCCTACGAAAATCCCCGCGCCGGACCTCGCGAACGGGTTCATTCCCGGGCAAGGGATTGCCGCGGAACATATCAACACTCCGCTCAACGTAACAGGGTCGTGGCTCACGGATTGGGTTTCACAAGGATCGGCCGCGGCCGGCGAGGATGCGCACATCGTCGAGACCAGCGTCGTCGGTCGCATCGCCGTCATGGGAGGTAACTTCGGAAGCCCTACGAAAGATGCGACGGTTGTCAACGCCGACAACAACTCTGCGCTCGCTACTGTCAAAGGCACGAACGCCGGCAGCGGTTCAGGTGGGGAGTTTCACGCGCAACGGACCGCGACGAAACCCATCCTCGAACTGAAAAGAGACGGCGCGGGCTCGGTTCAACGGGGGGCGATCGGTATGGACGTGACGCCCGTTCCTTCCGCGCCGGCGCACTGCGACATGTGGGCCAACACAGCGGCGGCTCCAACGACGAACGTCGCCGCGGTGAGCATGCGAGACGCGGGCACTGGGAAAAACCGACGCGTGTGGGGGACGGAAAAAGGGTACTTCGCAGCGCACTTCGAGAATCTCGGGGATACCCTCGACAGCGCTTCGGCTGGTTTTGTGGAAGCGCTACAAGGCTTCATCGACCCTCAACCCGGGAAATACATGGTGCATTTTTCGTGCTCTGGACGGAACACCACCGGCGGCATGCACCAAATTCTTGTCAAGTTCTCTACCGGAGCGGGAAAAAGTGCAGAGTACGAAGTGGCGTTGGGTACGTCGGGGCGAAAGGCTCCTTTTGCCGCGTCGTGGCTCCTCGACATCACGGGGATCACCGAGCTTTTGATCGAGGTTGAATCCAGCACCGTCGGGCTTGGGGTTGCGGTCTCGGATTGCGAGATCACCGTTACTGGAGCTTACGATCTACAGGTTTCCTAATGCTAGAAATCGAACACAAAATCACTCCCGAGTTTATCGAGCGCGTAGCAAAGTGCATCCGCGCCGGCAACTTTCGCATGGTCGCCGCAAAGCGCGAAGGGGTGAACGACAAAACGTTCTACATGTGGTTGGCGAACGGGAAGAAAATCCGCGATGAGACGCCGAACCGAAAGCCTCTCCCTGATAATCCCTACGTCAAACTACACATCGCAGTTGAGGCCGCGGAAGCCGAAGCGCACGAGCAAATCCTGGCAGATGTGCTCAACTCCGAAGATCCTCGCGTCAAGTTGAGGTTCCTTGAGCTTCGATATAACAAGCTCTATAACAAAAACCCCAACGCGAAGACGGACGACGAATCGGGCTTGACCGAACAAATCGACGTCAAGGCGTTGCTTGTAGAACGTATCATGGAGTTGTTGGCGGTGAAAGAGTGAGCGCGATACTCCAGTTTCCGGAGATCGTCGACGTACTTCGCACGGAAGGCGTCGATGTACAAACTCTCGTCGACAGCATGACGGAAGCGGAAGCGCACGCGATCTTGTGCGATTGGGATCTCTGGTCGTTGCCCTACCAGCAAATACCTTCGGGTGATTGGCGTCGCTGGTCGTTCCGTGCGGGTCGAGGTACAGGGAAAACGCACACTGGTGCTCGCACGGTTTCGGAGATTGCTCGCGACAGAAAGAAGATACGCACCGGCGAAATAGGGCTCATTGGCCGAACGCACGCTGATGCTCGTTTCACGATGGTGGACGGGCCTTCGGGGATCCTCGCTCAAGCCCCGCTAGACTTTGTCCCGAAATACGAGCCGGGGAACAACACCGTGACTTGGCCAAACGGCGTTCGAGCCCGTTTGTTCTCCTCTGAAAAGCCCGAACAAATGCGAGGCCCGAACTTTTCTTTCGTTTGGGCCGACGAGCCGGACCACTGGCCCGACGCGTCAACGACATGGTGGGAAGTTATTGAGCCCGCGTTGCGCATCGGGTGGGCCCGAGCGATGCTCACGTCGACGCCGTTACCTGGCGGTTTGATGTCTGAGCTTGAAAAGCTCGATGACACCGTAGTGACGCGGGCTAGCACTTTTCAAAACTGCTTTCTGCCGGCGAAAGTTCGGGAGATGTTCAAGCGGCGTTACGCCGGGACACGCCGAGGCGCACAGGAGCTCGACGGTGACATCCTCGAAGACAACGAAAAAGCGTTGTGGAAGCACGATGTGCTTGATCAGTACCGCATTCAACGGGCGCCGGATCTAAAGCGTATCGTCGTCGCCATCGATCCCGCCGTGACAGCAAACAAAGACTCCGACGAAACCGGCATCATCACCGCAGGCATCGACAAAGACGGACACGGGTACGTGTTGCGCGATAGTTCGGGAACCTATTCCCCGGACGCGTGGGCGAAGACGTCAATCGCAAGCTATCACCGATACCAGGCCGATGCGATCGTTGGCGAGGTAAACAACGGTGGAGATCTCGTTGCCTCAAACATCCGAACCGTGAGCGACAAAGTGAAGTTTATCGAAGTGCGAGCGAGCCGCGGGAAGTATGTTCGAGCAGAGCCGGTCTCGGCGCTGTATGAGCAAGGCAAGATTCACCACGTAGGGCACTTCCCTCAACTTGAAAAACAGCTCACGGAATGGGACCCAAGCAAGAAGAAAAGCCCCGACAGACTCGATGCGTTGGTGTGGGCTTTCACTGAACTTCTATTGAAGGACGGCGACGAAGCCGGTCCGTTGAGCGCGTACCTATGAAAAATACAGACGCATACGCAAACACACTTACCGGGCTTGCTCTCTCTGCGGACAAGTCTACGCGCAGTGTTTTCACCCCGACCGAGTTGCTTGATTGGGAAGAACTATCCGATCGTTACGAGCAAGATGCCATCGTTGCACGCATCATCGATCGTTTGCCCGACGACGCGACGCGAGAGAAGTTCGAGATCAAGGGAGAAGACGAAGAGATCGACTTCGCCAGCGTGCAAAGTGAGCTCGAAGATCTCGACGTTCGCACCGAACTCGGCGACGCGTGGCGGTGGGCGAGACTTTACCGCGGTTCGTTGGTCGTCATGCACGTCAATGACGGCAAGAAAATGGAAGAACCTCTTGACCTCCGCGCAGTGACGAAGCTTTCGGCGCTACACGTCATCGAGGCACAACACATCACGCCGAACCTTTTCGGCAACGGTATTGGCTCGTCGGGTTTCGGGCGTCCAGACGTCTACGAAATCATGGTGCCATACTCGAACAAAAACCCGGTTCGGCACATTCACCGAACGCGGGTGCTTCGCTTCGATGGCATCAAAGTTTCCCTCGCTCGCATGTGGCAAAACGGGGGGTGGGGGCCGTCCGTGCTTGATCGCATCAACGTGGAGGTTACCCGGCTCGGAGAAGTTCAAGGATATGCGCGCGGCATCATGCACGACATCTCGATGATGATTTTGAAGATCGAAGGCTACCGCGAGATGGCGTGCGGGACAGCGAAGGAACAAGCGGACCTACAAAAGATCATCGAAAACATCCGCATGTCGATGGACAGCTACCACATTGCAGCGTTTGACACGAAAGACGATTTCGTTGAAGTGACACGCACGGTGACGGGGTTGCGCGATCTTTTGCAAGAGTTCGTTGACGGCGTGGTACGTGCGACCGACATGCCGCGAACCGTGTTGCTAGGCGAGCAGCCGGGCGGGCTCAATGCTTCGGGCGACTCAGAGATTCGCGCGTGGTATGACTTCGTTGCGTCGCAGCAACCGAAGGTGTTGACGCCAGCGATAAACAGGATCCTCGAAGTTCTCTTCGCCGCGCGGCGCAATCACGGCGAGCCCGTGCCAGACGAATGGACGATCGAATATGCGCAGTTATGGCAACCGACCGAAAAGGAGATCGCCGAGACCGAGTTCATCCGCGCTCAGACCGAAAGCCTCCGACTCGCCGACGCAACGATGACGGCGCCCGAGGTTCGAGCGGCGTTGATCTCCCGCGGTGTCCTCCCCGAGGACGCGGAAGAAGAACTAGAACCGGACGAATCGGAGATCGAGGCGCTGAAACTCCAGCTTGAGATGATGAAGGCACAACCGCCGATCGAGCCGGCTCCAGGGGCGCCGCCTCTTGACGCAACCCCGCCGCTGATCGAGCCGGAGCCGGAGCCGGAGCCGGACGATGGCGAGTAGACAGCGCGGGCTCAACATGGCGCACAGCGCCGCGCTCGAGCGACGCTTGGCGAAGCTCTACACGCGGCTCAACCGTACGGCGCTCCAGTTGCTCCGCTCCCGGCTCCCGGGCGTGCTCGCCCAGAACTCGCCGCAAGCTCTGGAAAACCTCCTAGAGGAGCTCACAGGAGCTCTAAACGAGGCGCTTCCGGACGAGCAGATCGCAGCGACCGCGCGGCGCGTCGCCGAGGCACAGGACAACACCGCGCGAAACGCGTTCTTTGCAGGTTTGGCCGTGGCCGCGGGCGTGCGGATCCTGGGTTCCGATTCATCCAAAAAGCCCCCGCCGCGCGTCCCGAAAATCACATCGCGAGGTGGCAAAGTGCTCGTGCCGAAACTCAACTTCGCGCCGAGCATCTTGACCAACACGTTTGTTGACATGAACACTCGGCTCATTTCCACGCTGCGCGCGGGCGTAGCGGACGGAGTACGAGACGCTGTCGTGAGAGCGCAGCAATTTGGTGGGACGCCGGAGGATCTGTCAAAGAGACTTTTGACGTCGTGGCAACGGCAAGGCGTGCCGGCGCAGATACCCACGCGCCGACTCAAGCAAAACGGCGAGCCCGTCATGGTTTCGATCGAGAAGCACGCGAAGCTGATCGCCAACGATCAGCTAGGAACGCTCAACATGCAACTCGCGCGAGCACGACAGACCGCCGCGGGGATCGACAGCTTCACATGGATGCCATCGACCGCAGACAATCCCAGAGAAGCGCACGAGAAGTTCTACGGCGAGGTGTTCACGTGGGCGGAAGGCGCTGAGGGAATCTTGCCGGGCGAGGAGATCAACTGCCAATGCACCGCGCAAGCGGTGATTGACAAAGAACAGATCCTCGCCGACGGCGACTTCATCGAAGTCTCGGGCGATACCTTCACCGCCCGAGACATCATACCGACGAACCCCGGCCCCGGGGCGCTACTTTAGATTGGGCTTCGATCGCATCTTGTCGGCGGTGCGAGCGAAAGTGTAGCCGGTCGAGAGGCTGCACAACACGATGATC
>Ga0307378_10013742_pt1 | contig 10229 bp, 19 predicted proteins | sample UN1MG_FD_202238 | JGI IMG/M metagenome (GOLD analysis project Ga0307378, IMG submission 202238) | Soil microbial communities from Risofladan, Vaasa, Finland - UN-1 | ecosystem: Environmental > Terrestrial > Soil > Coastal area > Acid sulfate soil | place: Finland: Risofladan, Vaasa | collected...
ACGTGGGAAATGTTGCCATGTTCCTCTTTGACAATCTGAAAAAAGAATGTGGGGGATTGCCATGACTTCGGAGAATATCCCTAAACCGAAACGATGGATGATCCCATGCCGGTATTGTAAAAGGAACCCATGCACAGCAGACCAATACCCATCAGAGATCATCGGAAAGAGTATAGATACTCTTACAGATGAGAAAAAAACAATTCTCAAAAGAATAATTCAACAGGCCGGCCTCCGTATCGGGATGTCTGCGATTACAGGATCACCATGCGCCGCTCTTAATTTGTGGTATCTCAAAGCAGAGGTGTCTTTATGACGCAGAACGATAATTCTCCGCAAAATACCCATCGATGCGGAACGGGGAATTCACATTGGCCCTGTTGTGACACTGAACTTTTCTGCGAGTGCAAAAACGAAGAAATGATAGGCAAATCATTTCGGACAAGATGCGGGAGATCATTCTTTGTCAGATTCGATCCTATTGTGAGGCGAGCATGATCTTCGATTTCCCGATTTTTTTAAAAACGGTACTCCCTGCAATGATTTTATTTTTTATTTGCGTTGTGTTATTCACCGGAATCATTACAGGATACGAGAAACATAAAAATAAAACCCTTTTTCCCTCAAAATTAATTTTTACAAAAAATCAGGTAATATACCTGATAGCGATCAATATTATCATGCAGTTAGTAATGTATCCCTGTGCTGATTTAGGCGCGAATTGTTGGAAAAATTGCTTTAAATTTGATTTAATCGGTAATATTGGATATTTCTCCAATGTTGTAACTTTATTTTTACCGTTCATCTTATCACTCATATTCATTCATAAAAGTAAAATCCTGTTAACCCTTTTTACCGTTTCATACGGTCTTTTCGCATTTTTACAAATTGGATTTTGTGATAAAGGCCTTTGGTGTTTAGTCAGATCATCAGGATACGACTATCTATGGTCTTCGTTTGAGATCCTTCTCTTAATACAATGGATCGTGTATTTCGGTACATTGTTTGTTTTATTCTGGATATTACAAACGCAGACAGATCAAAAAGGGGGCCGTGTTCATGTCAGAGAATAACCATTCTCCGCAATCATGTCCAGAGTGCGGTGAAAAAATGGATTTCGTTTGTGAGGAACAGATCCAGGAATATCCAGGGGCGCACATTTGGCCAGGATCATCATTTTTAGAATGTCCTGCATGCGGATATCAAACAAAGGTCATTGAACAACCCATAGAAACGGGAACCATTCAAGAAAATACCCGTGGGTGGTAAAGATGGCTCTCATGGGTCCAGGGACATCATACCCTGATGATGATGCAGTCGAAGCCGCAAACATGCAAGCCTGCATTGATGCACGAAGAGCAGCGGGTATTCTAGATGTGGAACATATTGATGAAGTGGACTGCGAAGAGGAATGCCCGATCCGGTTAACTGGTTGTCCCATCGGGAGGCGATCCTAATGGATCACGTTTTTGTTTATGGTCCCTCATCAGACGTAAAGCGATCCCCTTTTTGCGGTCCTCATATTGCGGATCTCCAGACGGGACCTGTCCGGCAGGATCTCCCGATTTGCGAAGATAAAAAAACGATGCTGTATGCGCAGCAGTCACTCCAACAGATTGGCGGCGAAAAACCCGATATTATACTGATCGAGGAATTCCCATGACTTCACAAAACAATGATTCTGCGAAGGACGGGATCTATGCGGTCGTCACTCTCAAAGCGGAAATCCTCGTCGATGTTCCAAACGGAACAAAGGCCGAACTAGCAGCCCGTGAATATCTCTCAATCCATCCGGAAGCTCTTAAGATGATCTTGCTCTCATGTGAGGGAACAAAGATCCGGAGATTAAAGAAAGAACAGGGGAACCCCCACCCTCTAGGCGGGCGATCCTGATGCCCGATAATTCCACAAAGTCCCGGTATCACGAGCTAAAAACAAACCCGGATCCTTTCGGTGCAATTCTCACAAAAGAAAAGACCGGGGAATTTAGGAAAAACGATCGAAACTTCAAAGTTGGTGATACCCTGATCCTCCGAGAGTATAACCCATTCTCGGCATATACCGGGCGTTATCTTTTGCGAAAGATTACGCATGTACAAATTGGTTACGGCATCCCCGATGGCTTTGCAATGCTGTCTATCCGCTCTCTCTCATCAATAGAGGTAGCGATCCACGCAGCCGGAATAAAAGAACAGTGCCGGGACAATCCCGCTCTCTCTGCGTAACTTACCAGGCTCGGAGGGAAAAGGAGAATGTCACCGGCAACCTTAGGGTATCCCTTAAAGGATATCAAATTACTCTCGGTCAATGACCGCGAAAAAAAATGCTCATACTGGATGTACCCGCTCATAAACAGCGGCTCGATCAAACTTGTCGATATAGTCCGGAAGTTTAAACCGGATGCGAAGATCCCGGACGATCCGATCTATTGGCAGGTGTACCGGCATTGTAAAGCCCTTGCACGGCTCGGCTATGTACGATTAGAAAGGCGATCACACGTGGACTGGGATAAAACCAATGAACAGCGGATGGATGCCATAGAAAGCAGCGTACAGAACATCTTTACAAAAGCACTCCGCAAAGACCCCCCCCCTATCGTTTCGCGTGGAACACCCCCGACGGAGCCCGATACTGATATTTCCACTGTAAAAAAGTTGGAAAAACCGTTTTTCGTCGTGCCACAAGAGAACCTATTTGCCTTGATAAGCCGGGTGCAAAATTCAAACCAGTTTTTACGCGGTGCAAAGTCACGTCAGGAAATGCAGGATGCCCGGGAAAAATCCGGCTTTGAACTTGCAAAGATGAGAATGCAAAAAAGAAAGCATTGTCCGTACTATGTTTCCGTCCGGACAAAGCGGGACCGCATGGACGCGATCTTTAGACTGCGAGGGATCCGGAAACATTCAATGTTCAAGCGCCGGGATAAGCGGGTACTGAATGACGAGATGATCAAGGGACTTGCACCGGTGCAAACCAGTTTTGAAAAATACGCTGATGGCATCAAAGGGTTACAGATCACCCTTCAGCACAAAGAAACCGGGGAAGTAAAATTCATAGACTATCAAACCCGGTTTACCGATGCCACCCGGCAGGATGGAATAATTGCCAGGTATCACCGGATATGGGAAAAAGCAAGCGAGGGATTCAACACCGGCGTTATGCTCACATTAACCTCTTATCCCCCATCAGAAATATCAAAACACCAACACCGGACCTCACTATGGCACGTTGACCGGTTTTATTCCGCTGCATGGAACGCGTACATGTCAAAGCTCACCAAACGAAACCGCATGGCCCGGCGGGATGAACTGCTAGACCTGAAGCGGATCGAGGTTGAGAAGATCCGGGAAGTCCGGAAAAAATCAGAGCGGTGTTACCGGTGCAACGGGACCGGGAAATTAAAAGGAATCGGAAAAGAAAAAATCCGGACCTGTCCCAGCTGTAAAGGTCACGGCTCGATCACGCGGACCGCTCTTACCAGGGACGAACGCAAAGAGGCACTCCTGCCGATGTCGAAAAAATATCTCTGTGATCAGATGCTCGAGAAAATCCGTAAAACCGAACCGGACCGGATCGAGCTAACAGAAGAAGAAACCCTAGAAGCATCGGCGCCGGCAAATTTCAGGCCTCAATATATGCAGGTGTACGAGTTCCAAAAGAACGGCCTCCTCCATGGTCACGTGGTAATATTCGGAAAATCATATCTCGGGTACTGGGAAGATATCGCGCTAGACTGGATGGCAACCGGACAGGGCGAACGCATCCATGTTTACGCAATACAGAAAGAGGGCGAAAAATGGGTATGGCAAAAAGCACAGCCAAAGGATGCCCGCAACCGGTTACCGGTTGACTATCTTGCAAAGTATCTCGGGAAGGGAGTACGGGTTAAAGCCGGGCATGGGATGTACTGGTCAATAAACAAACGATTCTTTACAAACTCCCGGGCTCTCAATACCGATCGAGAGATACCGGACGAAACCGAAAAAATAGAATCATCCTATGAATTTATCGGAACCACTCGGAACGAAGAGATCCCCGTATGGCTCCGGACCCTGCACACGGCCCGGGAGAAAGGGAGGGCCGGCTATCTGGATGCGCTCGGATGGTCAAGGGGAGATCCCGGGGGGGCTCTCGTATGAGTTGCGGGATAGTAGGACAGCGGGAAGCAGATAAAAGGTGGCGAGCTGCAACCTCGAAGGAAGTCGGATTGCACTTTGGAAAGACGAGCAAGTGGGCATATAGGATACTGGCATCATTGGAAGATGCCTTTAGAATTTGTGCAAGTAATGGTGGAAAACCAATAACGTGGTGGGTTAAAGATGAGTTATGAAGTAAGAGATCCAGAAAACATCAAACAGTGGGATGTATTTTTCACGCTCACAAACGGGGAACGATGCCGTATTTTCAAAGCGTGGAAGAAAAAAGAAGATGCTGAGCGAGAAGCAAACCGTCTACCTGAAGGGAAAGTATCTCCGGTATTTGGGTGGAAAACTATAAAGACGGAGTATCCCACATGTCCCAAATGTGGAAGACAAGGAAAAAGTAAGGGTATTCGAGAACACAATTATAACGGTGGTGGGGAATATTTCTATTGCCTTAATCCCGATTGTAAACATGAGTGGTGTTGGTCATGAAAAAAGAGACATTACGACGTGTTCGCAACATGAAGAAACTCCTAAAAAAGGGAGCGAATATTTGGAGCAATGGAAATTTCCGTATCCTATGGTTTGAAGATCCAACCCCAACAAAAGAATCATTTGGGATGCCCATCTATCATTGCGTAAAAAGAGTTTTCGGGCATTTGAGGTTGCCATGAACTCAAAATATCTTCAATGCCCTAAGTGCAAAGGAAATATGCTTTCACTCATTGTTAAGTGGATGGAACTCGATGGAAAAAAAGGGTTTGTATATTTCTGTCCTATATGCGAGGAAAGGATAACCAAAGAATATCTGACAAAAAACGGGTGTCTATGAATGCCAACAGCCTACTGGAAGCCCCATCCTTTAGGGTGGGGAGCCATCAATTCACCGGAACCACTCGGAACGAAGAGATCCCCGTATGGCTCCGGACCCTGCACACGGCCCGGGAGATAGGGAGGTCCGGCTATCTGGATGCGCTCGGATGGTCGAGGGGAGATCCCGGCGGGGGTGCACTCGTATGACAAGCGGCATAGTAGGACAACGGGAAGCCGATAAGCGATGGCGTGCAGCAAACCCGGAAAAAGTCAAAGCTCAGCGGGAGCGATACAAGGCAAAGAAAGCCGGGAGGGTGCAGCAATGAAACAACCTTATTTCGCTTCTTCAGGATCGATCGAGCATTACACCCCCAGGTATATTTGGGAACGTGCGATCCGGTGCATGGGTGCGATCGACTGCGATCCCGCTGCAGATCCCGGGCATGGCATACCCGCTGCAGTCCATTACACGAAAAAAGATAACGGCCTGATCCATCCGTGGGAAAAAAGAATCTGGTTAAATCCCCCATTCGGAGAACTCATACCGAAATTTTTTGAGAAGCTGCAGCGGGAAATTGAAACAGGCCGGACAACTGAAGCGGTTATCCTTTGGAAGTCAGCAACAGAAACAGAAGCATGGAGGAACATAACCGCGATCGCGGATCTAATCGAGTTCCCCCATGCCCGGATCGAATTTCTCGGGGGGACCGTGAAAGGAGGAAAGGGATCTAACTTTTCCCCGGCTCTATTCTACATCGGATCGAACCCTGAAAAATTCATTGATGCTTTTTCCGATATCGCGGATATATGGAAACCGATCAAACAGTCTAGCAAAATCAAGCCCGGGCAGCTGCGATTATACCCGGAACCAATCCGGGAAACTCCCGCTGCAGAGAATCACCCGCTCGAGCGGTGGGGGCTGATGGCATGACCGGCCGTAACTACGATCGAGCATATGATGAGGGTGGACAGTGGACCGATGCAGGGCGGGAGCGTGCAGCTGGGATGAGCGGATCTCCGGGCGAGGCTTACCCGGTTAAGAAGTATCGGAAGCGCCGGCAGATTATCCCGGCATGTTCGGCGGATGGTGAATGATGTACTATCCATCTGTTCATTATCAATGTCCATGCGGAGAAAAATACTACATGGACCGTGGGTCGGATGGCCGGTTAATCGGCCCTCCATCTCAATGCTCGTGTGGAAGAACACTGGCTGGAATCATGCCGGTATTTCAAGATGAAAAAGAGCGTGAAAGCATGACATACTATTGCCCGCATTGTAAAATCCAGACACAACCGGATCAGCAGGTAAGGGATAATGAACGGTGTATTCTGTGTGGATATAAGATGGAGGTAGTGAAGTGAGCAACAACGACGCTTTTTACGGGCAGTCAAAGAACGCAGAGCAATACACTCCCCGCGAATGGTGGGAACGTGTGATCAAAGCGTTAAACGGTATTGATTGTTCCCTTTCAGAATTTGGAGGGCAAAATGTGTGATAAAAAAAGTATCCGGCCAGCTCCACGGTCCGAGAAGGAATTAAGAAAAGCAGCTCAGGAGGCATGGGATAAAAAATATAGTGTCACGTCTGGCGATCGCTCCACAGGAAATAAAGCGAGGACCGCGATCGCTTCCTGTGGAACTTTCGCAGAACATTCATTCACCGCAAAAGGTGATCAGCCGTGACGCATATTCTGCTGATCGATCCACACAAGGAAATGATCCTGCACAATCTTCCTGTATATGAAAAATCCGATGTAAAAAAAATTGAGAAATTTATCAGGAATTTAGAAGCTGAACATCCAGACATTGAAAGACTGATCCTATCAATGGGAACAGTCAGGATCATGGGGCCGGACGAGCCGATCCCGGTCCCAGTACCTAAAAGCACAAGAATTTAAAAAAAATTCCAATTTTCCAGCATTTTAATTTGTATTTAGTCTGACTCGAGCCAGGATTTTTCCGATCGATATTCATCCAGGCAGGCAGGGCTTTTTCCCATCAACTTATAAACTACTTTACTAATATAGAGATATGTTTCAAAAAGATAGATTAATCTGATATCCTGATTTTTCCCATACGTGTGCAGCAATGAATATATATTGTATTTTACTCAATAGAACAACAGTAAAATATCATACAATCATGAGCAATATTATATCATAAAATGAAATCTGTTATCGTCGGAGGCATTAGAAAACTATATATATCTCGCATTCCTATCTTAAAATCATGTCAGAAATGGTGGCTGAAACAAGGGCGCGTTTCGCTTTCATGCGGAATGTGAAAGAACAGGCAAAGAGCAAATTCATGAGAATCGGCGCAGCTGTAGCGATTGCAGGAACCACTTTTATCGGTACAGTGTCCGCAGCGGTGAACTTCACTTCGATCCAGGAGCTCCTGACAGCGGTGATAAATTTGATCCCCAGCTTCATGGATCTCGTGATCGCTGTAGCACCGATCATTGTGCTCATGTCGGTCGTCGGATTCATCATCAAGTTCTGGGACCGCATTCTCGAAATGCTCGACTTCAAAACATAGAAATGTCATAATGAGCACCGGGATTGTGTGGAAAGATATAATATATCTTTCTGCATATTCTAGGTTAATGAGATCTCGGATCTTGCTTGCGATTTTAATTCTTTTCTTAATCTCAATCTCGGGCGTGAATGCATTATCAAATCATTTCCCCTGGTTCGGGCATCAGGATGTTTTTTTCGGGAATGCATCGAGCGATATCAATGATTATAAAATTATAGATCAGGTACCAGAGCGCGATATCCAGCATATGCTTATTTCTCCCCCCTTCAATTCAAGCACGGGGGAAGTCTTGTTAGGAAATTGGATTATTCCGATTGATACTCTAGATACGAATATCCTTGCACCCGGATTATGGAGATTCAGAATATACTCGCATGCATCAACATCTTCAGGTTTGACAAAATTACATTTCTACGCAATAAATCGGTCATCTTCCGGTACTGAGACGGATCTATTTTTTGGTCAAGCAATCATTTTGGATATTGAAAGAGGGGACATACCGGCGGAATATCTCCTTTCATATGCTAGGAAAAATTATACGAAATTTTTTGAGAATGACAGATTAGTAATAAAAATCAATGCAAGTACCGATAATGCAAATTCAAGGACGGTCACAATAGATCTCGGGGGAAATACGAACGCATCAATGGTATCAATCGGGTACTTTACCTCTCCGGTAATCGTAGATGAAACTTTAATTTTTTATAATCCGACAACGGATGTAAAACCGGAGCATGTCCAGATAATTAAAGAATTTTGGTGGATTCCCGCCATGACTCTCGGAATGATTTACATATTTGGCAGGCGTTAAAAATGAAAAAACAGAGTTTATTTATAATTATTCTATTGGTATTAATCGTTTTAACGACAATACCAGTAAATGCACAAACGATCCTGATGAGCAATCCCGATGGTACAGCGGAACGAGATATAATTGTCTATTCTCTCAATTCGACGGAAATAGGAGTATACAACACATCCAGTCTTATTCCGTTAAACGGAGAATACAATTATATTTTCGTCCTAAAACCACAGGGAAATAATGTTATCGATGACCCGGGCGACTGGCTGACAAATTACGCATTCCCGTACGTGAAAACAAACATCATTCCCCTGATCCTCATTGCCACAATCATCATGATCGCGCTCACAAGGAGGAAATTACTATGATCCGAAGAATAATGGGGAAAAATAATGGGGAAAACAAAATGAAAATCAGATACATTATTCTTATAGCATTGATAATGATTCTTGCTTGTACACCGTCGGTATCGGCAATTGTAGCCGAATATGATATTTCGGCAGATGCAAGTGGGCCAGCACTGAATTTATATCATAATCAATTATTCAATGTCACTGTGCTCGAGATCCAAAACATGACCGCATTGATTTCTATTAGTCACGACAGTACGTATCTTGCTCGTGTTGGAAGCGGTGCAACTGGAGCAGGTACAGCATCGTGGCCATCAGCAGCATCAGCACCATTTACTGCATCGATTTCAGATGCAACGGGATTACACGAAATTGGTGCTGGAATGATTTCATCAACATTCGTATCAAATACATCTCCCGAGATTGCATTTTATGAAACAACTGTTATATTTTCTTCATGGGATGTTATAGGAGTAACATCATCACTGATTAATCTAACTTATGACGGTTTCGCATTTGGACTTACTCCGACATATTCAAATTGGCCAAATGTACCTCCAAATAAAGCATCAAATTATAACACGAGTGCATTCCTTGTGATAAGACAACAGCCAACAAATCCAAGTTATGGTGTTATTAAGGGTATGACTCCGGGTTCGATCCGGACGGCGTATTCTTACTCACCGCTAGTAACGTTAACACTATCAGTATCGGAAACTGGAAATTTCGCAAAAAAATTATCAAATGTAAGTATATTATTAAGCGACGGAACCAGCGGAACAACGAATGTAAACGGAACCGTTACACTTCGCTTCATTCCCGGCGATTACAATTTCGCAGCATCAAAGGAAGGATACGCAACAATATTCTCATCACTCGGAGGTTATGGCCAGACTGGGGGGCTATTGTATCTCACAATGAGTCCCTATATTGGTGGTATTCCGGCAGGATATACACAAACAACGGTCCATGCAATTGACGGAGTAACCGGCAACCATATCCCAGGATCAACAATCAATACAAAATGTGTTACAAACGGGACATGGAAAAACGAAACCACATCGAACGGCATTAGCTACGTGACCTGCCCGAGCGCAGACACGATCGATATCTACGGATCACTCCCCGGAACGTATACCGCCTCACTGGAATTAGGAGCGGTCCAGGGTGGGGATTATTATTTGCCTCTATACCCTCCGGTACCGGAAGCACCGATCGGATTTATCAATCTCTTCGTATATCTTCGGGAAGCGGGAACCGGATTCATAATCAAAAACGCAGCGGTTACTATCAGGCTCCCGAGCGGTGCAACCTCCGGACAAAATACCGGAACATCAGGAACCGCACAGTTCACCGTCCCAAATCAAACGGTAATTATCATCAGTTCAAATCCAGCCGGCTATAATGGCCAGTCAATATCAAAAACAATGGGAACCGTCGATTATCAGGTAACAATTACACTTTCCCGGGCCACCACCCCAACGGGAGTAATTACGCCAGTAACCACAGATCCGATCACGGGCGATGTCATAACCACAGCTGCAACACTGGATATCAGAACAGATCGCGAAAAGGATACGGA
>Ga0307378_10013744_pt1 | contig 10229 bp, 8 predicted proteins | sample UN1MG_FD_202238 | JGI IMG/M metagenome (GOLD analysis project Ga0307378, IMG submission 202238) | Soil microbial communities from Risofladan, Vaasa, Finland - UN-1 | ecosystem: Environmental > Terrestrial > Soil > Coastal area > Acid sulfate soil | place: Finland: Risofladan, Vaasa | collected...
GCCTGTGGGTGGCGTTGACAGGCGCGGGCGGATGGGGGAGGTCCTGCGTTTTGGGTGGTGTTTTTGCGTTCTCGCTTTATTCCAACCCCATCGACCGGGTTGTTGATCCGGCGTGAAGGGTTAACAACGGCGGGCTTGGCGCGTCGGACTGAGTGGAGGATCGTGCGCCGTCATGCTGGAGGTTGAGGATGGGTAGACCACCTCGGGCCAGAACGCAGGGCCACGTTGGTGCATCGAAAGCGGCGTCGGCCGGTGCGCCCGACGGGCAGGCGGTCGTTGCGCTGGTGGACGATCTGTTGGATCGGGCACTGGCCTGCGGGGCGAGCGACGTTCATTTCGAGCCGGTCGATGGTCCCGAGACGGGGCTGCTGGTCCGGGTGCGCCTGGACGGGATGCTGCAGGACTTCGAGACCGTGCCCAGGTCTGCGGCCGACAGCGTGATCGGGCGCCTGAAGGTGCTGGCCGGGTTGCTGACCTATCGAATCGACATTCCGCAGGAGGGGGCCCTGCAACTGGAGGCGGCCGACGGGTCGGGGACGCACGTGACCGAGCTGCGGCTGGCGACGTTCCCGACGATCCGGGGCGAACGGGCGGTGGTTCGGGTGTTCGCGGCCCGGGCAGGGGTCGAGCGGATTGACGAGCTGGGTTTCGAGCCGGAGCAGGTTGCGCGTCTGCGGTCGGCGGTCGAGGCGCCGGCGGGGATGATCGTGCTGACGGGGCCGGCGGGCACAGGGAAGACGACGACGCTGTACGCCCTGATCCGACACGTGCGCGATCATTTCCCGGGGCGGAGCATCATCACCGTCGAGGACCCGGTTGAGCAACGCATCGACCGGGTGACGCAGATTCAGATCAATCCGCACGGCGAGCTGAACTACGAGGTGTGCATGCGGTCCCTGCTCCGGCAGGACCCGCAGGTGTTGCTGATCGGCGAGATTCGCGACGCCCGGACGGCGACGGTTGCGATCGAGGCGGCCCTGACCGGGCATCTGATCCTGACGACCATGCACAGCGGCGATCCGGCGGAGGCCGTGTTGCGACTGCTGGAGATGGGCGTGCCGGCGTATCAGGTGGTCAGCGCGGTGACGCTGGTGTGCGCTCAGCGACTGCTTCGGCGCGTGGCACGGCCGGGTGGGGCGGGCGCTGGGTGTGGCGGTGAGGACTCGCCAACTGGGGATGAGGGCGCCGGTTATCGCGGACGGATCGCGTGCGGGCACGTGGTGGCCATCGACGACGGGTTGCGCGGGCTGATTCTGCGGCATCCGACGGCGTCGGAGCTGCGGTCGGCCATGCAGGCCCAGCAGCCGGACCTGCCGGGCGCGGCGGGGAAGCTGGTGGCCGACGGCGTGACCGACGCCGAGGAAGTCCGTCGCGTGCTGGGACGTTCAGGCTGAGCGGAGAGGTGGCCGGGTAGAAGGCCAGCGGCTATGGGCGGTCAGAATGTCTGGATGTTCGTTCGCCGTGCTCTCGAGCAGCTGTTGACCACGCCGGCGTTGTGCATGTTGACGGGCGTCGTCTTGTTGGTGGGATCGCTGTGGTTGGCATCCGGGTTCTTCAAGTCGTCCGCCTGTCATCGGATGAACCTGAAGCAGCGGTGGGTTGTGTGTCTGGCCGGTTTTGTGGGCTTTGCGATGCTGCTGTATCCGCCCTGGATTGTGACGGATCAGGTGTGGGAGCGGAGTGCGCTCGAGGGGCATTTTTTCCTCATGGGGACCGGGCAGGCGGGCGTCGCGAATCGTTCGTCCGAGCATGCTTTCGCCCGGGAGACGTCAGCTTATGCGCCTTTTTATATCTGGTATTTGCGGCAACCGCCTCGGCGCACCGGAGGTCTGTACACGCGCCCGTCGCCGGTCAGATGGCACCCGCTGAAACAGCCGACAGAGGATGGATACGTGGTCGTTGCATGGACCTGCCGGCCGAATATCCCGCGGTTACTGTTGCAGTTCGCGTTGACGGCCGTGGTCGGCACTGGTCTGTTTCTGGCGTTACGAGGCGGGGCAGCGCTGCCTGAGGTGCGGCCGGCATGGGAACAAGAAGGAATCGGCGGCGCCGCGCGCCCTGCGATCCACAAGCGTTGATTGCGAGACTGCCATGGCACATTTCGAGTATCGGGCACTAACCGCCAACGGGTCGGCGATTTCCGGCGTGGTGGAGGCGGACGATTTCGATTCGGCGATGGAGCAGCTCGCCCAGATGAAGCTGGAGGGCGTCGAAATCTCCAAGGCCAAGCCACCGGGGCCGAAGCGCTCGATCGGCGGCGAGGACTTCATCTTCTTCAACGAGCAGCTCGCGTCGCTGGCGTCGGCGGGGATGTGTCTGGACGAGGGCCTGCGGCGACTGGCCCACGACGTGGAATCGCCCAAGCTCCGCGGCGTGATCAACGCGATCGCCTGCGACGTGGAGAAAGGCATTCCGCTGGAGCAGGCCGTCGCCAACCATGAGGATCGGCTGCCGATCTTCTACGGACGGGTGGTTAGAGCGGGCGTTCAAAGCGGGCAACTGCCGGCGACGCTGCTGAACCTGTCGCAACATCTGCGCCTGCTGACCGAGACGAAGCGGATCATCCTGGAGGCGTTGGCCTATCCGGTGACGGTGTGCCTTTTCGCGGTCGCGATCGTGACGCTGTTCCTGGCGTTCGTGGTGCCGATGTTCGAGGAGCTCTTCATGGATTTCGACACGAGGCTGCCCGGGGCGACGATGCTGCTGATTGACCTGTCCCGGGTGTTTCCGGCGATCGCGTTGACGGCCGGTGTGGTCGTGGCGGTGTGCGTTGCGGCCTGGTTCGCGTTGCGGGCGACACCGGGCGGACGGCGGGTCCGCGAGCGGGTCGCGATGTGCGTGCCGGTGGTGGGGTCGGTGTTCCGGGCCTCACTGGTGTCGCGTTTTGCCCGCAGTCTGGCGTTGATGGTCTCGTCGGGTGTGCCGTTGCCGGAATCTCTGCGGCTGGCCGGCGGGGCGACCGGCAGCGCGACGCTGGGCGACGACGCGGAGCGGCTGGCGACGGATATCGAGCAGGGTCTGTCGCCGAACGCCGCGGGTGACGCGCTGCGGTTGATACCGCGCATGTTCGGCTTCGTGGTCGAGATCGCGATCGGGCGCAACGCCCTGCCCGAGGCGATGTTTCAACTCGCCCGGGCGTACGACCTGCGGGCGGCGCACGCCCAGTCGATGCTGCGCGGCTACCTGGTTCCGCTGTCGATCGTGTTTGTGGGCTTGCTGGTCGGGTTCTTCATTGCCTCACTGTTTCTGCCGCTGATCTCGCTGATCAACTCGGTCAGTGGGGGTTAGTGGGGAGGTTGCCGGGTGAACCTCTTCGTCTTCATCGTATTCTTCATCCTGACGGCAGCGGTCCTGGCCGTGGTGCTGCAGGTCGTGTTCGGCTCGTGGCTGGGTTGGGCGAAGTGGCTTCCGTTTCGAGGCGGGCTGCTGGGCGGTTTCCTGCTGTACCGCCAGACTTCGCTGGCCCTGGGGGTTGTTCATCACCTGGCGTCCATCACGAACCTGCACCTGCCGCTGGCCCACGCCCTGACGACGACGGGTCGGAGCGAGCGTGGGGCGCTGGGCCTGGTGTTGCGGCGGATGGGGAAATCGGTGGCCGAGGGGATTCCGCTGTCGCGTGCTTACGGACAGGCGACGCGGGACGCTCCGCCGCTGGTGACCAGCGTGATCGCGGCCGGTGAGCATGCCGGGCAGTTGCCGCGGGCCCTGGCGGACCTGGAGAGGGCGCTGACCGACCAGTTGGAAGCGGAAACGCCCAGCCTGTCGCCCGGCCGGCGTTACTGGCTGTATCCGGTGGCCCTGGTCCTGGGCAACGCCCTGCTGCTGGCCTGGGTGATGGTGTTCATCGTGCCCAAGTTCGAGGAGATCTTTCTCGATTTCGACACCGAGTTGCCGGGAATCACGCGCAGCCTGATCGCGGTGAGCGAGTGGTTCGTGACCGGCGTTCCTCCCGGAATCGTGCTGGTGGGCATGGTGCTGGTATTCCTGGTGGCGGTGGCGATCGCGATCGGGCTGGCGTTTCGGGAAGCCGGCGAAACGATGACGCAGGTGGTGCTGGATATGGGCGGGTGGATTCCATTGCTGTCCCGGCCGGTGGCGTTCGGGAAGGGGATGTCGGTGAGCCTGCGCGTGGTGCGGATGGGGTTGGCGGCCGGGATGCCGCTCAGCGACGCGGCGGCGCTGGCGGCGTCGGTGCGGGTGAATCGTTTTGTGCGGCGGCGGTGGGTGGCGTTTGCCCGGCAGATCGAGCAGGGCGTGCCGGCGTCCGAGGCGGCTCGAAGCGCCGGGCTGGGCAGCATGTTCGCTTGGGCCTGTCGCAGCCTGGAGCGCGGCAACGCCGACCCGCAAGTGGTGCTGGCTCACGCGGCCGACTATCACCGGGCGCTGGCCTTCCGCTGGTGGCGGGCCCTGGGACGTGCGGCCTGGCCGGCGGTGACCTGCCTGCTGGGGTGTATGGTGGGGTACAGCGTGCTGGGTCTGTTCCTGCCGCTGGTGACTCTGATCAACTCGGTGAGCGGAGGGTGATCATGAGGGCGCGTGCATTGGCATCTGGAGCGCGGGGCGGGCGCGGGACACGTGCCGGCATCGGCGGGACTGCGCCGACGAGAGGCTTCATCCTGACGGAGGTGGTGGCCGGGCTGGTGCTGACGGGTGCGTTGCTGGCGGCGATGGCGGGGCTGGTGGTGGCGCACCATCGGGCGAGTGACCATTACCTGTCACACCATCAGGCCCAGTTGGCGGCGGAGTCGTACGTGGAGTGCGTGCGGGCCGGCTGTCCGCCGCCGGAGACGGAGGGGGTGACGTATCAGGTCGGCGTCGCTGCCGGGCAGGGTGAATGGACGGGGCTGACCCGTCTGACGGTGACGGCCGTCGTCCAGGCCAAGCAGGGGCGAACGGCCGGCTATACGCTGACGACGTACCTGCCGGAGGATACGCCATGAGTCGCGTTGGGCGCGGTGATTGGTCGCGGCGGAGGTGCTTTGGGGTCGGCGCCGGGCGGCGACGCGCGTATCTGGTGGGTCAGATGGTCGCGATTCTGCCGCTGCTGCTTGCGGCGGCCGGGCTGGCGATCATGGGGACTCACGCGGCGCTGCGGACGCAGATGCGGTCGGCCGAGAACGCCGCAAATGATACCGCGATCGATACTTTTTTGGAGACGCTCAGGCAGGATACGTGGGCGGGGCTCGCGGGGCAGGGCGCGTTCACGGACGCAAGCACGAGTGGGTTTGCGTTGCAGACGCACCAAGGTCAGGTCACGTATGTCATCTCCGGCGGGTGCGTGACTCGCACGGTCATTGACGCCGATCAACCCGGCGGCGCCGTGCGCGAGTGGAGCGTCAAGGACGCGACGTTCGTCGTGGGCTTTGATGGGCAGCACGGCGCGGGTGAGGACGACGCCGGTGGATCGGCGTCGGAGGGCGGTTTCAAAGTGCTGACCGTGCGCATCCGTTGGCGCGGGCAATCGAGACACGACGTGGACCCGACGCGACGGATCGAGGCTACGTTCTCCGTAGGCCGGGGGTATCAGCGATGAACGGCACGCGGCAAGCCGTGCGCGGCAGTCGATGCGGAGCAGGGTGCAGGCGACGCCCGTCGCGCAGGTCGGCGTTCACGCTGGTGCTGGTGCTGGCCCTGTTCGCGGCCGTGGGCGGGCTGGCCACGGTGCTGACGCTGCACGCCGGGCAACTGGTTCGGTCGGACCGCCTGCGCACGCTGGACATCGAGCTGCGGCAGATGATCGACAGCGGCGCGGCCTACGCCCGTCTGCACCACGAGGATTGGGCGGCGGAGGTGGGAATCGTCGTGCTCGATGGCAGCGATCTGATTGGAGGGGATGCCCGCACCGGCGAAGTGACGCTGCAACCGGTTTTCGACCGGGCGGGGGCGATGGAGGCGGTCACCATCAGCGCCCGGATCCACCTGCCGCGCGGCAGAAGCCGGGTTCAATCGGCGCGCGTAACCCTGTGAGGTGATTGAAACTCGGGCGCTGCTCGGGCGCGAAAAGCCCGGGCGGCTATTTCCGATGGCTGGTGCCGGTCACCGCGGTGGGCCTGGTTCCCACGTGCGGGGTGGAGACGGTACACTGGAACCGGTGGGCGACGAAGGCGGCGTATCGCGAGCGCCCAGACGACACTTCGTGGAGGTGGCCCGATGAACCCTTCGATCCTACGACCTTGCCGGTTTTGCGCGGTTCTGTTCGTCGCCGCGTTCACGCTGTTGGGCTGTTCGGCCGGTCCGGGCGGGGGCACAGACGGGCAACCGCCCGACTTCCCCATCACGGGTAAGCAATACATGATGCCGCTGGGTGAGGCCGGCGTCTTCGGCTTGAGCGACGGCGGCGATCCTGTGCAGGCCGGCGTGGCGGTCGAACTCTTCAGCCAGACGCCGACGGACTCGCCGTCGGACTGCACGTTGTTCCTGGCTCTGTCCGACGTGCAGTTGCAGGACGCCGCGGACACCGGGGCCCGGACGATCACCGTGGGCGTGCACATCGGGGCTGCCTCGGCCAACCCCTGCAACGACGGCGTGCAGGTGGGGTCTTTCACGCTGTCTTACGACGGAGCGGCCGTGTCGCTCGTGACCGACGAGCTGTCCCTCTCCGGGTCGGCTCTGGCGTACGCCTGCTCGGGGCGATTCACGGTCTGCCTCACCGTGTCGGGTGACATGGGTGCGACACTGCGAATCAGCCAACTGGGCCTGCGCTTTGCACCGCCGGAGGGCGGCGACGATGGCGTGCCCGACCAGCCCGTATCACAGGAGAGCGAGGGGCCGCCGGAGGTCAATCTGGTCGTCGAGGAGGATTCGCGGGCGACGGAGATGATCCCGGCGGAAACCGGCGGGACGGTGACGGCCACCGGATCGACGACCATGGTGCTGGAGATTCCGCCGGGGGCGTTGTCGGAGGACACGGAGGTTTCGCTGACCATCGCCAGCGATCGGGAGAACAGTCCATACACGTACGTGGGTCTGTTCGAGCCTGCGGGGCTGGAACTGAGCGAGGCGGCCACACTGGTGATCACGCTGGACCCTCCGCTGTCGGCGGACGAGGCGCTGAACGTCGTCGAGATCCCGGTGTCGTCGTCTGCGGCCAAGCCGATCCGGCGAGGGTCGTCGAAGGCGGGCGTGCGGGCCGCGGCCGAAGCGCTGGGGCCGCCGGACATGGTGGACACGGGATTCGTCGCCAGCACGTCGGCCGACGGCACGACGGTGACCATTCCGCTGGAGAACCTCAACACCGGCACCGGGGCGGTGTTGAACTGCCACGGGCATTCGGTGCGGCGGATCATTCAGGCGCTGCAGTTGAAGCGGAACATGAGCAAGGGGCAGATCGTCGATGCCATCATGGACCGGCACATCGACCAGGGGCTGGGCGAGGGGTCGAACGATGCTGCCATCCTACGGGCCCAACTCGAGGAGAGCTTCGACAACGTGATGACGCGCCCTGGAGAGGCGGACGCAAGCTGGCACATCCTTCAGGCCTATCTGAACACGTTCTACAGGCTGTCCGGCGTGCGGCTCGACGCCGAGTTGGAGGGCGCCAAGCAGGTGAAACAGGATGCCGGCGGCGGGTACCTGATCGACGCGTCGAATCCGGCCTGTCTGGCGAAACTGGCGGCTTTGGCGCGCACCTCGGACCTGCCGCCGATCTTCAACTTCGGGCGGTCTTTCCCAACAGACTGGGCCGGGCCGGGCTCGGACGACGGGTTGCGGCTGTCCAAGGACATGCCCCACAGTGGTGCCCTGCGGCTGGTCAATGGGGAGGTGGTGATCGAGAACGGTGCGAGTCTGACCAAGCAGCGGGCGGCGCAGTTGGCCCAGGCCCGGCAGCAGTACCTGCACGACAACCCGGAGCTTGCGGAGTTGTGGGACTACGAGATGCCGCCGGACCGGGTGGTGCCCCTTCCCCTGACCGATCTGGACCGGCTCCGCACCATGCGCAGCGGCGAGGCCATCAAAGCGGACATCAAACGGTGGGGCGGGGACGTCAGTTCGGTGACGACCGGCAATGGCATCCCCTGGCCGGCGGTGCGCGTGTGGGTGCCCGAGGGGGTTTACCGGGAGCTTTGCAAGGTGTGCGCGGCGGCCACGGATTGTGACAACAGCCTGTTCTGCGACGGGGCGGAGGCGTGCGGTTCGGACAAGCTGTGCACGCGTGGTCCGGACCCATGCCCGAACCAGGCCTGCGATGAAGGAACCGACAAGTGCAAAGAGGACGGCGGCGGCGGGGCCGGCGTGGGCAGCGTGCCCCGCGGCGTCTGCTGGGAGATGACCCTGACCGACGCAGTCGCCCACCTCGACGTCATCTCCGGGCTGCCCGACGATATTCCGCCGGGCTCGATTCCCGATCAGATGACGGCCGCGGACTCACTGGGACAGGCCGCCGGGGTGATCCTCAAGTTCGACGACAGCGGGCGGCTGGACAGCCTGTGGCTCCGGCTGCCGGAGGCTATACCGGAGCTCGGGGTGGAAATGATGGAATTCGTCCGCCTGACCCGACCGAACGTTCTTCTGGCGCCGGGGCTGACCTACTCCGACGTGCGGCAGGACGTGAGTGTCAGCTCGGATGGAAGCAGGCTGAGCTTCGAGTTCGGTTTCACGATGAACTTCGCCCAGGAGGGGGCGTCGGCCAAGGTGGAGTTTTCGTACGCGGTTCGCGACGCGGCCTTCGTCGGCAACCCGGCCAACCGCTTCGAGTCGGGCTCCTATTCGGCGGAGATCTACTCCGAGGCGACGGCTCCCGAGTTGGAAGGGACCGTGCGGATGAGGGTCACGGGGACGGCGACGGCGGCCGGGACTCAGATGGCAAGTTGCCCGGACCCCAACCTCGATGTGGCCATGTCCCAGGAAGAGGCGTTGGCCCTGATGGAAGAAGACGCGGACTGATCTTCCACGGGAGCGAACCGGGCGGAGACGCGATTCCTCCGCGTGGTCCGTCGTTGTTCATGTCCTGTCCGGCGCGCCGCTGTCGGCAGCAGGCGGCCCGTCCAGCGCACACGGTATTGAATGCTCTTTGGAGTCCGGGGGGCCCTTCGGGCCGGCAGTGCGTGTGGCCTCGCGGGCATGGAGGAAGCGAAGGAAGTAACAAGTTGTATCGCGCCGAGTACTGCGTCTTCGGGAGGGGCTGTCCGCGGCGAGGGCGCCGGGTGTCGGAATATCTGTGATGTTGTTGGTTTCTGTGTCTATCCATCCACCCCCTCTTCCGGTGTGTTAGAGTGCTACCAGCGGCCCCGGCATGTCACCGCCCGAGAAGCCGGCGGAGAGGGGTTACGTCGCGCCTCGGGGCCTGATCATCAAGCGGCGCCAGCAACCGGAGGAAAGCCATGACTGGACAGACCAGTCTCTCTCGCGGCGCGTCCATGGTGTGGGGCGCGGTCCTGGTGCTTGGGCAGGTGGTCCTGGGCAACTCCGCCCCCGCGGAAAAGCCGAGCAACAAACACCTCGAGTCGTTCGACGTGGTCTGGGAAACGGTTCGCGACACGCACTGGGACCCGGAGTTGGGCGGGCTGGACTGGGACGCGGTCCGGGCGGAGCTGCGTCCGCGGGCGGCGCAGGCCGGTTCCGCGGCCGAGGCCCGACGCGTGATGCAGGAGATGCTCAACCGCCTGGGTCAGTCTCACTTCGTGATCTACCCTCAGGGCGCCTACGGCGCGGCCGCTCAAACCGACGGTGCCGGATGCCACCTGGTGACAGAGGCTGACACCAGTTGCGGATTCGAGGTACGGGTCAGCGAGGGTCGGGCGGTGGTCACGCTGGTACACGCAGACTCACCGGCCGGCCGAGCCGGCGTGCAGACAGAGTGGGAGGTGATCCGCGTCGGCGAATACAAGCCGCCGGAGGGCTGGTCGCAGGTGGGGGCGGTCGCGTCGCGCCTGGCCGGCGTGAAGGGCTCATCCGTGAGCGTGGGCTTCGTGACCCCAGTGGGCGAGGATGTCGACGTGGTGTTGGAGCTGCCTCAGAGGCGGGTGCGCCGGTACGGCTTCGGGCACCTGCCGCCGTTGGTCGTCTCGGTCGAGTACAAACTGCTGGAGGGCAACATCGGGTACATCACCTTCAACTGGTTCTTCGATCCGATCCTGGTGATGCCGCAGTTCGAGGCGGCGATGGAGGCCTTCAGCAACGCCGACGGCATCATCATCGACATCCGCCGCAACGGTGGGGGCATGAGTCACATGGGCACGGCGATGGCCGGCTGGTTCATCGATGAAGAGGGGCGGTACTTCGGCAAGATG
>Ga0307378_10013746_pt1 | contig 10228 bp, 9 predicted proteins | sample UN1MG_FD_202238 | JGI IMG/M metagenome (GOLD analysis project Ga0307378, IMG submission 202238) | Soil microbial communities from Risofladan, Vaasa, Finland - UN-1 | ecosystem: Environmental > Terrestrial > Soil > Coastal area > Acid sulfate soil | place: Finland: Risofladan, Vaasa | collected...
CGAAGTCGCGCAGATCGACGTCGCCGCCGGGCTCCACCTCGATATCTCCGGAGGCAACCTGGAAGACGACCTCGGCGACGCGCTCCGGCGACATGCCGTGCATGTCGTTCATGCGTGTCGCCGTCACCGTAGGGTGCACGCTCACCATCCGCTTGTCCGGGTGCTCGAGAGCCAGCGCCTTCACGAAGCCGCGCAGGCCCCACTTGGTCGCGCAGTACGTGGGCGGTGTGCGCGACTGGTGGAGGGCCGCGGTGCTGCCGATGGTGATCACCGCGTCGGCCACCAGAGGCAGGAAGCACCACGTGAGCTTCATCACGCCCAGCAGGTTCACGTTGACCTGGTCATCTACCTCACCGAAGTCCTGCTCGAGGAACGGCTTCCAGCTGATCACGCCGGCGTTGTTCACCATGACGTCGACGGCGGCGAAGCGGTCGATGACGCACTCGACCACCGTGCGGATGCTGTCCTCATCGGCGAGTTGCAGGGAGCAAAGAGCGACGTCCGGAGAGCCGAGGCCGCGGCAACGCGCGGCGACCTCCTCGGCCTCGGCGCGATGCTCGAAGTAGGTGAGCGCCAGCCGGCACCCGGCGGCGGCGAATCGCAGCGCGATCTCGCGCCCGATGCCGATGCTCGCCCCCGTGACGAGGACGACTCTGCCCCCCAGGTCGGTACCCACGACCTCATGCTACCCGAGAGGACCGGCGGCGGCCGCTCGGACGCCCAGACCCGCCGCCTGCTCTGACAACACGCGTGTTCTCGTCCGTGCGGTCGCCCGCCGAGGGTGGGTGTCGCGCGGGCCCGGACGCGCGAATGCGCGCGTCCGGGTACCATGCGGGCATGAAGCTGCTCATCGTCGGAGCGACGGGCCGCACCGGGCGGTTGTTGATGAACGGCGCGCTGGAGCGCGGTCACGACGTGACCGCGCTCGTCCGCGCCCCAGAGAAGCTCGGCGACCTGGCCGGGAAGGTCCGGGTCGTCGCCGGTGACGTGCTCGACGGCGGCGTGGTGAGCGACGCGGTCGACGGCCAGGACGCCGTGCTCGTCGCCCTCAGCGCGGCGCACAAGAAGAGCGAGCCCGCGGTCAACGCTCTCGGGACGCTCAACGTGATCCGCTCCATGCAGCGCTACCGGGTGCGACGGCTCATCGTCTTGTCCGCCAGCGGGACCCATCCCGGGCGGGACCCCAACCTCCCGTGGGTGTATGAGCGGGTCGTCAAGCCGCTCTTCTTCAAGCACGCCTACGCCGACCTGCGGCGGATGGAGATCAGCGTGCGCCAGAGCGAGCTGGACTGGACCATCGTACGCGCATCAGGAGCCCTCACGGACGGACCACCCCGTGGCGAGTACCGCGCCGAGCCTGGCTACTCGCTTCCCGGCGGCCGGCGGATCTCCCGCGCCGACATGGCCGAGTACATGCTCGACCAGCTGACGCTTCGCACCGACGTCGGCCACGCGGTGGCCGTCGCCTACTGACGACGCCCGGAGGAACGATGGCGAACACCCTCGACGACCCGGCGCCGCCCCCAGACGGCGGCAGGACCCCGGGAGAATGGTACGCCGGCCCGGCGCCGCGGCGGCATTCCAGTCAAGGCCTGGTGCTCGCAAGGCTCACCGCCGTGCACGCGGAGCTCGACCATGCGGCGTTGATGGCCAGCGCCCCCTACCTGCGACGCTGGTCAGATAGCGATTGGCCGGCGGACGACTTCACCGTCGGGGAGAACCGGAGGGAGCTCGGCTGGCACGACGAGGAGCACGCGGCGCGCGTCGCTCTGACGTACAGCTTGCTCGACGCGGTCGAGCGCCGCGTACTCGGGTGCGTCTACGTGCGACCATTGCGCGACATGCTGCGCACGCGCGGCGTGGAGCCGCCGGCGGACCCAGACCGGGCCGGCGACGACACCCCCTGCATCCGCGGGTGGGTGCGACGCGACGAGCCGGAGGTGCTGGAGCTGCGCTTCCTCGGTGTCGTGACCGGCTGGCTGACCGGACCGGAGTGGGCGTTCCCCGAGCTCTGGTGGACGGCGGCGAGCGATGACGCGCGCCAGCTCGCCGCGCTCGATGAGCTCGGTTGGACGCGCGAGGTCAGGATCCCGATGGCTGACGCCACACGCGACTGGGTGTTCCGCGCCCCTCAGCTGCGGCCGAGCTCGTAGCGCAGCGCGCTCTCGAGCTCCGGAAAGGCGAAGCGGAGTCCCTGGTCCTGGAGCCGTGCCGGCAAGGCGCGCTGGCTGGCGAGGAACATCTCGTCGCCCATGCCACCGAGACCGTGCCGGAGGACGAAGCCCGGCGCCGCCAGCGCAGCCGGGCGGCGCAGCACGCGGCCGAGAGTCTTGGTGAACTCGCGGTTGGTCACCGGCTCGGGAGCAGTCACGTTGACGACTCCATCGATCTCTTCGTCGTGGATCGCCCACTCGATCGCGGCGAGCACGTCGTCGAGGCTCACCCACGCCCAGTATTGGTCGCCGGCGCCGAACCGCGTGCCGAGGCCTGCCTTGAAGGCGGGGAGCATGCTGGCGAGCGCCCCGCCCGCCGCGCTGACGACGATGCCGACGCGCGTGGTCACGAGGCGGACGCCGGCGTCACGGACGGGCGCCGCAGCGCCCTCCCAGGCGCGGCAGACGTCGGCGAGGAAGCCTGATCCGAGCTCGGTCCGTTCGGTGATGGCGTCGCCGCCGCGAGAGCCGTAGGCGCCCACGGCGGAGGTGTTCACCAGCACCGGAGGCGGGGCGTCCATCCGGGCGATCGCGCCGACCAACGTCTGCGTCGCCTGCACGCGGCTCTCGAGGATCGCCCGCTTGCGGCTCGACGTCCAGACGCCGGCCAGGGTCACGCCGGCCAGGTTCACGACGGCGTCGACGCCCTCGAGGGCGGCTGGATAGAGCGCCCCGGCAGCCGGATCCCAGGGGATCTCGCCCGGTCCCGCATCGGCGCGCCGGACCAGCCGGACGACCCGGTGGCCGGCAGTCGTCAGGTAGTCGGCGAGGTGCGCACCGATCAGCCCGCTCGCGCCGGCGATGGCCACGGTCAGCGCCGGGCGCTCTCCCCAGACAGCATGCCGCTCGAGATCCATCAGCGTACGCTCGTGACGGAAGCGGAACAGGCGCGAGAGCGTCTTGCCGGCCGGCCCCTCACCGACCATGTCGGTGAGAACGCCGGCCGGCAAGCTGTACTCGATGTGGTCGATGAGCTCGCTCCGGTCGGCAGACTCGGGCGCGAAACGGTGCGTGTGCTCCCAGGAAGCGAACGGGCCGTCGATCTGCCGGTCGACGAACTGCCGCCCCGGCACCGCACTGCCCATCTCCGCGACCCAGTGTCGCTTGACCGGTCCGAACCAGACGTCGAAGGCGACGCGCCCGCCGCTGACGTCCCCGGTCTCCTCCAGCACGCGCAGCTTCTGCCAGGGCGGCGCCAACCGCCGGAAGGCGCCCGACCGGGCATGGTAGGTGAACACCTCGTCGGCCGAGGCCGGCATCATGCTGCGCCACTCGAAGACCGGCATCGGACCGCTCCTCACTCGTTGTGGGGGTCATACCCACGCCGCCGCTGGATTAGCCGGTGGCAACGCGGGGAATCCCGCCCCCAGCATCTGTGCAATCGATGGAGGGAGAATCGCGTGGCCACTACGCCCGGCGGCGGCGACCGCAGCATCACCGCCGAGTCCCTGCACCGCGACTTCGGCGAGCTCCGCGCCGTGGACGGCGTCGACCTCGAAGTCCCGGGTGGCCAGATCTTCGGCTTCCTCGGGCCCAACGGCGCCGGCAAGTCCACTCTGGTGAAGATACTGACGACGATCCTGAACGCGACCAGCGGCCGGGCGACGGTGGCCGGCTACGATGTCGCCCGGCAGGGCGGCAAGGTACGCGAGGCGATCGGCGTCGCCCTCCAGGACGTCGGCCTCGACCCCCTGATGACGGCGCGGGAGCTCCTCATGCTCCAGAGCGAGCTCTTCGGAACGCCGCGCGACGAGGCACGCAAGACGGCCGAGCGCCTGCTCGTGACGGTCGGCCTCGACGACGTGGACCCGAAGAAGCGGGCCGGCGCGTACTCGGGAGGCATGAAGCGCCGGCTCGACCTGGCCCTCGCCCTGGTCCACGACCCCAGCATCCTTTTTCTGGACGAGCCGACGACCGGACTCGACCCGGCGAGCCGGGCGGCGATCTGGGAGGAGGTGCGGCGACTCAACGACGAGTTCGGTATGACGATCTTTCTGACGACGCAGTACCTCGAGGAGGCCGACCGGCTCGCCGACCAGATCGCCATCATCAACAGGGGCAGGATCGTCGCCCAAGGCACGCCGAGCGACCTCAAGCGCGATGTCGGGAACGAGGTGGTCGAGCTGCAGTTCGGCTCCTCTGATGAGGCCGGGAGCGCCGACCAGGCGCTCGCGACGGTGGCCCCCGACCGCCAGCAATCGAACCGCGAGTTGCGGCTCTACTTCGAACGCGCCGCAGAGAACGTGCCGGAACTGGTGCGTGCCCTCGACGGCGCCGGCATCCGCCTGCAGGGCCTCACGATCGAGCAGCCGAGTCTCGACGACGTCTTTCTGCGCGTCACCGGCGAGGCGCTGGAACACGAAGTGGACGAGGCGGGCGACGAAGGCTTCGCATCGCCTGCGGAGGTCACGCCATGAACGACACCCTGCTCCTCATCGGCCGCTCGCTGCGGAACACCTTGCGTGAGCCGCTGACGGTCCTCCCCAACATCGCTATCAGCGTCTTCTTCCTCTTCGTCTACAACAGCGGCCTCTCATCGGTCGCCGAGTTGCCGGGGTTCCAGGGCACGTATCTCGGCTTCATCCTCCCGGTCGCCATCGTCTCGGCGGCGGTCGGCGGCGCCGGCCTCGCCGGGCAGACGCTCATCAAGGACATCGACAACGGCTACTTCACCAAGCTCCTCCTGACGCCCACACGGAGGCTCGCGGTGATCTGGGGGCCGATGATCGCGAGCGCGATCGTGCTGACGGCCCAGGTCGTGCTGGTCATGCTGATCGCCCTGGCGCTGGGGCTGAAGGTCGCGGCCGGACCCGCCGGGTTCGCGCTCGTGGTGGTGCTGGCCTTTCTCTGGGGGATGGCGTTCGCAGGGTACGCGGCCTTCATGGCGCTCAAGACCAAGAACGCGGCCGCGGCCCAGGCGGCGACCTTCGCCTTCTTCCCGCTCATCTTCCTGAGCTACACCTTCGTACCCAAGGAGTACGTCACAGCGGGATGGCTCAAAGTGGCGGCGACGATCAATCCGACGACCTACGTCTTCGACTCGATGCGCTCGCTGCTGAACACCGGCTGGGACTGGACGTCGCTCCTCGTCGGGTTCGGCGTGACCTTCGGGTTCGCGACGGCGACGGGGATCATGGCTCTCTGGGCGGCACGGGGAGCGACCAAGATGTCGTAGGCGGGTCGACCGCTTCGTCCTGTTCGCGCCACGCGTCGCCCCTGTAGACTCGGGGCATGCGCCTCTCCCGCCTCCTCCCCGCGCGCCTTCGCGAGGGCGCCGGCGTCGTGCGCCGGCGTGACTTCCGCAACGTGCTCCTCGCACAGAGCGTCTCGGTGTTCGGTGACGGCATCACGCCGGTCGCACTCACCTTCGCCGTCCTCGACCTGACCGGATCGGGCACCGACCTCGGTATCGTCCTGGCGGCGCAGAGCGTGCCGCTGGTCCTCCTGGCGCTGGTCGGCGGCGTGTGGGCGGACAGGCTGCCGCGCGCCGCCCTCATGATGGGCAGCGACCTCGTCCGAGCGGCGGTGCAGATCACGGCCGCTGTGCTTCTGCTGACGGGCGCGGCGCAGATCTGGCAGCTCGCCGTGCTCGCCGCCCTGCACGGCGCCGCCGAGGCGTTCTTCCGTCCGGCGGCCGGAGCGATCCTGCCGCAGCTCGTACCGCCGGGGCAGTTGCAGCAGGCGAACGCGCTCATGGGCATGAGCGACAACTTCGGCTGGATGGTCGGACCGGCGGTGGCCGGCGTGCTCGTCGCCGTCATCGGCTCCGGCGGCGCGATCGCCATCGACGGCGCGACGTTCCTCGTGAGCGCCGCCTTCCTCGCCAGACTGCACGTGCCGGCGATCGCGAAGACGACAGAGGCCGCCCAAGGGTTTCTCGACGAGCTGCGCGCCGGCTGGCGAGAGGTGAAGTCACGCACTTGGCTCTGGGTGATGCTGCTTCGCGTCTGCCTGGTGCTGTGCATCGTGATCGCGCCCTTCCAGATCCTGGGGCCGCTCGGACTGCTCGAGGAGGGCTATGGCGCCGTGGCGTGGGGCTGGCTGCAGGCGGTCTTCAGCGCCGGCATGATCGTCGGCATGGCGATCGCCATGCGCTACCGGTCCAAGCGGCCCATGATCACAGTCACCCTGACCGGCAGTACCGCAGTGGCGGCGCCGCTGGCACTCGCCATCTTCGCGGATCCGTGGGTCCTTGGCGGCGTCTACATCCTGCGGGGAGTGGCCGTCGGCATCCTCGTCGCAGTGTGGAACACGACGTTGCAGACGCAGATCGCTGAGGAGTCGCTCGGCCGTGTGACGGCGTGGGACTGGATGGCGTCGCTGGCGCTGTGGCCGGTCGGCTTGGCGGTCGCCGGCCCGCTCGCCGAGGCGTTCGGGGTGACGACCATGTGCTGGGTAACCGGAGGGCTCGGGCTGCTGGCCGCCTTCTGGGTACTGCTCGTCAAGGACGTCTGGCGGCTGCAGCCGGCGGCGATACTGGCCGGCGACGCCGGCGGGGCGCCGCCGGCCGGAGCCGCGCCTCACACCAGCGCGTGACACGCGGCGGCGGGCCGCCGCGGCCGCATCGTCAGCCCGCGCGCCGCTCCCGCCGGCTCCTGCGACCGCTCGAGTAGAGCAGGATGTCGAGGGCGATGCCTGCGGCGAAGACCACGGTCCCCCATCCCTCGAGGCCACCGAACGAGTTCTCGGCGATCGCGTACGCGATGGTCGTGCACGGCACGAAGAGGAAACCGATGAAGCCCCAGATGAAGGGCAGGCCGATGCGGCTCAGGTAGTCGGTGAACAGCCAGAGGCCGAACAGGATGATGCGCGGCGACGCCGCGAGCACTCCCACGATCAGACAACAGCCCATCTCATCTCCCCGCGTCCATTGTCACCGCCGACAAGATTCACCGTCGCCTCGGCGGCATCTCACGCAACGCTAACACGGGGGCGTGAGGATGTACCGGCCATGATGACTCGTCGCATGAGGGTCAGGCCGCAGCTGCGCTCTGCCCGCGTCTCGATGCTGAACTCCGGGGACCGCCGGGAAGCGCTCCTGAACGCCGAGCGGGCGCTCGCGCACGGGTGTGACGCGGTTGAACCGAACGCCGGATCCGCGCATGGCTCCGCGCCGGGACTTCGCGTGCGCGGCGGAGGTCCTCGCCCGTCAGCTTGACCGGCCTGCGGACACCGAGGCCCGAGCCCTTCCCCGGGGTCCGGTGACCACCCCAGATTGCCCCGGGGACGGACCTGATTCCCCCTCCAGGCCCCGCAGTCGGCGACGCAGAGGGCATACTCTAGGTGGGTGCCATCACCGCACATGCGTGGCCGACGGGAGGAGGGACGGCATGTACGAAGTGTCTTGTCGAGAACTGGCCCTGACCGACTGCGACTTCGATCTCATGGCCTTTTCGCTCGAGCGCCTCGAGTTCGGCATCATCGCCCACGTGCGCTACGAACACCCGGACGCGTACACGGCTGCTATCGGCGACCATGACTCTCCGGAACGCAAGGCCCTGCGAGAGCGCATCGCGGCCGCGGTCCACGAGGTCGCCGTCGCCTGACGACACGGCGCGGTCGCGTGACACGGCGCGCCCTTCTGAGATACGCGCGTCATGAACGGCGTTCCTCTGCGACAGCTGGTCCGGCGCCACGTTCCAGGTGGCCGGCGCGGACTTCCTCGGCGTCGGCGGACCGATGCGGATGAAGAACATGAGCCGGCGCACGCGAAGCTTCGCGAGGAAGGTTGCCGCAGGTCCCCTCGCCGGCGCCCGGATCTTCCTCTTCGACTCCTACGGCCCCCTCGGCCCCGATCCGGCCAGGAACGAGGTCAACGCCCGGCTGTATCCGGACGGCGGCGTCAAGGTCGGAGATGACCTCGTGGGCCGGGGCCTACAGGTCTACCCGGACGTCCTGCGCTGCCTCGTCACGGAGACGAAGGGTCCGCTGGCTGAGGACGCGCCGGAGCCGGCGCGGCGGTTCGCGAGGCGATCCGCAGCGGACGCTCAGGGCTGACGGCCTCTACGGCAACCGCACCGGCATCTGCAAGCGGGGCGGGCCCGGAGGGCTCCGCCGCCCCGTCCCCCACGGTCCCTTCATCCAGGCTCAACTGCGGCAGCCACTGCAGCCACTTGGGCAGGTACCAGTTCCAGCGTCCCAGCAGCGCCATGGTCGCGGGCACCACGACGACCCTGACCAGGGTCGCGTCGAGCGCCACCGCCACGGCCAGCCCGAAGCCGATCTCCTGGAACATGACCATCTCGCCGGCGGCGAGCCCGGCGAACACGGCGACCATGATCAGCGCCGCGCCCGTGATGATGCCGGCGGTGGACTGGATGCCGAACGCCACCGCCTCCGTGGTGTCGCCGCGCTGGTCGTAGCGCTCGCGGATGCGGCTCAGCAGGAACACCTGATAGTCCATCGAGAGCCCGAAGAGGATACAGAAGAGCAGCAGCGGCACCCAGGACTCGATCACGTCGGTCTGGTGGAAGCCGAGCAGGCTCGCGCCGACGCCCTTCTGGAAGACCAGCGTGAGGAGGCCGAAGGCCGCGCCGACGCTGAGCAGATTCATGAAGACCGCCGTGACGGCGATCACGAGCGAACGGAAGGCGACAAGCAGCAGGATGCAGCTGAGGAGCAGCACCGCGCCGATCACGATGGGTGTGTAGAGGTCGACGAGGTCGATCATGTCGGCGAACGCCGCCGGGCTGCCGCCGACGAGAGCCCGCAGCGGCGCGCCGTCGACGGCCGCGGGGATGATGTCGCCGCGCAGGTCACGCACTGCTTGCGCCGCCTCGGCTCCCGTCCCATCGGTGTTCGCGGCCAGGCTGAGCAGGCCGAGGCGGCCGTCCTCGCTGCTCTCGAAGCCGGTGAGGGAGAAGCGGCCGTCCGCCAGAGCGGCCGTCTTGAGCTTCTCCACCGCCGCCGCGACCCGCGGATCGGCGAGGTCGCCGTCGACGACGACCAGGATCGGCGACGTCATGCCCGCCGAGAACTCCGCGGCGAGGATCTCGTAGCCGCGCCGCGTGCCCAGATCTTCGGGCAGCCCGGAGATGCCGGACTCGCCGCGCTGCATGGTGAATCCGGGCGCGGCAAGCAGCACGAGGATGCCACCGCCGATGACGAGGCTCACGACCGGACGCCTCATGATCACGTCGGCGGTCCTGGCCCAGAAGCCGCTCGCCTGGCGCGCTGGAGCGCCGCCGGCGGTGTCCGGAGCCGCTCCGCTGTGGCGTCGTGCGAGACGCCCGACGGGCAGCCGCAGGGCATTGATCCGGTGGCCGAGGAGTACGAGAACCGCAGGGAGCAGCGTGAGCGCCGCGGCCACAGCGACCATCACGACCAGGATCGCCCCGGCGCCGAGGCTCGTGAAGATCGTGAATGGCACGACCAGCATGCCGCAGAGCGCGAGCACCACGGTCATGCCGCTGAAGAGGACGGCGCGACTGGCCGTGGCCGCAGCCCGACCGACCGCATCGGGCGCCGCGCGGCCGGCCGCCAGCTCCTCGCGGAAGCGCGAGACGATGAAGAGCGTGTAATCGATGCCCACGGCGAGTCCCATCACGGTGACGATGTTGAGCGCGAACACCGAGACCGTGAAGCCCTCGCCGAGCAGCGCGGTGAGCGCCGCCCCGACGACGATGGCGACGACGCCGAGCGCCAGCGGGACCATCGCCGCGACGAGTGAGGCGAACACGATGATGAGGATCACCAGCGCGATGGGGATACCGATCGCCTCGCCGCGGCGCAGGTCGCTCTCGGCGATAGCGGAGGCGTCACGCTCCCAGGCGCCGCTCCCCGTGAGGACCACGGTGAAGCCGTCCTCGCCGTCGGAGGCGCTCACCAGTTCGTGGAGGCCGGCCATGTGCTCATCGACGTCTGCAGAGGCCGCCGCCATCGTGACCGCGAGGATGGTCGTGCGGCGGTCGGTGGAGACGAGATCCGCCGCCTGGGCAGCCGCCTCGGCGGCCTTCAACGACGCCGCATCCGCGCCTGCCGGCGTCGCCTCCGCAGTCCGCGCCTGGTCTGCTGCC
>Ga0307378_10013756_pt1 | contig 10220 bp, 14 predicted proteins | sample UN1MG_FD_202238 | JGI IMG/M metagenome (GOLD analysis project Ga0307378, IMG submission 202238) | Soil microbial communities from Risofladan, Vaasa, Finland - UN-1 | ecosystem: Environmental > Terrestrial > Soil > Coastal area > Acid sulfate soil | place: Finland: Risofladan, Vaasa | collected...
TTAACTCAACAGTCGGGGCAGACGCCAGGGCGACCTTGTCAGGGTTGGCAATCAGGTCCGGAAGATCCAACCGGGTTTTAATGACGGACATCCCCGGGGACTCGTAGGCCAAAGAGGCTGCTCTTCCTTTGAAAGTATAAACGGCCATTTTATTACTCCTTTATATAATTATTACAGTAGTTTAAAAATTTTGGTCAGGGGCATGAGAGCGCACAGCGTTCACAGAGGCCCCCGACCAGGGGGGAGCTGTTAAGCTGTGTGGTTATGCACCTTTACGGACGTACAGGTCACACAGTGACTCGGGCTTCAACACTTCGTAGCCGTAAACATTCAGGCCACGAACCAGAGTGCCGAAGGTGGACTCGGCCCGCAGGCTTTCCATCTTGGTCATCTGGGCTGCGAAAGAAATGCCCGATTTATGGCCGGCCATGGCGTGATAGGCCAGATAGGCGCCATCGGTCACGCTGGTCAGCAAGTTGGACTCATAGATCGTAAAACGATCGATCATGCCAATTCGGCCATTCCGAAGGATGCTGGTACCGTCGCCGGCCAAGGAAGCATCCTTGAGATCCGATTTCAGGATCATACCGGTCATCCATGGGGGAAGAACCATCCAGCGGTCTTCCTCGGGGACGTTCTGCTCGGTCAACACGGTGCTGACGTCGACGATGAAATCGAGCACATTGGCCTTGGTCATTACAACCGGGGAACCGGTCGTACCAAGGTCGAAGGAACCGGAAGTGGCGCCGGCGGCCGCGCCCTTATTGGATGAATCTGCGTCGGCATAAACATCCGCCAAAAACCCTCTGTCGACGACGATTTTCATCTGGTTGGAAGCATCCCGGGACCAAGAGTCCATCAGGGCTACGTCGGTCTGATGCTTATCAATATCATCACAGATGAAGTTGAAATACTTGGCCTTATCGATTTCCAGTTCGATATTGGGAGACTCAGGCCGCTGAATCTGCAGGGACTGTCCTTTGGAATAATCCCTGATGACGATGTCCGGAACGGTCCGGATTATCACCTTGTCACCGACGTCCTTGATCTCGCCTTCGTAATCGGTGTTGGTGATTGCGGCGATGACGGTCGCGGCATAAAACTTGACTAAAAGTTTCCCTGACCATATTTCGGGAATAAAAGTCCCGCTATACTGGGGAGTACCTGGCGCTGCATTAATCATGACTAATCTCCTTAACTTGTTTGTGCGACCAAGCCGGGGAGATTAGACAAATTACGCCATTATCTTCCCTGCTTTAATCGCCATTTGATAGCGACTCGCTATGTCGTTATACTGCTCTTCAGTGATACGTTTTAGAACAAAATCAGTCGAGGCTTTGTTAAATTCAGTGGTTGTTGGATAGACAACCTGAACCCCAGAGGGTTGCATCTCATTTGTGTTGCCAATATTTGCTTCTGGCATTAATTGGCCCGACAAATGATCGTTTTGGACTGTCGGCTTAGGTGCGGGAGCCCCGTCCGACGGCGCTACCATGCCTGAATCTGCCTTGAACTGTTTAAAAATATTGATGACTTGCTGCGCGTTGAGCTGGTTCGCTGCATATTGCAGGATATCGCGCCGGGTTGCCATCGAAATCGGGTCTTGGCCATTTAACCACTGATCAAATTGCGGCGATCTATTTATCGTCCGCCAATCTGGCATACCGTTTGTGAGGTTGTCGAAGTATGTATCCTCAACGGTCTTGTGTATCGTGGTTTCGAGGCGCTCGGTCCTCTTGGCCAATTCGGTTACCTGTCCGCCATTTTGAATCTGGGCGGCAAGCCGCTCATTTTGTTCAAGTATGGCGTTGAACCCCGAGGCGAGACCCACTATCTCGCTCCCGTATTCTTCGAACTTTGTAGGGTCCAAAGGCTGAATCCCACTCTCCACCCTGGCCGGGGACTGAACAGCAGCCGCACTGGCTTGATTTTCCATTGCTTGCTGCATGTTTGCGACTACAAGCTGCAATGACTGTATCTGAGTCTGCAGCATCGGCACTTCGGTGTCGTATTTCCCCTTTAGGACGTCATATTTTGCCTTGTACGTCCCATCATCAGGGCTTTTGGGATCCGGAATGGCAGCCGGGACAAAAACATCGTCCGGAGCTGCCGGCTTCGCCTCTATAGGCGAAGGTTCTACAATCGGTTCTGGTGTCGGATGGGTTGGCTTCGCCGGTTCTTTTTCAACCGGTTTTTGTTTGCCGCCATCAGATAGTTCTTTCTGAATCTTTTCAGCAGCTTCTGCCTGCCGCTTGACTGCAGGCGGAACGGTCTCTACCGCATCTTTCTTTTTCGCTGGCATTTTATTCTCCCTTTTGAGTTGCTTCCGCAGTATTCATTATTTCGGTTAAGTTGCATTCCGCAGTATTTAACACGAAAACGGGTAATTGTGACGCCTTTTAACTGATTTTAAAAGATCTAACCCCCACATCACAAACTTAACTACTAATTAACATATACCACATGTCAATCATTATTAGCCTGGGATTCCAGCTCTTTATGTCGAGCAGCGCTTAACGCTTCGATGACACAATTCATCCAACAGTCTGTAACGCACATCCCATACTCAAGGACGCCCCCGTTGTATCCCGTTGGTATCAGGTTAAAGCCCCATACCATTCGATCGCTATCTAATAATGCGCCGGCCGGTTTCTGGCCTTTGCTCGGTTGTTTCGACTGTAAACCCAAAGGCACCCCCCGTCACTGCGCCGATAAAGGCAAGGATCTCATTGTTTTTATAGACATATATCCCAGAGCGCCACTTATCCTCTTCGTTGGTATATGGCCTGGTTTCGATTCTTAAACCAACCCCACGCATGGCCTCGTCGACCATTTCGCCAGCCTCATCGGATGTTTCAGCCAGACCCATTAGTGCCGTAAGGTCAAGCCCCGCGCGCAAAACAGCGGCATGTAACATCTCGCCGACAGCGATCGTGGCCAATGCTGAAGTTTTGAACACATGTATTTGCTTATTTTTGAGCAGATACTGAAGGTTGTCTATATCCCGGTCTTTGAGATCCTTGAGTGTATCACTCATCTGCCTGCTCCACAGGGATTCCTGCCGGCGGAACATCGTCCTGTGCCGAAATCTCAAACAGTTGGATAGCAGTGGACATCTGATTTCCAACGATGGTCACAACAGGCATGGCCACCAAGCCATACTTATTACAAATTGATTCGATCTCTGACTTACAGGCAAGTTTTTTGACCTGTTTCGGATCGAGCTCTGGTCCATTTGTTAAATTGGTCATGATAATACCCCCCCTACGAATTTGTGGGGAGCATTTCAGCTCCCCGTTATATCTCACCAATTGGCTATGAATTAAGAGAGTTACCCATCTATGGGCCTCACGAATCCATATTAAGACAGAACAACACTGCCGGCATTCGCCAGAACAGTCCCATCGCCGTTACTATCGAAATAAACGACTAAGGCGTCAAGAATATCCGCGAAGGTTGCGATGGTATTGGTACCGTCCCAGGTGCCTGACGTCAAGGTCACGGTGTGATCCTGTCCGCCGGCCGGCTCCGAGATGGCCTTTACATGAAACACGCCCTGGTGGTCTGCAGCATCGGCGATGGTCGCGGCAATGGCCGTGGTGTCGTTATCCAACTCAACGCTCTGAACGCCAGCCGTAATCGCGTTGGCGCCGGCAGTCTCAAGCAGCTCGGTCCTCGCGCTGACATCGGCGGCCACGTTTAACTCTTCGGCGGTTGCGGTCATTTCAGTTCCGAGCTCGCCATTTGCATCACCCAGAAATAATCTGGAAATGCGTACTATACCAAATTTTACATCTTCTCTCCAGCCCATAACTATCTCCTTTTATTATAGAATTGGCCTTAAGCCCCTTATGGAGCCAGCCTATGCAGAAGGGAACTTAATCCCCAGTGACTTCAGGTAATAACATGCCCGGGAGTCTCGAATCTCTTTAAGGCCTCGGACTTTGTAACATCCTGCACCCTGGCCTCAGCGTTCTTCATTTCATCCCTGAGCATGGAAAGGCAAAGAGCAAACCCTTTAAACTTCTCTGACTGGTCTCCGGAAGTTGTGACGGCATGCATAGCCGTTAATGGGACCGCTCTCTCCAGATAGGAAAATAAGGATGCAATGGCCTCTTGGCCCTGAGCCATCCCTCTCCCGATCTTTAATATTTCATTATTATCAAATGATATAAGCACTTTATTCTCCCCCATCGTTTATTGAAAGTACATCAAATGAATACCGACCCCTTGATATCACGCAATTTGTTGCCCTCGGGAGCTTCACCCTGTCCATTTTGAGCCTGAGATCCTTCATCGATCTACACTTTGGACATTTCCTTGCCGGCACGTTTCTTGGTATACTCAATGGTGTCAGTAATTTATAACCGCATCTCCTATTCTGGCAGCGGTATTCATGCACATTAGTAATCGCCGGCTTCTTCGAGCATTTTTTTGTATGGGCCTTTTTGCCCAAAGTAGCCACCATGACGCCGGGGTTTCTTTTTCTTGCTGGCCTTTTTCATGGGCTCCAGGCGGTTTTGAATCCTATCCATCTTCTCTGAAGATTTTTCTGTTTCTTTTATTAATGTAAGATTATCAGCCATTTAGTATCTCCTTTAATATTCGCTAACATTAAAAATTTGCAACCCTTTCCAGTTCTGGCTGCAGCTTCTGAGCAAGGGCTGTCTGTTTGGGCGGACCACCCGGCATTTCACCGCCCCCGCCACCACCGGCCGGCAGTGGCATACCATCAGGCCCCACCGGAGCGGCAGCCTGCTGACTCATACGCATCTCGATCTCGGCATCTGTTGGGACAACATTATCACTCATTTTCAGTATCTTAGAAGATTCTCGCAATACCTTGGCCCGGCCCGGGATACCGATAATTGCCATATCTGTTGGGTTGTTAGTGGCCATGAGCCATTCGTTTCTCCTGGCCTGCAGCTGCTCGGCGACAATCAGATATTCACTGGCCCGGGCAACTATCTCGATATCACCCTCATAATCCGTATTGTCATTTAGCAAGATATGGACCCATGTGCTATGAACGATTTTTTTGATCACATGCGCGTCTATCGACATGATGGCGTCTTTGATAATACGAGAGGCTGCGTTCATCAGCATCGAAAGGCCATGGGCTGTCTGCCCGGCCCCGCTCGCCGCAGAGCCGACACCCTGCTCATAAGCCGGGACGCCGACCTGTTCACTGGCCTGACCAAAGAAATATTCATAGACCCCAATAAGGGCCTCTGTCATTGGGTTGGGCTGATAGAAATGGACAGCTTCCCGGTTGTTTCCGATAGGATCCGACTTTGTTTTCCATATCTTCCATGGATAAAGCTTTTCAATATTCTCACCACCGTCCAAGCGATCCCTGTGGACTTCGACCTGGGGACCGGAAGCGATGGCCATATTATTTACCAGAGCCCTGGCGGTCGCATTGCATACACGCTGACAGTCTTCCATGAGCTCTGGTGGGGCTATACCCCAAAGAGAATCATTACTCGACTCGAAGCTGGCCGAGAAATAAGGTTTTGATTTTAATGGATCTTCGTTGATCCTGGCCATGACAACATACCGGCCGATAAGCATTGCGACGATTGAGACCGGCTCTGCCGGGTTGCCTATTTTGTTGCGCTTCATGCCCCATTCGAGCAACAGGCTCCCCGGGACTTCGCCGTGATATTCAAGGCACTCGATGACAGCCTGGGGATCTTCCTGCTCATTTGGGCGGAATTCAAGGTTCGCTCGCTCCTGATCGGTCCATAACCAATCCTTAAGCGTCCCTGATCGATACTCAAGCAAGACCTGGTCAATAGATGCATCATCAAAGCCGTCAACACCCTTCATCGCCATCAGGTCCGACTGGCGCAGTCGCTGGCGCTCTATTAAATAACCGTCGTTGATACCCTTGGCACCGGCAGACATGTAAATATCAAAGGCACTTACCCTCTTCCATGTCCGAACATTTTTATATCCCATGGACGGCTTCATCTTGCCATCGGGACCGGGCTCCCAGACGAGTGTTCTTTTGCGCCGAACTACCGGGCCTTTAAGAAATGCTGTTGGATATGTGGCAAAGTCCTTGATAAATAATGATAATTCGTCATAGAACCCACCCTCACGGAAGTTATCTTCGATATCACGCTCGATCCTGCTCGCCTCTTTTTTGGCGACCTTCATTGTCTCTTGGCGCTTCTCGTCGCGCAGCTCCCACAGGCGCATATCGATCATTTCAGGGGTGACAACCTCTGGACCAAAGTTGGCCATGATCATCTCGACCTCGCCCTGTACCTGTTGGGCGAGTTCCATCTCTTCCTCGACCGGCAAGTCTGGGACTGGGGTAGGATCTATACCCCACGGCTTTTCACCTGAAGGCAGCATAACATCCCTGACCATCGCCTCTATAGAACGACATTTCACACTGGTCAGCATCATATAGATTTCGGATCCACCAAAGGCCCTGATGGCATTCAAATCATCCGGATCATATTTACCCTTGCGTTGGCGCAAACATTTAAGCAGGCGCTCTTCAACAAACCACTTGGTGTTTTTGGCAGATGACCAATGGTTCAGCAAATGACTCGCCAAATTTATGGTGACAGGCTTGTTCTGAAGTATATCGACCTTCTTCTGGCTTTCCATCTGGTCTAACTGGGTATTGTTTAGGACGCGCAGGAGCCCATTGGGCTTCGCCGGCATTGCGGCCGGCTGGCTAAGGTTGGGATTGCGTCCCTCAGGAATGGCTAACGGCATGATTTATTTCCTTTTAGATGCCTTTATCGGGTTTAACTTTCTTTTCGCGGCCGATACCGACACCTCTTTGATTGAGCATAACGCACATCCACCGACTCTTTCTCTCGACCGTGGATATGCATAAGATTTGCAAACAAATCCAGCAGGATACTTTATTGCGTATTCCGGGGCAGCGTCGGCCAAACCGGATGGCTCGCGGACCTTATCACATATCAAGATATTGTCCTTTTTGTCCCTTCTGATACACATCCCCTCAATGATTCCCGTATGACCTTCGTACATATAACCCCCTTGATTTGTTCTGAAATTCCCATTCTCCGGGTATTGTCCCACGAACCCAAATAGCCCAAAAACCAGGACAACAGCATGGATGCATTATCCTGCCGGTCATTGCGCTATCGAACCACATGGTCCACTCTGAATTATCGATCTCGTATATTTTATTACATCGCGGACACTCAGCCGAGGTAGGTGTTAAATTCTTAACAGTATTCCAGATTACATCAATCATATAACATAGATAGAGTGTAAAGGATTATTGGCCTAAGTCCATCCCCTTACATTAGCTTTGCCCTCTTCAGCCTTTTTGGCCTCTTCGGTAACTGGCGGACCAGGTCGGTTTAGTGACATAAGTCTATTATTCACGGCCATTGTCGCAAACGCAGATGCGCCGTTAGAGGCCCAGTCGTGGTATGGGGTTTTCTTCCAGGCCCCTGATTTCTCATTCCATTCCTTACGATAGGAATCAAGCGCGGAGAGGCCTTTTTCACAACCAGCTTCATCGAAGACACATATCTTGAGTATATTCCTGACGAGTTGGATCTGGGTTTGTATACCAACTCGGTCGCCGATTCCAAAATTAATACCAGCTTCAGCGGCAGTCTGAACTCTCGTTTTGCCCGATGTGTATTCATGGACAACAATGTCATGCGGTGCCATCCAAACTCCATAGATAAAACCGTTCTTATCTCTGAATTCATTGCAATATTCGGCATAATGCAGCATCCCTTCATTGGCGTTCTCGTAATAATGGACCACATGGATCTCACGGCCAATATTTTGAGTGAACCAAATCGCGTTGACATCATTATACCCGATATCCCACCAAGTATCAATAAGGACGCTATCTTGGATCGGCACAACCGTGACTCGCGATTCTTTCCTTGCCTTGAGCATCTCGTTGAAATAATAGGCGCCCTCAACTGACTGGTGAAAGGCTTCCTCTGGGGTTGACGGATGCTCCTGCATCATCAGATCACCCTGAGTGCTTTCCTTTTTGACATACCAGGCCTTTTGCTCAATAGACAACGGACGCCCGAGGATATGTTCTATCTTCTCAAAATATTTGTCATGTCGATCATAAAATACAGTCCCGGTCGGATCAACCCGGTTTAAGGTATTGGTATCCCAACCAAAAAAGAAAAATTTGTAATCCATCTTATTGAGCTCGGCCGTCCCGCCCTTGATAGACTTATCAAGCTTCATGGCTGCCTTGCACATGTCATAGAAACGCCCCTCGCGTCCCTCAGCGGTCGATTCGATCGAAACCAGCATCCCAGGATGGATTGCGTTCAAAGTACCCGATATGACCTCTCTGGCCTTCAGGGGATAGTGCGCGCACATCTTCCCGAACTCAGATATATGGACCAGGTGATAGGTCCCGGATCGTCCGGATGTCGTTACGCGAATACTGGATCCGTTCTTAAAGACAAGCTTCTTGGAACTCGTCCGCTTCGCCGGGCAGGCCTCTTTTACCTCTGCCGGCAAGTTCTCATAGGCGAACAGGATCTTTTTCTCAAAGAAATCCTCGGCATCCTCTCGGTTATGGGCAATGATACAGGCGTGAGTATTAGAGTTGAACAGGCAAATATCTAAATAAAGTAAACAAATAAAGGTAGTTATGCCATGCTGCCGGCTCTTAAGGATAAGGTTACAATACCAATAGCCCAGGTATAAGAGCTTCTGGGCATAGTTCATCTTGAAATCAATCACGGTCTCGATAGCGACAGCGTCCCCGTCATCCTCTATTTCGCCCTCTGTGTGAATAGCCGCAACAATCTTATAAAGATTATCCAGGCGCCAGCGCTGGTTGCCTATATTCTTGGCGAGCTCTATGGCTGCAGAGGCCTCGTCGATCGATACCCCAAATTCAGCTACCAATTCATCGGGACGCCTTTCTGATATGTCAGAGATTTCAGTCATGGTTAGTACAATTTAGTAGGGATTAATATAGATTATTGTAGGCAGGATAAATTGTTCTGGATGGAGCCCCCACAAGGTAACGATCCCTGTTCACCCGGGTACAAACCGGGACATCATCCAGTAAATGCTTTGGAGGCTTAGTGATCCTGAAGGTCTTAATCTTTGTCCCTTAAGGGTTTCCGCGACCAAGGAGATGGTGTTGGCGCATTTTGGTCATAAAAAGAATTCTCAAGGCTCTTAATCCTTGCACGATTAAACTTGATCTCTCCTACTAAAGAACGGAGAATAAAGCGAATACCTTTTTGTGGGTCAAGATCACCGACCAACTCATTGATTTCATTTAAAAGCTTTTCTTCTTCCATTATGAATACCCCTTTATTTATTTCTTTCGATACACTCGTCTATTGCGGATCGGACATCTCCCATCCATTCCAACACCCATTTAAAGTGTTCGGGCAATCTGTCTTTTGTATTTATCCATTCCATAAACCACCTTTCTATTTATAAAACGGGTTCATAGGTCTGTTCGAAAATATCCGGTTTGCAGGGATAAATGCGGTTATATGTTCGCACTCTATGGCAATTAGAGCATACTACCTCACATTTTTCTATTTCTTTTTTTGCTTGTGCAACACTTTTTGCAAAACACACATTAAAGTCTTTTTCCCCCTCGATATGGTCGAACTCTAACGCAGAATGATGACTGTTATAGCCGCAATCAGCACACCCTTTTCCCAATTTATAATTAGCCAAAAACAATTTAACAGCTCTCGCCCTTTCGTTTGCTTTATCTTGCTTTTCTCTTTTTCTTTCGGGAGTAAGAGATGCCCACCATTTCTTTCTCCACGTTTTCTGGTCTTCTTTATTCTTGAACGGCATCTTCAACCCTCTCGTATGTTTTCAAAAATATTTCATTCTTTATAGGATAAAACTCGCCCTGGACACCCTGTATTATGAAATCCCCAATATCCGCTGACATTGTTCCTTCGAGGGTGAATATTTTAAAACCATCTTCCAAGACAACCTTTTCGTATTCTTCCCACGACCACTTTTGAGCTGATTCGTTTAAGCCGGTGAAATCAATAATTTCTTTCAGGTTTTTGCCGGTCCACTGGATTGCTTCAATCACTACTGGTTTTTTTCTAAATTTTGGCATTGTCTTCCTCCTTTTCAGGTTCTTGATAAGTGATAAGAGCCGTGTACAATATCGTAGTACCGTGAGGTACGGGTTTGAATTGGATAGAGTAGCTAGCCAAGTCTTTAATAAAGTCATCCATTTG
>Ga0307378_10013759_pt1 | contig 10219 bp, 11 predicted proteins | sample UN1MG_FD_202238 | JGI IMG/M metagenome (GOLD analysis project Ga0307378, IMG submission 202238) | Soil microbial communities from Risofladan, Vaasa, Finland - UN-1 | ecosystem: Environmental > Terrestrial > Soil > Coastal area > Acid sulfate soil | place: Finland: Risofladan, Vaasa | collected...
CTGCGCCGTTCACCGACAGCACCGATCGCAGTTGGTGCTGCCGCGACGTGCGCAGTATCTGGAACGTCGCTGCCGCGAGCGTGATCGGGATCCACATGGTGCGCTCGCAGTGTTACATCACGGGTCCGACCCGTGATGTAATCGTCAGGTCGGAGGGCGGCCGGTGCAGTACTCGTCGAACTCGACCAGGTAGGCGTCGACCCACGCGGCGATTGCGGCGTGGGTGTCGGCGTCGAACACGATCGCATCCGGGTCGCCGGTGACGTGCTCGTTGATCTGCGGGATCGAGAGGTCGTCGCTCGCAACGGTGAGCCGCATGTTCTCGAACCAGGTGCGGACCATCGCCAGTCCACGCACGCCGCCGCCCCGACCGGGCGAGACGCCAGTGAGACCGATGAGCGTGTCGCGCAGCACGCCCATGTCGACGCGGGTGACCCAGTCGATCGAGTTCTTGAGCAGCGGGCTGAACGAACCGTTGTACTCGGGGCTGGCGATCACGAGGCCACCGGACTCGCGCAACAGTGCGGCGAGTTCGTGCGCGGTCGCCGGCACTCCGTACTCGGCCTCGTGATCGCCGTGGTAGATCGGCATGTCGTGGTCGGCGAGGCTCACCAACAGATGGTCACGATCTCGACGCGCCAACTCGTCGGCGACGGTCCGAGCCAGCAGTGAGTTGAACGAGGCGCGGCGGATGCTGCCCGCGGTGACGAGAATCCGGTGATGGGTCACGAGGGGCTCGGCTGGAACCAGTGGTCGCCGTTGAGCAGGATGTCGTCGGCGTCGGCCGGCCCCCACGACCCACGGAAGTACGGCACCACATCACCCGGATGATCGAGCGCCGGCTGCACGACACGCCAGGTGCCTTCCACGATGTCCTGGCGGGCGAAGCGGCGCAGCGATCCGATCAACGCGTCACCCAGCAATCGCTCGTACGCGTCCTGGCGCTCGCCGAGCGCAGCAGCGAAGTCGACGTCGACGTCGACCTCCTGGCTGTCGAGATCCGGCCCTGGCGTCTTCGCCTGGAGTGCGAACGTGACGCCGTCGTTCTTGCCGAGCCGCATCCGGATCAGATTGCGTCCAGGTGGTGGGCCACCCGACTCGTCGAACAGCATCCGTGGTGGCTCGCGCAGCTCGATCACCGCTTCGGTTGCGTTCTGAGGGAGCGCCTTGCCGACGCGTATGTACCAGGGCACGCCCGCCCAACGCCACGAGTCGATCTCGAGCCGCACGGCCGCGAACGTCTCGACGTTCGAGTTCGGGTCGACGCCCGGCTCGTCGCGGTAGCCGACGTACTGGCCGCGCACGAGCGCATCCGGTTCGATCGGTCGCATCGCGGCGATCACCTTCGCCTTCTCGTCCTGCAGGAAGCCCGAGTCGGCGCCTGCCGGTGGCTCCATCGCCAGGAGCGACACGACCTGGAGGACATGGTTCTGGAGTACGTCGCGGATCGCGCCGACCCCTTCGTAGAACGACCCGCGCCCTTCGATGTCGAGCGTCTCCGACATCGTGACCTGCACGCTGCGGACGTAGTTGCGGTTCCACACCGGTTCCAGCAGGGTGTTCGCGAACCGGAACACGAGGAGGTCCTCGACCGCCTCCTTGCCGAGGTAGTGGTCGATACGGAAGATGTGGTCCTCCGAGAACACCTCGTGGAGGGTCTTGTTCAACTCGATCGCCGACCGGAGGTCGCGTCCGAACGGCTTCTCGACCACGATCCGGCCGCGGCGGTGCAGGTCGACCGAGGCCAGCTTGTTCGCCACCATCGGGAACATGTCCGGCGGAATCGCCATGTAGAACACGGCGACCAGCGAGTTGTGCCGGTCGAGTATCGCTCGCAGTTCGTTCCAGGTCGCCTCGTCCGCGTAGTCGCCCTGCACGAGATCGAGGCGCTCGCACAGCGAGTCGACGACGGCGGGGTCGGGGTCTTCGATGTGCCCGGCGATCGATTCGCGGGCATGGCGGCGGAAGTCGTCGTCGGTCCAGTCGCTGCGCGCGACGCCGATTACGGGGACGCACAGGACCCCGGATCGTTCGAGTCGGTACAGCGCCGGGAACAGCTTGCGCACGGCGAGGTCGCCCGTCGCGCCGAACAGCACCAACGCGTCCGCGTCCGGCTGCGTGGTCTGCATACGGCTCGAGTCGAGGTGGGATTCGCTCATCGCGTCTGATCCCTGCGTTCGATGTGTCCACCGAAGCCGGCGCGCATGGCCGACAGCACCTGGTCGGCGACGTCGGATCGTCCTCGCGACGAGAACCGCTGGTAGAGCGCCGCTGACAGCACCGGCACCGGCACACCCTCGTCGATTGCGGCGTTGATCGTCCAGCGACCCTCGCCCGAGTCGCTGACCACGCCGGCGTACGCGCTCAGCTCCGGATCGGCGTGGAACGCCTCGGCGGTCAGGTCGAGCAGCCAGGAACTGATCACCGACCCGCGCCGCCACACCTCGGTGATCCTCGCCAGGTCGAGGTCGTAGCGGTAGTACGGGGCAGCATCGAGCGGTGCGGTCTCGGCGTCGACGGGATGGTCCACGGCGCCGATGTTCGCCTTGGCGAGCACGTTGAGGCCCTCGGCATACGCAGCCATCAGGCCGTACTCGATGCCGTTGTGGACCATCTTGACGAAGTGGCCGGCCCCGCTCGGACCGCAGTGCAGCCAGCCGTGCTCCTCGGGCGCTTCGTCGTCAATTCGTCCGGGTGTACGTGGACCGGTGCCGATGCCCGGGGCGAGCGATTCGAAGATCGGCGTCAGCCGCTCGACTGCGTCGGTCGGTCCTCCGATCATCAGGCAGTAGCCGCGCTCCAGGCCGAACACGCCACCGCTCGTGCCGACGTCGAGGTAGCCGATTCCCGTCGGTGCGAGTGCCTCCGATCGGTCGACGTCGTGGCGATACCACGAGTTGCCGCCGTCGATGATCGTGTCGCCGGCGTCGAGCAGGGGAGCGAGCGAGTCGACCGTCGCCCCGACGAATGCGGCGGGCACCATGATCCAGATCGAGCGGGGCGGCGTCATCGCTGCGACCAGGTCGCTGAGCGAGCGTGCGCCGACGACGCCGAGCTCCGCCTCGAGGCCCGCGATCGCCGCCTCGTCGACGTCGTGGACGACGCAGTCGTGTCCGTCGTGGTGGAGCCGTCGCACCATGTTGGCGCCCATCCGGCCGAGCCCGATCATCCCGAGTTGCATCGCCCAAGACTGCCACGAACTCGCCATCGCCACGCCCGCGTGCTGAGCGCAAGTGTCACACCGTGCCGGGCCTGATGTGACACTTCGCCGCAGCGGGGTGAGGCCTACTCTCCGGTCTGGCCGTCGACCGACTCGCGCAGGAGGTCGGCGTGGCCGTTGTGGCGCGCGTACTCCTCGATCATGTGCACGACGATCCAGCGCAACGACGGCGACTCGCCGTTCGGCCAGGGCATCGACGCCAACCGGTCGAGTCCACCGTCGGCGACCGCCGTCGCGGTGAGTGCCCGCGACCGTTCGACGGCGGCCTCCCAGAGCGATCGCAGGGACCCTGGGTCGTCGCCAGCCGCGGAGTTCCACTCCCAGTCCGGATCGGCGTTCCAGTCGACGTCGGCCCACGTGGGGTCCGGATCGTTGCCGTGCAGGCGGCGGGAGAACCAGTAGTCCTCGACCCACGCAAGATGCTTGAGCAGGCCGCCGAGGGTCATCGTCGACACGCCGACCGTTGCGGCGAGCCCGTCGCGGTCCAGGCCACTGGTCCGCCACGCGAGTGTCGCGCGCTGGTAGTCGAGGAATCCGAGCAGCGTGTCGATCTCGCCGCATGCGATGGGTGGTTCGGGTCGTCCCTGGTCGTCGATCGTGGTCACGGTGCGAGTGTCGCAGATGCGCGGCATCCGAGTTCTCGAGGCCCGCAACCGGGGCCGCGCTACCGGCCCGTCAGCGCGACGATCGGTGTACTCGGAGTGGGGTGTGTGCCGCCAACTCGACGAAGTCCGCGTCGGCGTGGAGCACTTCGGCATCTGCCGCGATGGCGACAGCGGCGATGAGGCAGTCGATCATCCGTCGAACCGTCGCACCCTGCACGCGACAGCTCCGGTACAGCGCGGCGGCGGCGTCGTAGTCGGCCGACGTGGTCGGCAGCAGTGTGGCGCGGGCGAGCAGCCCGCGGAGTTGCGCGAGGTGAGCTTCGCTCCGGGCACCGGCCAGCACTTCCATCGAGATCGGATCGCAGATGGCGATGTCATCGTCGAGCAGGTCCTCGACGGCGATGCAGACGGGCGAACCCGTGTCGTGCAGGAACTCGATCCACGCCGACGTGTCGACGACGATCACGCCCGGCTCGAACGCATCTCGTCGAGGTCCGCGTCCCAGCCCGACCCTCGCAGTGCTCGCGCCTCGTCGAGTCCGAGCGGCTCCCCTGCCAGCCGACGCAGCGCGAGATTCACGGCGTCGCGCTTGGTGGTGAGGTGGAAGCGCTCCATCACCTGACGGCACAGATCGTCGTCGATGTCGATGTTGGTGCGTGCCATACACCGATGATACACCACCCAGCCAGCACGCAGTTCACCGGATCGTCGGGAGGCCCTGGGAGGCGGTGACGTCGTCCAGGTACCCGTCCACGACGGTCCCCTCGGCGGCGGCCCTGAGGTCGATCACCAGTTCCGAGCGGAGCAGCGGATCGTCGCAGGCCTCGATCTCGTCCAGGCGCTCACGGAACTCGGCCACCTGCGCACCGATCGCGGGGTCGAGCTGCGCGGCGCGCCGCGTCTCGGGGCGCTCGAGCGCGTTCGCCATGGCGGACATCCAGATCTGTTGGTACTGACGCGAGGCGACGGATGCCCCGGCCAGCTGCTCGGCGTCGACGTCCTCGATCGTGTTGGCCACGGTTCGAATCGCCAACGCCGCCGCTCCCCGCCACGCGGCTCCCACGCCGGTCGCCGTCAGCGCGATCCCCGCGCCGGTGGCGAGCAGGCCGGCGAGTCCGTCGCGCTGAGCTTGTTCCGCGGCGGCCTCCACGATCAGCTGTGCCTGCTCGGATCTCGCGCCGTGGTCGAGGAGCAAGGAGAGGTGGATCACATCGGTGAGCGAGCCGTTCGCGGTGAGATCCACGCCCTCCCTGGTGAGCTGCTGATCGGTGAAGGCTCCGAGCGCGACCCCGAGCGCACCGGCCGCTTCTTCGTCGCGCATGACCGAACCGAAGAGGTTGGCGACCTCGTCGTAGGTGCCGAGTGTCAGGAGGTGCTCGCTGATCCGGACCGGTTCGCCATCGGTCTGGAAGATGCCGGCCGACAGTGAGGGGAAGTAGACCGGCATCGACAGCGCCACCCCTGTGGCCATGCCGGCCGACATCCCCTCGTCGAGCGGGCCGTTCGTGGCGAGGATCAGCAAGCGCACGACCTCGAAGCCGTCGACGGCTCGGGTCGCGTCGGCCAGCACGCTGTCCATCAGGCCGCTCGCGACGAAGTTGCCCAGGCTCGTCGGGTCCAGTTCGTCCCATGCAGCAAGGGCGTAGATCGTCGGCTGGTCGAGCAGGAGATCGAGGCACGCCGCCGGGTCCTCGACGAGGCTGTCGAGCGCCCTGCTGAGCGACGCGGCGTATCGATCGTGATCGACCCCCGAGTCCGGTCCGTTGGGCGTCGCCATGTGTTGCACGATGCGCGAGCCGAAGGCCGCCGGGAAGCTCGCGGCGCCGAGCAGCCTGGCGACGGTCATGTTCGAGGTCGACAGCTCGACGAGCTCCGTCGCGAACGAATCGTCTCGCCGCACCCACTGCACGATGTCCTCGGCAAGGTCGGCCAGCTCACCTTCGGTCGGAGCGCCCGGCCCGGCGTCTCCGTTCACGGACGTGCGCTCCAGCCAGCCGAGCCGACCGAGCAAGTCCTCGCGCCGACGTGCCGGGATCGCCGCAGCGGTCAGACGACCGGGCCGGAGGTGATCGGGCAGCGACGCGGCCAGGCCGGAGAGCGATCGGCCGCCGAGTCCGCCGAGCCGGCTCCTCCGCCAGCGGACCATCGGGACGCTTCGTTCGATCTCGCGCAGCGCCGGCATCCAGTGGTCCTCGAGGTTCGCTCGTGTGAGCCGCACTGCTCGAAGTGCATCGCCGGCGACCGGATCCGGCGATGTGAGCGCGTCGAGCCGGTCGATCGACTCCAACGTGTGGCGCATGAGCGAGTGGATGCGCCCGGGGTCGTAGCCGGTGTCCACGTCAGCCCGTCAGGCCGATCCCGGCGCGAGCGAGTGTGTCGAGTTCCTCCGCTTGCTGGTCCAACCGCCAGGCGTGCTCGCGCAGATCGTCGGCTGCGGCGTGGAGCTGGTGTTGGTTGCGCGCCAGCGTCGCCCGGCACAGATCGGGCCGCGGGCCTCGCCAGGTGTCGACGTCGCCGTGGCGGTCGAGGCGCATCACCGGCGACGTCTCGATCGCCTCAGCGAGGCGTCGGAGGTGTCGGGCACGTCGGCGGAGGTCGTTCGCTCGGTCGGTCTCGTTCATCACCTCCCAGTGGGTGCTCGCCGACGCGGAACGGAAAGGTCAGAGATCGGCGAGTTGCACGGTGCGATCGGCGATGGTGGCCGCCTCGTCCTGGTCGTGCGTGACGAGCAGTGCGGTTGTCTTGGCATCACGCAGGAGTTCGGCGAGGTCGACCGCGAGCCGGTCGTGGAGTTCCCGGTCGAGGCCGGTCAGTGGTTCGTCCAGCAGCACGATCGACGGCTCGCCAGCGAGCGTGCGGGCGAGCGCGACGCGCTTCGCCTCGCCACCGGACAGGTCGGTGACACGCCGGTCGTCGAAACCCGCCAGGCCGACCCGCCGCAGCCAACGGGCGGCTCGTTCGGAGCGTTCCGATCGTGGCGTCCCAGCCATCTTCGGCCCGAACGCCACGTTGTCGAGCACCGACATGTGGGGGAACAGCTGGTTGTCCTGGAACACCATGCCGACACCGCGTCGATGCGTCGGCAGCCCGGTGACGTCGACACCGTGCACGAGGATCCGACCGCTGTCGGGCGTGATGATCCCGGCGACGGCGCGCAGCAGCGTGCTCTTGCCGCTGCCCGACGGTCCGAGCAACGCCACCACGTCACCCGCGCCCACCGACAGCGACACGCCGTCGAGCACGACCTTCCGCGAGTCGTGGTTCCCCGAGCCCGGGTCTCGGGGAACCACGAAGCTCACGGTGACGGCGCGGACCTCCAGCCCGGGGTGGTCGTTCACGATCGGCTCCGGCCGGGCCGAGGGGCCTGCAGGCGCTCGACGACGACGACGAGGATCACGGTCGCAACTGCGAGCATCGTGGCGAGGACGAAGCCCTGCGCCTGCAGTATCGAGCCGGTCCGGCCGAGCAGCTGCTCGATGGCGATCGGCATCGTCTCGCCGCCGGATCTCGACAGCAGGCTCGTCGCTCCGAACTCGCCGAGGGAGATCGCCGCGGCGAGCGCAGCGCCGGCGGCGAGCGGGCGCCACAGGAACGGCACGACGGTCGCCTGCCACGCCCTCCTCGGTGACGCCCCCAGCGTCGCAGCGGCCGCGGTCAGCTCGGGGTCGACGGACCTGAGCACCCCCACGCAGGTGCGCACCACGAAGGGCACGGCGATCAGGGCATGGCCGACCGGCACCAGCCACCACGACGCCCTCCAGTCGACGGGGTCGGTGTCGAACGTGATCAGCATGCCGAAGCCGATCGTCACCGCGGACGTGGCCAGCGGCAGCATCAGCCCGCCGTCGAGTGCCCTCCCGGCGGTACCGGCGGCGACGATCGCCAAGCTCGCGAGCGCGCCGATCGCCACGGCGATCCCGGTCGCCCACGCCGCGTTGACGAGCGAGTTGACCATCGCCTCGAAGGGGTCGACACCGACACGGATGCCCGGACGGACCTCGGAGCGTCCGAGGTCGGTCCAGGCCGTCGCCGACCAGCCCGTCGGGGTCGAGAACGAACGGATCACGAGCGCGACGAGCGGTGCCGCGGCGACGAGCAGCGTGGCACCGGCGACGAGTGCCACGAACTGGCGCTCGGCGCCGCGAGGGCGGCGTCGCGGGGCGGTCGGCAGCAGGTCGAGAGCTTGCGCGTGGTGGCGCTGGGCGACCGTGGACCACCAGACCAGCGCGATCAGGACGGCGAGCTGCAACAGCGCCAGCACTGCAGCGCCGCCGATGTCGCCGAGCTGCGTGGCGCGACGCCACACCTCGACCTCGATCGTCCGGGTCCCGGGCGCGGCGAGGAGCCGGATCACGCCGTAGGAGGTGAACGTGAACAGGAACACGATCGTCGCGGCGGCCACGATCGCCGGGCGCACGAGCGGCAGCGAGACCCGGGTCACCACCTTCCAGCGCGACGCTCCGAGCGTCGCCGCTGCGGCCTCCATGTCGGTCGGCAGGTGTTCCCACAGCGAGCCGACGATCCGGACGACGACCGCCAGGTTGAACACGACGTGCGCGCCGAGCACCGCCCACACCGTGCGGTCGAGCGAGTCGGGCAGCAGCGCCAGGAACGCGGCACCCATCACCACGGTCGGGAGCACGAACATCGCCGTGAGCACCCCGACGATCACCGCGCGGCCGTGGACCTCGAACCGCGCGAGTACATACGCCGGCGCGAGTCCGATCGCGATCGTCGCGACGGTCGAGGCGACCGCCTGCCACGTCGTGAACCAGAGCACCTCCCACGTGGAGGAGCGCGTGAGCGTGTCGGCGATCGACGTGGCGGTCACGGCCTCGGTGACGAGGGTGACGAGCGGCCACGCGTAGAACACCAGCAGTCCCACGGCGGGTCCGACCGCCAGCGCGACGATCAGCCACCGGGGGAGCCGGTTCACCCGAGCACCAGCTCCGTCCACTCGTCGATCCACGTCGAGCGCTCGGCGTCGATCACTGCCGGATCGAGCGTCCGTGAGGCGTCGGGTACGACGGCGAAGTCCACGAACTCCTGCGGCAACTCGACCGCACGGTTGGCGGGATACACGAAGAGGTTGAGGGCGAGTTCGCTCTGGAACCGCTCGGACACCAGGAAGTCGACGAGCAGCCGCGCCGCGTCCGGTGCATCGGTGCCGCGCAGCACGCCGGCGAACTCGACCTGGCGGAAGCACGTGTCCTCGATCACGCCGGTCGGTGCGTCGTCGCGTGGTGGATCGGCGAAGATCACCTCGGCCGGCGGGCTCGACCCATAGCTGACCACCAGTGGCGTCGGTCCGCCGCCGGCCCACGTGAACCGCTCGTAATACGCCTGCGTCCAGCTGTCGACGACCTCGACGCCGTTCTCTCCGAGCCGGCTCCAGTAGTCCTGCCAGCCCGCGAGGCCGTACTCGTGGATCGTGGCGAGGAGGAACGCGAGCCCGGGCGACGATGTCGCGGGGTTCTGGACGACCAGCTGGCCGGCGTAGGTCGGATCGGCGAGATCGGCGAACGACCTCGGCGGTGCGAGGTCGCCTTCGGCGTACCAACCGATGTCGTAGTTGACGCAGACGTCGCCGTAGTCGACCGGCGTCGCTTCGCCGTTCGGCACGAGCTCGAGCAGCTCCGGAGCGATGTCGATCGAGCCGTCGGCGATGTCGGCGACGACGTACGGCTCGAACACCTCGTCGTCGATCGCTCGCGACAGCAGGGTGTTGTCGATGCCCCACATCACGTCGCCCTCGGGGTTGCCGGCGGTCAACGATGCCTTCGACAGCATCGTGCCGGTGTCGCCGCCGTCGAGGATCTCCACGTCGATGCCGGTCTGCGCAGTGAACTCGGCGAGCGCGTCGTTGAGCGAGGTGTCCGACTGGGGGAACGAGTCGTAGGTCACGAGCGTCACGGAGCCGGATGGCGCGTCGGACGCGCTGTCGTCGCTGCCGCATGCCGCCAACCCCGCGCCGAGTGCGACCACGATCCCGACCGCAGTCCCGCGAGTACCCCAGCGATGAGCGAAGCGACCGGATACGGGCTTTTCGCTCATCGCTCGACCGATCCGTCGTCGTCGGTGTCGTTGCGATGAGCCAACCGCCCGGATACCGGCTTTTCGCTCATCGCTGGCTCGGGTGCGGGGTCGTCGAAGATCGTGAGGATGCCGCCGGAGAGCGTCACCTCGACGTCGACGGGTTCGTCGGCGTCCGGCACCTCGTTGCTCACACCCATGCCGACCAGCGGCTCGAGGTCGAACTCGTCGAGTTCCCACCGGGCCCCCGACAGGGTGACTCGCACGCACGGACCGTGCAGTGCCAGGAGCGACAGGGTGGAGCCGGGCACCAGCCGCAGCGTCGCCGATCCGGGACCGTGCACCACCCGCAGGTGCTGGC
>Ga0307378_10013760_pt1 | contig 10219 bp, 11 predicted proteins | sample UN1MG_FD_202238 | JGI IMG/M metagenome (GOLD analysis project Ga0307378, IMG submission 202238) | Soil microbial communities from Risofladan, Vaasa, Finland - UN-1 | ecosystem: Environmental > Terrestrial > Soil > Coastal area > Acid sulfate soil | place: Finland: Risofladan, Vaasa | collected...
GACATTTAATAATTTGGTAAAATCTATGGTCTCACATGATATTTTAATAAATGGGATATCATGAAATTATCAGTAATCACTCCCACAAAGAACTCCTGCGCATACATTATTCCAAATCTTGAAAGTGTCCATTTACTTCAATCCAATCTTGATATTGAACACATAATCATAGATGGTAATAGCGAAGATTCGACGTTGGATATTATAACAGAATTTAAAGAATTATATGGAGCAGATATAAAAATAGTTGAAAGTAAAGATGATGAAGGAATGTATCACGCCATAAACAAAGGGATGCGATTAATTACCGGTGATGTGTGGTCTGAATTAAATTCAGATGATATGTACTATCCTGGTACTGTTGATAAAATACTTTCAAATTTTAAAAACAGACCTGAGATAGATGTAGTATATGGCAATGTAGATATGGTTAATGAATTGGGAAAATTTATCCACACTCTATATCTTCCAAAATTTAAATTAGAATATTTAATATTGAAAGGATATTGTTTAACTATACTTCAACCAGCCATGTTTTTACGTAAATCAGTGATCGACACGACTGGGTTTTTCAATACAGACTACAAATATGCGTCTGATTATGACTATTGCATTCGATTAGGTAAGAATCAAAAACTTATACATATTGATCATAGTTTAACAAAATACAGAATACACACGGGTTCAATAACTTGGGGGAATAGTGAACGAAGGGCTATTCAAACCAACGAAACAAAAGAGATTTCTAACAAATATATAAATGATTTTAATATAAAACAAAAAAGTATATTGTTAGATGATATCACCCTTTATAGGAATCAATTACACAAAAACAATTTACCGTATATTTTTAAACGTTTGAATGAAATATTTAGCCAGCCCTTTAGAAAAAAACACTGACGCAAAGTAAGAATACCATATTTTTGATAATATACCATATCGCATGTTTGTTTTACATTTATATTTATTATTTCTATAAATTCTGAATAAACAAACCGGTGGAAATATCAAAATTGCTAAATTATATATTACGAATATAATCTGTGCAAACATATCATTTACATTCGTATAAGCCGCTATTTTAATGTAATTTAGTATCGTTTTTCCATACCATTCATTTTGGTGAGCATACTCTTTCATTGTGTGTGGGTAATGTCTACCGATCTGCGATGTTGATATTTCCCCACTGTATTCTAAATCTCCGAATAATTTATATTGAAATACACGATCTTCTCCAAACCCCAACGATGGTAAAAATCGTGTATTTTGAATAAAATCGCTTTTATAAAGTATTACTCCACTACGTTTAGATATACTTGATATAAATTGTTCCAATTCAGTATCAATGACTGGACAAAATTTAATTAATATAGAATTATCATCGTTTATTTTCTTTAGTGCAGTTGTTATTGTATCTTCTCTGATAAACATAGAATCAGCATCTATGATTAATATAAACTCACCGTTTGCGTGATTCAATCCTATATTTTTAGCGTTAGCAGGACTTTTATAAGTTCCCAATTCATGAAATAGTTTAATTAAAAAAAAGTGGTCTTTATTTGAATCTATTATTTCATTTATTTTACTAATGGTCTCATCTATGCTCCCACCATCAATCATAATTAATTCAATCGGTCTATATTTTTGTGATAACATGCTTGATATGAATCGTGTAATGTGATTAGATTCGTTTAAAACAGGAACAATGCAAGATATTAATGGATTCATAAGGGAATTATTTCTATTTTATTATCATTTTCGTCATACTCAACAATCAATTGTTGTTTATTAGGAATATTGATTTTTTCAGCCATTTTTTTCCCAATAAAAATATATATCCCCCTATGATTTTTAAAAAGTTTACCAATTCCTTTCATACATTCATTATTAACACGATACTATATATATAATTCTACAAACTTATATAAACATTGACAGACATATTAATATTCAAGATGAAACAGAATGCGACTATAGTTTATTTAGTTCGAAACACAAAACGTGATATAGATAATCTATTATCAAGTTTGAAAATGCTTGATGTCAATTTCAATAAGGCATATAATTATCCTATAATCTTATTCCATGAAAACATCACGTCAGATAAAATCGAATATATTAAATGTAGCACAACATCAATTCTTTATTTTGAAAAAATAGTGTTTGAAGTGCCACAATTTTTAAATAAAGATACAATTCCAGAAATTGTATATGTAAACGGGTTTGGTTTTTCGATGGGATATCGCCATATGTGTAGATTTTTTAGCGGGATAATATATCACCACCCAGCACTTAAATCGTTTGATTATTATTGGAGACTTGATACTGATTCGTTTTTACGAGGTAAAATTGAATATGATGTTTTTGAATTTATGCATGATAATAACTATATTTATGGGTATGTTGATTCTGGAATAGATACCGCTACAGTCGATGAATTGCGAACTGCTACCGAACGATATATATCCAAAAATAAAATTAAAAATACAGGAACATGGGATGGGTCAGCATATGGTACAAATTTTGAAATATCAAAAATAGACTTCTGGAACTCCGAAAAATGTATTGATTTTTTCAACTATCTCGATAACCTTGGTGGAATTTTTAGATATAGATGGGGAGACCACATAATTCATTTTATTACTGTGTCTCTATTCTGTCCAGACAAACAAATCCACAAATTTACAGATATTGCATACCAACATCAGGATGTTTATTATAATTATACATTAAATATCAGTGGATTTTCAAAAAACATCAGTCTGTTAAAAAAGGGTATATTGCAAACCATATTAAAATCATCAGCATTGTTAAAACGTAAATCAAAACGATATCGGGCATATAGGAGTAATAAAAATGGTTTTTAAATTTAAACAACATGATAATGAAGGAAGGATCATGAATACAATGGACTTGTTTTCTGCATCCATGGCCAACTTTCAACAGAGTATGAGTCTTGCGTCACCATTCACTCTTTTTGGGATGACCGCTCTTGTGTATGATAGATTTTTCAGAGGATACATAACCACGATTGAATTTGGGGTCTTGTTTATAGTGGCTTTTTTGATTTACCAGGTGATCCATTATAAATATGTTTATCCTGCGTTAGTCCGTTTTGGATCAAGACAATCCTGGAAACATAAAAATCCCATGAAAGACGACATTGTCAAACTTGAGGCTCATCTTTGTGAGATTGAACAACTTATTAAGGAGAAATCATGAATCGAATTGCACGCACATTGTTTTTACTGAAGCATACAGGATTGAAAGCAACCTATAATAAAGCATATTTTTATACATTTTGGGCATGGATAAGGGGTCACGACACACTTAGGAACATCTACTTGAAACATCCACCATACCCGAAATACATAGAGATAGAAGTAACTACACGATGCAATCTTAAATGTATCATGTGTGAGCATACATATTGGAACGAACCTGCTAAAGATATGTCATTCAAGCAATTTAAAATGATTGTTGACCAGTTCCCTGGTCTTGTGTGGATTGGATTGACCGGTATTGGCGAAAGTTTTATTAATAAAGATTTTATGAAAATGCTTGAATATGTTAAGTCAAAAGATATAACAGTTGAACTGTACGATACGTTTTATTTTATAGATACAAAAACATCAAAACAATTGATTTCGTTAGGTATAGACCAAATGTTGATTTCATTGGACGCCGCGACGGAAGAAACATATGAATCAATCAGGGTGGGCAGTGATTATGATAAAGTGATTTCTAATGTAAAAGGTATATTTGCACTCAAAGCAACACAAGACGCACCATTCCCCGAGATGTCATTCCATTACATCATAATGAAAAATAATATTCATGAGGTGTTACAGTATATTGATTTTGTATATTCAATTGCAGGCACATCAGCACCCATACAATTTAGTCAATTACTACATAACCATGAAAAAATAAACGATTTGTTCATTGAAATACCACAAGAAACCATTGATGCAATTGAATGCAAGGCCAGTAGTCTTGGTATTACAATTAATTGGAATCTTGATGTTCCAAACAATAAACCATCAATGAATAAATGTATTGAATGGAATATGCCATTTATATTTGCTAATGGGGATGTTATACCATGCTGTGCAAGTAATGAAAGTGGTAACAGAGAAAATCAAAAGAAGCTCCGACTCGGTAATATATTTGAAAAACCGTTTAGAGATATATGGTTTGGATATAAATATCAAAAGCTTCGAAATGGTTTGATTGATAAAAAAGTACCGGTGCAGTGTGTAAATTGTTGTCTTTATGATACAAATTTAAAATAAACGAGGATATAAATAATGAACATGCCACAGTTTTTCTTATATTTATATGGTGTTTTTGCAATCATTGTAAGCATTGGAATAGAATATAAAATAATAACGATATTTAATCAATATGGATTAGACCTAATTGATGTTATTATATATCAGATATTGATACTGGTTTGCTTTTGTTACGGAATTGTTGTGTTGATAATAGGTACGAAATGTGGTGAAACATGAAATTACTATTAATAAATCCTTATTTTAATGGTGGTGCTATAATCCCATCATTAGGTCTTGGATTCATAGGCACTTACATAAATGAAAATAGTGATTGTGAAGTGGAGATAGTAGAACCATCACTTCAAAATATTTCAGAATATGATGTTCTTGAGAAGGCTAAAGAATCTGACTTCATCGGAATAACATGTTATACTGAATCAAGATTTCAAGTATTTGATTTTGCTAAAAAAGTGAAAGATATAAATCCACTATGTAAAATCATTGTCGGGGGGGCACATTCCAATACTCTGGATGAGTTAATACTCAAACATTATCCTCAGATAGATATTATTGTTAGAAGAGAAGGGGAACAGGCTATGCTTGATATTGTCACCGGCACACCACTCATCAAAATAAGTGGTGTTACATGGCGTAATGGTAATGAAATAATAAGAAATGTGGATAGTTCATTTGAAAACAACATTGATAACTTCCACTATGATTATTCACTCATACATGAACAGATAAAAAACTGGAAAGATTATGAAGTTTCTATCAAAATCCAAAAACTCAATGCAATTCCATTTATTGCAAGTAGAGGGTGCCCATATAGATGTACATTCTGTGCGTCACATGAGCAATGGGACAAAACATTCAGAACTTTAACGATTCCAGAACTTGTTAAAAGAATAAAATATCTTGTGGATGCATATGACATAGGCTATTTTAGATTTTACGATACAATATTTCTTGGGAACGAAAATAAAATAAACGAGTTCTGTGAATTGATAAAACATAATAAATTAGATATTAGTTTTAGAATTGATATTAAGGTTGGAACGAATCGAAAAAGCTTAGAGAAGCTTAGAGATGTTGGATGTGATGTGGTTGGTTTCGGTGTAGAAAGTGGCTCTGACAAGATATTAAAACGATTGAATAAAGGAATTACTCGGATAGAAATTGAAGAAACAATTTTCATATGTAAAGAACTTGGTTTTTGGATGATTGGTTTTTTCATGATATCGTTGCCAGATGAAACTAAAGAAGATATCAACAAAACTTTTGAGTTACTGAAACACTTCGATGAAATAAATGTACAATTTTTTAAAGTTCATCCGAATACTGGATTTTATAATGAATTGAAATTATCAGGTGACATAACTGATAATGTGTGGTTTGAATCTAAAAATGATAATGAGTTCTATTGGTGTAAAGATAACTTTGATAATGCTAATTTTTATAAAAAAGAGATTGATTTATTGTTGCAGTATTCCACATTGAAACATATTGCATCGCATCCAGATGCATTAATCAGAAGACATGGTAGATTAAAAGGTACTCTATTATATCCTATTTCGTTTATAATTTATTTAATATTCAAATCAGAAACTAACCGAAATATGATGTGGAAATTACGAAACATGCCTATATTGAAAAGAGTATACTTAAAATTAATAAGGGGTTAAAATGAATATCATCTATGACCATACAATCTTCTGCTTACAGCAATATGGTGGAATATCACGTTACTTCCATGAACTGATAAATAGAGTGTCTATTGACAACGATGTAAATCTATTTAAAGGACTAAATATTAATGAATATGAATTTAATAAAGAAAAGTTGAAATCATTCAAAAGTTATAAAATCCCACAAATAAAATATACTGGTACGCTGCTGACATTACTAAACAACGTCGGATTCGATAAAGAGTATTCAAAAATCGATGATGGTATGTACCACCCCACGTATTACAGAAAAGATATGGGCAAGTTTACCAAAATGCCTATAGTGCTTACCGTTTACGATATGATATATGAAATGTTCCCTGATAACTTTTGGAATGCAGATAGTGTTATCAAATCGAAAAAAGCATCGATAGACTGTGCTGATGCTATAATCTGTATATCCGAAAATACAAAAAAAGATATGATGAAACTCTATGATATTTCAGGCAACAAAATAACCGTGGTATATCTAAGTTGTACACTTCCAGAGACCACAGAAATTTACAAATCTGATAAACCATATTTATTATATGTGGGGGATAGAAGTGCCCCATATAAGAATTTCTGGCAGTTCATCAATGTTTATGCTAAACACCTGTCCAATGAATATAATGTTGTGGTATTTGGAGGAGGATTCAGTCCAAAAGAATTGAAATTCATATCAGAACATCGATTGGAAAACAGTGTATTTCATATGCAAGGTGATGACACTGTATTACGTTCGATATATAATGGTGCTTATTGTTTAGTGTATCCATCACTGTATGAAGGGTTTGGTATCCCCCCATTAGAAGCAATGATATCGGGGTGTCCTGTGGTGGCAAGCGATTCCAGTTCAATACCTGAAGTGGTTGGCGATGCAGGTATTTTATTCAATCCATTATCCGAAGATTCGATGCTTGATGCAATTTTAGCAGTTGATAAAAATAGATTTGGATTGGTAACTGCTGGTTATGAACGTGTGAACCGGTTTAGCTGGGATAAAATGGCAACAGAAACAATGGATGTTTATGAGAGTGTGTCTTAATGAAAAAAGTAGCGTTAATCAATCCAGGAACCGGAATGGCATATCAAGAACCGTTAAACCTTGGTTTCTTAGCAAGTTATTTAGAAATGTATGGTATTGATGTTAAAATCATCGATGAACAGGCAGGACAAAATGTCATCTTAGAGATTGATAGATATAATCCTGATATTGTTGCCATCACATCTACTACTCCAACTGCACCCGATGCATATAGAATTGCAGATGAATGCAAACGTAAAGGATTATTCACTGTAATGGGTGGTGTCCATGCGTCTATATTACCCGATGAAGCATTGCAGCATGTAGATATTGTTGTGAAAGGTGAAGGTGAAATTGCATTATTAGATATTGTTCTGAATAATAATATTGATTCGAGAATTATATCCAGACCATACATTAAGAACATAGACGACATCCCCACCCCAGCAAGACATTTAATGGACATGGATTTTTATTTAAGTACGAAAGATAGAATCCCTGATAGCTATTTGTATTTTGTACCGCCGAATACCAGGACAGCATCAATCATTACCAGTCGTGGATGCCCCTATTTATGTAATTTTTGCCATAATACCTGGAAAGACATGCCCTGTAGATATAACAGTCCTGAAATGGTAATATCGGAAATAAAAAAATTAGTTCAGATATATGGTGTGGGTGCTGTTTTTTTCATCGAAGATAATCTTTTCGTCAATCGTAAGAGATTAATTAAAATCTGTGAATTGATAAAATTAAATAACATCGATATAATCTGGGGTGGCAATGCCAGGGTGGATAATATCGATGAAGAGATATTACAAATTGCTAAAGACGCAGGATGTAAACAGGTCACGTTTGGATTTGAAAGCGGATCACAACGGACACTTGATTTAATGAATAAGGGGACTACGGTAGAACAAAATCGTAATGCTATTGAAATGTGTAATCGTGTTGGAATAATCCCACAGGGTACATTCATGATAGGCAATGCACATGAAACGCTTGAAGATATCAACTTAACAAAACAATTTATAATTGATAATAAGATTGAATCTGCTGGTGTCTGCATAACCATAGCATACCCAGGAACTAAATTATGGAATTGGTGTAAAGAACACGGTAAAATACCATTAGATTTCAAATGGGAAGATTTCACGTTCGGCAACAATCCAATTCAAATATGTGATGATGTTTCATATTCTGAATTAAGAAAAATCCAATTTGAAATAGATCAAGTCTGCTTTTTCAGGAAAAATGATGCATTGAATATATCCAGATTAATTAAAAGTTCAATAATGCATCCAGATAGATTATTGACCATGTTAAAAACAGTAAGTCATAATCCCAGAATGATAAAATCTATTGGTGAGAGGTTGAAATTACGATGAAAGTATTATTGGCTAATCAATCCACGTATGTTTATGGTGGTGCTGAAACTGTAATTGTTAGGCTGGCAAATTATTTATCTAAACACGGTATTGAAAATGCTTTAGTCACACCATCATTGCACCCTGATATTGAAAAAGATTTGGTGGATACTGAAATTATTATCTCTCCGAAATCATGTTCTCCACATTCTGAAATGAGATCTATCCACAGAGGTATTAAAGAAAATGAAAGTAGATTTAATGTAATAAATCCTCATAATTATCCAGCCGAAATGGCAGTATTTGGATGTAATAAACCAGTGGTGTGGCAATGCAACGAACCAATATTAGCTATGGGTTCTGGTAAAAAATCATTAACCTCAAGGATGAATCTTGCATTTGATAAATCAATCGTAAAAAGAAACATAACTGAAGTGGTGGTTGCAGATGAATTTAATTCATATAGATTTGAAAGAATATATCACAAGAAACCTATTATTATCCCATATGGAATTGATACTGAATATTTCAATTTGAATAGAGAAGTCAATCCAGACGCTTTTAAGATATTACAAGTTGGAATGGTTCAACCGTATAAGAACCAACTTGAAAGTTTGCGGATTATAAATGAACTTAAAAACCAAATACCTAACATAAGATTAACATTTGCCGGTTGGAATTTACCAGAATACAAATTGATTTTAGATGAATATATTCGTAAAAATGGTCTTCAGAATATAGTTACGTTTTCAGAACACGTGGGTAAACCATACCTTAAGGAATTATATGCCAACCATGACGTTCTACTTCATCCAATAAAAGCCCAAGGTGGCTGGTTATCTCCATTTGAAGCATTGTGCACTGGGTTGCCAATTATCGTATCTAATGAGTTCACAGCGGCCAGTATAATTATAGATAATAGCATAGGAGTGGTATCAAATTCAGATAATTATATATCTGATTTAATGAAAGTATATCATAACCGTGATAAATATCATAAACAGGCATTGAAAGGAAAACAGTGGGTAAATTCAAATTTAACATGGGATAAATATTGTAAAGGAATGATAAATGTATTTGAAAAGGTGATCTGATGAAAGTATTGGTAACGGGCGGGTGTGGGTTCTTGGGTTCACACGTAGCAGAATATTATCACAATAATGGTGATGAAGTTGTTGTATTGGATAATATGACACGGAATGAATTGAATAGGACAGGATATAATGTGCCTAATGTCAGGAAATTCAATTATGATTATCTGAATGATAAAGGTATCAAGATAATCAGAGGAGACGTAACAAGTATCAATGATATATCTGACGCATTGCAGGAATGTGATTATATAATCCATACAGCAGCACAGCCTTCAATGACAATTGCAATAGAATATCCACAAATAGATTTCAGAACAAACGTGATAGGCACATTGAACTTACTTGAAGCAGCTCGCAGGATGGATATACCTATGGCAAACTGTTCATCAGTCCATGTCTATGGTAATGACATTAATGATAATTTGATTGATGGCGGCACAAGATTTAAACGCAATCCTATATTCATATCCGAATCTGATAAAATCGCACAGGGTACCGTGACACCATTACACGCCTCTAAACTATCAGCAGAGTTTTATGTGAATACATATATTGATACTTATGGACTGAAAGCAACCAATTTTCGGTTTTCTGGGATGTATGGTGAAAGACAGTTTGGTGGTGAAGACCATGGCTGGATTGCCAACTTCATTATCAGGACATTGTTAAAACTACCTATAACGGTATTTGGGACTGATAAACAGGTGAGGGATGTTCTACATGCTTCAGACGCAGTGAAGGCATTCAG
>Ga0307378_10013763_pt1 | contig 10216 bp, 9 predicted proteins | sample UN1MG_FD_202238 | JGI IMG/M metagenome (GOLD analysis project Ga0307378, IMG submission 202238) | Soil microbial communities from Risofladan, Vaasa, Finland - UN-1 | ecosystem: Environmental > Terrestrial > Soil > Coastal area > Acid sulfate soil | place: Finland: Risofladan, Vaasa | collected...
CGAGGCGGTGGCGTATTCGCTCCTGGCGCGGCACTTGAAGCGCATCGGGGCGCACCTGGCGAACATCGCCACCGCCGTCGTCGCCCCCGTCCACCGCCTCGACTATGTGGACGAGCCCGAGAGCCCTAACGCCTCCTAGCGCCCCTTCGGGACGAAAACGTGAACCCCGCTCGCTTGCACCAGTTGCTCGAAGCCGTCCGCGACGGACGCATCGCGCCCGACGACGCTGCCCAGCGCCTCCGCCACATGCCGTTCGAGGACCTCGGCTTCGCTAAACTCGACCACCACCGCGCCCTGCGGTGCGGCTTTCCCGAGGTCGTCTTCTGCGAGGGCAAGACGCCCCAGCAGGTCGTCTCCATCGTCGGCCGGCTGGCCGAGCAAGGCCAGGACGTCCTCGCCACCCGGGCCGCGCCCCAGGTGTACGAGGCCGTCCGCGCCGCCCATCCCCAGGCCGTCTATCACGAGGCCGCCCGCGCGATTGTCCTGGCGCAGGAGGGCGAGCACAGGCCCCTGGCGGGCGTGGTGGCGATTGTCTCGGCCGGAACGAGCGACCAGCCCGTTGCCGAGGAGGCACGCGTGACGGCCGAACTGTTCGGCTGTCGCGTCGAAACCTTCTACGACGTCGGCGTGGCGGGCATCCACCGGCTGCTCGCCCATGCCCAGACCCTGGCCGAGGCGTCGGTCGTCATCGTCGTCGCCGGCATGGAAGGGGCTCTCGCGAGCGTTGTCGGCGGCCTGGTGAGCGTTCCTGTCATTGGCGTTCCGACGAGCGTCGGCTACGGCGCCAGTTTCGGAGGCCTCGCGCCGCTCCTCGCGATGCTCAACTCGTGCGCCGCCGGCGTCGGCGTCGTCAACATTGACAACGGCTTCGGCGCGGGGTGTCTGGCCGCCATGATCCTCCGCGCCGCCGCACGATTGTCCGGCGCCGCCAACGGTTAGCCGCGACCCGAAGGGGAGCGCGCTCTTTCTGAAGGAGCCGCCGTGCTCAAACGCGTCACCGACATTCCCAAACCGCCGCCCCGTCCGCCCGACGCCCACAAAGGCACGGCCGGCCTGGTGCTCGTCGTGGCAGGCAGCCGAGGCATGGCCGGTGCAGCGGCGCTGGTGGGCAACGGGGCCCTCCGCGCCGGGGCGGGCCTCGTCAGGATCGCCACGCCCGATGCCGCACTCGACACCGTCGCCGCCCTTGCTCCGTGCTGCACGACCGCCCCCTTGCCGGACGACGGCGCCTGCCTCCGCGCCGAGGCCGCCGATGCCGTCCTCCGACTGGCCGAGGGCCAGAACGCCGTCGCTGTCGGACCCGGGCTGGGGAGGACCGACGGCGTCTCGGCCGTCGTCCGCGCCCTCCTCGGAGGGCTGGATATGCCGCTGGTGCTTGACGCGGATGGTTTGAATGCCATCGCGGACGACGCCTCGGCCGCCCTCAGGTCGGCGCGGAACGGCATCATCATTACGCCGCATCCCGGCGAGGCCGCGAGGCTGCTCGGCACGAGCGTCAAGGACATCCAGGCCGACCGCGAGGCGGCGGCCCAGCGCCTTGCCGCTCTCGGCGCCGTCGCCGTTCTCAAGGGGGCCGGAACCATCGTCTGCGACGGCGAGCGCCTCTACGTGAACAAAACGGGCAACCCCGGCATGGCCACCGCTGGGGCCGGCGACGTTCTGACGGGCATGCTCGCCGCCCTTATCGCCTCTGGAATGCCACCGTTCGAGGCCGCCGTCCTGGCGGTCTGGGCCCACGGCCGGGCGGGGGACCTGGCCGCCGAACGCCTCGGAATCCTCGGCATGACCGCCCTGGACCTCCTGGGTTGCGTTCCTGAGGCCCTGCGAGTATAATCCGTTGCTTTTCCTGCTCTGTTGAAAATCTGCTTTTGTTCTCCCTCTCCCCTTGTGGGAGAGGGTGGGGTGAGGGGTGATACGGGCTGCTCCGGCATTCCCCCCTCACCCTCCCCTCTCCCCCCGGAGGGTGGAGAGGGATGTTTTCAACAGAGCGTGCCTTTCCCCAAGAGGGTTGCCGGACCGGAGGCACGAATGGCGAAGTCCAGAGCGAAGGGCAAGCCGAAGTCCAAGGCGAAGCCGACCCCCGAGGGCGGCAAATTGTCGAAAGAGTTCAAGGTCGGCCTGCTGCGGCGCATGATGGAAATCCGCGCGTTCGAGGACAAGGTCTTCGAACTCCTCGCGCGCAACGTCCTCCAGGGTGCCAGCCACGTCTATGCCGGCCAGGAAGCCGTCGCCGTCGGCGCCTGCTCGGCCATCGGCGAGCGCGACTACATCACCAGCACGCACCGCGGCCACGGACACTGCATCGCCATGGGCGCGGACCTGAAATTGATGATGGCGGAACTCTGCGGCAAGGCGACCGGCTACTGCAAGGGCCGCGGAGGCTCCATGCACATCGCCGACGTCTCCAATCGCAACCTCGGCGCGACCGGCATCGTCGGCGGAAACATCCCCGTCGGGACCGGGGCGGCCCTGGCGCTCCAGATGCAGAAGACCGGCGGCGTCGTCCTCTGCTTCTTCGGCGACGGAGCCTCCAACGAGGGCGTCTTCCACGAGTCGCTCAACATGGCCGGCAAATGGAAATTGCCGGTTGTTTATATCTGTGAGAATAACCTGTACGGCATGAGCGTGGCGCTGGAGCGGGCGTGCGCGGTCGCCGACATCGCCGCCCGCGCCTGCGCCTACGCCATGCCCGGCGTCTGCGTGGACGGCCAGCGCGTGCTCCAGGTCCGCCGGACGGTTCTCGAAGCCGTCCAGCGCGCACGCAAGGGCGACGGGCCTACCCTCATCGAGGCCAAGACCTATCGCTACCGCGGCCACTCGCGGAGCGACCCGCGCGTCTATCGCACGAAGGAAGAGGAAGCCTACTGGCACGCGCGCGACCCTATCACGCTCTTCAAGCAGGATCTGGTCGCCGAAGGCGCGCTGACCGAGAAGCAGTTTGCGGCCCTCCAGGCCGAAGTGGATAAAGCCCTCGCCGAGGCTGAAAAGTTCGCCATCGAGGAGAGCCCGTACCCTGATCCGTCCGAGGTGATGGACGACGTGTACGCCGGCTGGGTCGAGGGCGAGCGGGGCTTGGTGCGGATCGAATAGGGTGGGACGGCGGTGAGACACGTGTGGAAGAAAGGCATCATGCGGACCGGGCTGGTTCTCGCGTTGCTCACGACCTTCGCTTCGGTCGCCGTCTGCGCCGCGGAAGCGCCGCCAGGTGTCGGCGACGCCGCCGCGGCCTCCTACAAGACCGAGGAGGTCTCCCTCGGGCCGATTCCAGCCAACGATGTTAGATGCGCCTTTAGCAGAGATGGTTGCCACTTTGCCTTTGTGTTGGCCAAGGGCGACAAGTGGTGCTTGGTCCTCGACGGCCAGGCGGGGTCAGAATATGACAAAATTGGGAACCTTGTTTTCAGCCCGGATGGGAAGCGGCTGGCGTATGTGGCCAAGAGGGGCGACAAACAATTCGTGATCCTCGATGGCCGCGAAGGACCGGAACACGACGGGATTCTTGGCAACCTCCTTTTCGGCGGGGACGGGAAACGGCTGGCGTATCGGGCCAAAAGGGGCGACAAACAGTTCGTGGTTCTCGACGGCCAGGCGGGGCCGGAGTACGACGAAATCCGGGCGCTTCGATTCAGTCCGGGCGGGAAACGGACGGCCTATGTCGCCCAGGCAGGCGACAAGCAGTTTGTGGTCCTCGACGGCCAGCCAGGGCCGGAGTATGAATGGATTTCGTTTATTGTTTCCAGTCCGGATGGGAAACGTGTGGCATATGTCGTCCGACAAAACGGCAAATGGTTCGTGGTCCTCGACGGCCAAGAGGGATCGCAGTATAACGACCTCGTGAACCTTGTTTTCAGCCCGGATGGGAAACATGTGGCCTATGAAGCCGCCGGACAGGGCTACAAGTGGCGTCTCGTTCTCGATGGCCAAGAAGTCGGACCAAAGTACGACAGAGGCAATTCTGGGAGCGTTCGGTTTAGCCCGGACAGTGAACATGTGGCGTATGTAGGTGGCAGAATCGCAGGTTTTGAAGGTCATGTGCTGGCTAGGAAAGAATTCGTGGTTCTTGACGGCCAGATGGGGCCGGAATACGACGGAATCGGGACAATGCGATTTAGCCCGGATGGAAAACGGTTGGCTTATGTGGCAAAGAAGGGCGACAGGTGCTGTTTGGTTCTAGACGGCGAAGCGGGGCCGGAGTACGACAACGTTGGGTACCCCATTTTCAGCCCGGACGGGAAAAGGATGGTCTATGAGGCCGGGAATGGCGGCAAGCGGTATGTTGTCTTCGACGGCCAAGCGGGACCCGACTACGATTGGATTGGGTACGTTTGGACCGGCAGGGAATCTTCTGTTTTCAGCCCAGACGGGAAACGGACGGCCTATGCGGTCCGGAAGGGCGACAAGGGGTTCGTGGTTCTCGATGGCCGAGATGGGCCGCAGTACGACGCTGTCTCGAGGCCTGTTTTCAGACCGGACGGGGAGTTGGTGGCATATGCGGCCCGGAAGGGCGACAAGTGGTTCATGGTCCTCGACGGCCAGGCGGGGCCGGAGTACGATAGAATTGCTCAGGACGACTACTGTTTCCGTACCGATGGGACGGTCGAGTACTTGGCCATAAAGGATGGGACCTTCGTGCGAGTGAAGCACGTTCCTGTGGAGAAGTGATGCGCGGTCTTGGGAAGGACTCAAGCACTATGCCGGTCATCATGTATCGCGAAGCGATCCGCGACGCCTTGGCCGAGGAGATGTGGCGGGATAGCCGAGTCTTCGTCATGGGCGAGGACGTGGCGATCTACGGCGGGGCGTACTCCGCCACGCAGGGCCTCGTGGAAGAGTTCGGCGAGAGCAGAGTCCGCGACACGGCCATCAGCGAGGCGGTCATCGCCGGCGCTGCCACGGGCGCCGCCATGTGCGGCATGCGCCCCGTCGCCGAGATTATGTACGTGGACTTCATGACCCTGGCGATGGACCAGTTTGTCAATCAGGCCGCCAAGAACCGCTACATGTTCGGCGGGAAGACGACCGTCCCGATGGTCCTGCGCACCGAGGGCGGGGCGGGGCGGTGCATCGCCGCCCACCACTCCCAAAGCCTCGAGGCCTGGTTCGTCCACGCGCCGGGCGTCTTTGTCGTCATGCCCTCGACGCCTTACGACGCGAAGGGGTTGCTGAAGACCTGCATCCGCGACGACAACCCCATCCTCTTCATCGAGCACAAGATGCTCTACAACACCAAGGGCGAGGTGCCGGCCGAAGAGTACCTCGTCCCGCTGGGCGAGGCCGCCGTCCGACGCGAGGGCAAGGACGTGACGATCGTCTCCTACTCGCGCATGGCCCTTCGGGCCGAGGAGGCGGGCAAGGCCCTCGCCGAGGAGGGCATCGAGGCCGAGGTCATTGACCTGCGGTGCCTCCGGCCGCTGGATATGGACCGCGTCCTGGAGTCCGTGAAGAAGACGGGTCGGCTGGTGCTCGCCTCCGAGGCGTATAAGAACGCCAACTTTGTCTGCGAGATTATCGCGCGGGTCCAGGAGCACGCGTTCGACGACCTCGATGCGCCGATCGAGCGGGTGTGTGCGGCCGACTGTCCCGTGCCGATGAGCCCGGTCCTCGAGGACGAGGCGATTCCGCGGGCCGACAAAATCGTCGCCGCCGCCAAGCGGACGCTCGGCAGGAACGTTTAGCCGTCGCCGGCACGGCGACGGCCGTGGCGGATGAGGTGCCTCCGATGATCCAGAAAGTGACGCTTCCGAAACTCGGCGAGACGGTCGAAGTCTCGACCATCGAGCGGTGGCTCAAGAAGGAGGGCGACCCGGTCGCCCCCGGCGACATCCTCTGCGAAATCACCACCGACAAGGCCACCCTCGAAGTCGAAAGTTACCACCGGGGGACGCTGCTGAAAATCCTCGCCAAGGAGGGCCAGGAACTCCCCGTCGGGGCCGTCATCGCCGTCGTCGGCGACCCGGGCGAGAAGGTCCCCAAAGAGGTCCTCGCCGAGGCGGGGAAGGCGCCGGCGAAGCGAGCGGCCCAGGCGGCGCCGTTGGCGCCCGCCGAGGTCCAGGCGGCAGCGCCGCCCGTGGCCGAGGGCCGCCTCAAGGCCTCTCCGCGCGCTCGCCGACGCGCCAAGGAACTCGGCGTCGCACTCGAGAGCATTCGCGGGACGGGTCCCGCCGGCCGGATCGTCGAGGCCGACATTGAGGCGGCCGTGAGTCCCGGCGCGCCGGGATCGAAGGGCGGGGCCAGGGCCACGCCGCTCGCAAGGAAACTGGCCGCCCGCGAGGGCGTGCCGCTGGCCGGCGTGTCCGGCACGGGGGCCGGCGGCAAGGTGATGAAAGCCGATGTCCTGCGGGCCAAGGCCGCACCGGCTGCCGCGTCGGGCCGGGTCGTCCCCCTCTCGCCGATGCGCCGCATCGTTGCCGAGCGCATGCTCCTGTCGAAGCAGACGGTCCCCTGCTATTACCTCACTATGGATGCCGACGTGACGGATCTTGTGGCCCTCCGCGCGAAACTCAACGCCAAGGGTGAGGTGAAAGTCAGTTACAACGATTTCGTGCTGAAGGCGTGCGGGTTGGCGCTTCGGCGTTTCCCGGCGGCCAACAGCCGGTGGACGGAGGGCGGCATCGAGCGGCGCGGCGCGGCCCACGTCGGCCTGGCCGTTGCCCTGGACGAAGGGCTCATCGTGCCGGTCGTCCGCGACGTGGACAAAAAGTCGGTGCTGCAGATTGCGCGGGAGACGGCGGACCTGGCCCAGCGCGCCCGCTCCAAGCGCCTCCGCCCCGACGAGTACCAGGGCGGATGCATGACCGTCTCGAACCTGGGGATGTACGGCATCCGGAGTTTCATTCCGGTCGTGAACCCCGGCGAGAGCGTCATCCTGGGGCTGGGGGTGATTGAAGAGCGGCCCGTGTGTCGGCAGGGTAAGATCTGCGCGCGGCAGAGGATGACGCTCGTGCTGTCGGCGGACCATCGGCTGGTGGACGGCGCCATCGGCGCCCAGTTCCTCGAGATGATCCGCGATGCGCTGGAAGAGCCGCAGAAACTGGTTGACTGAAATATTCTCGATTTGGAAAGGCAAACGGCAACGGCCCGCTTCTACGAACCGTTGCCGTTCATTTGTTTAAATCCGGAAAAGGGGACAGGCACCTTTTCCAAACGGTCGGAAAAGGAGCCAGTCCCCTTTTCCGACCCGCCGCGGGCGCGGCGAGGCCATTGTTTGGCGGCCTGCTAGGGGCTGGCCAAGACCATCCAGAGGACATACGCCACGGCGCCGAGCGCGCCCGATGCGAGCACCACCGCCAGCGCCGCGAGGCGCCCCAGCCGCCGATGCGTCGCGAGGACCAGCCGCTGGTATACCTGGAGGACCTCGCGGTGGCTTCGCTCCAGTTCGCCGATGGCCAGCACGTGTCGGCGGGCGCTTTCTTCGACGCTCCCCAGGGCGGCGCGCATCGCCGCCAGGCCGTCCACCGTGGCTTCCGCCAGATGCGTCTGCCTCGACAAAATTTCGCACGTCTGCTTCGCGAGCGCCGTCTGGTCGGTGGCGAGTCCGGGCAGCCGGCCGACCGACTGGGCGAGGGAGCGCGTCGCGTCGCGGTGTCCTTCGAGTTCTCGGCCGATCTTCTCGAGGGCCCGCGCGCCGGCGGCGCTGGCGGCCAGGGATTCGGCGATCCGCTCCGGCAGCGAATCCAGCACGTGCATCCACTCCGTCTGGCTCGCCCAGGCGGGCTCGGGGTCGTCGGCCGGGGGTGCGGACGTGGCGGCGACCCTTCGGCTTTGCTCAGGGTCGCCCTGAGGCTCTCGAAGGGCGACGGCCGGCGCCTTGACCGCCTGGCCGCAGCCGCCGCTCGTGGGCTCCCGCCCGTCGAAGGCGCAGCAGGTTTGGGTCGGCGAGGCCGACGCCTTTGCGGCGGCGCCGGCCAGGAGGAGTCGGGCGGCCGGCGCGGGCGACCATGCGGCACTCCGCTTGCCGGCGGCGTCGCGGCGTTTCGGAGCCCCGAACCACGATTTCACACGGTTCATCAGGCCGAGTCGGCTCATGATACGCTCTCTTTCCGGCGGGTCAGTAGCGGCAGGCGCGGATAGGGTCCGGCCGGCGCGCGCACGTCCTCGCTCTCGCGCCTGTTATCGGACGTTGGGTCGGCGAGGCTTGAAAAAAAACGAGGGATCCTTCGATCCCGGCGCGCCGGGACTCAGGGCAGGCTCCGGGACGGAGGTGGGTAAGAGTTGGCGGGCGCGCTCGTGGTTCTGCGTTCTGCATTCTGATTTCTGCGTTGAAGAGTGACGGAGGGAGAGAGGGACGAAGGGCTCGGAAAAGGGGGACAGGCACCTTTTCCAAACGGCCGGAAAAGGAGCCAGTCCCCTTTTCCAGCCTGCTAGACTTCCATCACCTCTTTGGTCTTGTGCTCGAGGACTTCGGCGATCTGCTTCTCGTGCTTGTGGACCATTTCGGTCACCTGGTCTTTGGCGGAGCGGGCCACGTCCTCGCCGAGGAGTTTCTGTTTCTCTTCGGCGTCAATGCTTTTGATGGCGTCGCGGCGGACGTTGCGCAGGCCGACCTTGGTTTCCTCGGCCATTTCCTTAATCTGGTGAACGAGTTGCTTGCGGCGCTCCTCCGACAGGGGCGGGATGGCCAGGCGGATGACCTTGTTCTCGATGCTCGGCGTGACGCCGAGGTCCGAGGCCTGGATGCTCTTGGCGATGTCGCCGACGGACCCGGGGTCGAACGGCTTGATGAGGATCATGAGCGCGTCGGGCACCGTGATGGTCGCCAGTTGGCGCAATTCCGTCGGCGTGCCGTAGTAGTTCACCTTCAGGTGCTCCACGAGGCCGGCGCTGGCGCGGCCGGTGCGGACGGTGCGGAACTCGTGGCGGAGGTGTTCGACGGCTTTCTTCATCTTGTCTTCGGTTTCGCGGAGGATGTTGTCGGTGGGCACGGTCAGGAGTCTCCTATAAAAGTTCCGATGGTTTCGCCGGCGACGACTTTGCGGATGTTGCCTTCGCGTTTCAGGTTGAAGACGATGATGGGGATGTGGTTGTCGCGGCAGAGGCTGATGGCGGCCACGTCAATGATCTTCAGGCCCTTTTGCACGACGTCGTCGTAGGTCAGGCGGTCGAAGCGCCGGGCGTCGGGGTTCGTGTTCGGGTCGTCCGAATAGACGCCATCCACCTTGGTGGCCTTCAAGAGCACCTGGGCCCCCAGTTCGTTGGCCCGCAGGGCGGCGCACGTGTCGGTGGTAAAGAAGGGGTTCCCCGTGCCGCCGGCCAGGATGACGACGCGTCCCTTTTCGAGGTGGCGGATGGCGCGCCGGCGGATGAAGGGCTCGGCGACGTCCTTCATTTCGATGGCCGATTGCACCCGCGTCAGTACGCCGAGCGATTCCAGCGCGTCCTGGAGCGCCAGGGCGTTGATGACGGTGGCGAGCATGCCCATGTAGTCGGCGGTCGTCCGCGTGACGCGGGCCCCCTGCGCCAGCGCCATGCCGCGAAGGAAGTTCCCCCCGCCGACGACGATGGCCAGTTCGCAGCCGGCTTCGGCGACGTCGCGCACCTGTCGGGCGACGGCGTCCACTTCCTGGGGATCGAGGCCGGTCTGGCCGGGCTTGCAGAACCCTTCGCCGCTGACCTTCAGGAGCACCCGCTTGTAGGGGCGGTCGGCCATCGGAGTTCCCTGGTTAATCCTACAATGCTATTTCACCGCAGAGACCGCGGAGAGCGCAGAGATAACTCTTCTTTCACAAGCACTTGTCTCGGCGCGCCGGAACCCGACGGCCTAGTCCGGGCGCTGTTCCGCGCCCCCAACTTCACGCCGTCTCCTTATTCCTTTTGACCTTCTGACGGTCGTTCTCTGCGTTCTCGGCGTTCTCTGCGCTGAAGAACACAGCGTAGTGGTATTAAGACGTCTCTTCGCCCACCTCGAACCGCGCGAAACGCTGGACCACGATGTTCTCCCCCGTCCGCGCCACCAGGTCCGTCAGCAGGTCCTGGACCGTGCGGTCGGGGTCCTTGACGAACGGCTGCTCGAGGAGGACGTTTTCGGCGAACCACTTGTTGACCTTGCCCTCGATGATTTTCTCGAGGACTTTCTCCGGCTTGCCGGCCGCCTGCTCGCGGGCGATTCTCCGCTCGCGCTCGAGGATATCCTGCGGCACGTCCTCGCGCCGCACCGCCGCCGGGTTGGCCGCGCAGATGTGCAGGCACAGGTCCTGAAGGAACGCCAGAAACTGCGCGT
>Ga0307378_10013764_pt1 | contig 10216 bp, 8 predicted proteins | sample UN1MG_FD_202238 | JGI IMG/M metagenome (GOLD analysis project Ga0307378, IMG submission 202238) | Soil microbial communities from Risofladan, Vaasa, Finland - UN-1 | ecosystem: Environmental > Terrestrial > Soil > Coastal area > Acid sulfate soil | place: Finland: Risofladan, Vaasa | collected...
GAGAATTGCTTTTCTAACTCGTGAGTATCCCCCTGATACTGCTTGGGGTGGTGTAGCTACCGTTTACCACAATTTAGCCAGGGTTCTATCTGAGCAGGGACACGAGATTCATGTCATTTGCCAGGCAGTGGGTAAACCTAAGGATTACATAGAGCAAGGAGTCTTTGTTCACCGGGTGGGAATTAACCCAAAGCAAAATTCGGCTATTGCTCGAACCAATTATAGTCTTCATGCATGGCGAAAACTAAAGAAACTTATCGAAACGCGTGGCATAGAAATAGTGGGCGCAAGTTTCACGGGAGCTGAAGGCTTCTTTTGCAGCTTGTTTAGTGGTCTTCCTTTAGTGGTAAGTGCCCACACCACAGCGCAGGGTCTATTGCAAACGAAGACCTATTCTGGAACAAAGAGTTTCTTGAGCTTGAAGTTGCTCTCAGTTTTGGAGCACTTTACTGCCAAGAGGGCAAGCAAGGTGGTGGCAAATTCTCAGGCTATGTATTCACGCCTGACAAGTGAAGTTCATATCGCTGCGGATAAGATTGATATTGTCCATCATGCCATAGATACCATTAAGTTCAACTTTGTCGCGTCTGATATAAGGCAGAGGGTGGGGATTCCCGACGGAGCCCCCGTAGCCTTATCTATTGGTAGGTTAGAAGCAAGGAAGAGCCCTCATATCCTGTGCCAGGTTATCCCACGCATTATAGAGAGTAAGCCAGATGCGAAGTTTGTTTTCCTGGGGCGTGATACAAACACTGCTCCCGGGGGTGGTTCCTTCAAGCAGTATATTATTCATAAGGCGCAAGGTGGCGGCTTTCTGAGCAATTTAGTATTTATTGATTTCTTGCCTGAGGACGAGCTCGTTCAACTATATTCGGCCTGTGATGTCTTTGTTTCAGCCTCCTTGCAGGAATCCTTCGGGTTAACGCCTATAGAAGCCATGGCTTGTGGCAAGCCAGTGGTAGCAACACCGGTGGGCATAGTACCTGAATTACAGCCTTATGGCTTGAAAGGACTTTCAGTCACGCCAGTTGGTGATGACCAAAGGTTGGCAGAAGCAGTACTGAACTTCCTGGCACTTGGAGATAATGATAGAAATCAGATAGCCAAGGAAAACCGCCAGCTTATTGAGGACAAGTTTTGCCTGGCTGGATGGGCAGACAAGATGAGCCATGTTTACGGGAGAGCGATGCGAATGAGAAGAAACCATGGATAGTGAGAAAGCAAGAGAGCTGGCTCACCATGCAACGTGTAGTATTTTTGCGCTCCCATCTATTTCCGGCCCGGAAAGTTGTGGCCTTGTAGTCCCGGAGGCAATGGCGGCGGGAAAGCCCGCCATTGCCTCTGACCTGCCAGGAGTAAAGGACAACGTAGAACACGGGAGGACTGGGCTTAGAGTTCCTCCTAAGGACGTAGACAATGAGCAACGCGACAGCAAGCGTTTTGTATTAATTAAAATATTGCGATTTCCGCGGAGGAAATATAACTTTGGCAGGAAGTGAAGTAGCCGTCAGTGTAATAATACCGACTTACAATAGGGCGCATCTCATAGAGCGGACTATTCAGGGTGTATTGAGTCAAACCTATAACGAATTCGAGCTGATTATCGTTGATGATTGTTCTATTGATAACACAGAGGAGGTTATTAAAAGCATTAGCGACAAAAGGCTAAAATATATTCGACATGAGAAAAACAAGGGGGCATCAGCGGCACGTAATACAGGTATATTAGCGGCCAAAGGGAAGTATATTGCCTTTCAGGACAGTGATGACGAATGGCTGCCAGAAAAGCTTGAAAAACAGGTGAATGCCCTGGAAAATGCTCCACCAGAGGTGGGCGGTGTTTATACAGGGGCGTGGATTGTCGAGGGCCATAATAAAACTTATAGTCCCCTACCATGGATGAAAAAGCAGGGTGATCTTTATGAGTGCATGCTTAAAAGGCAGAGTTTTATATACCTGCAGGCTGTTATGCTAAAGAGAGAATGTATTAATAAAGCTGGAATGTTCGATGAAGATCTTGCCATTGTCCATGATAATGAACTATTCTTCAGAATTTCCAAATATTACCATTTCAATTTCATTAACGAACGTCTAGTGATTGTACATAAAACGCCGGGCAGCCTCACAACGAAGTTGGATACACTGGTGAATGACTCCAACATACTCTTGCAGAAATATGAAAATATTAGGACAAATGGTATATTTCTAGCAGCGCATTATCGATGTATAGGCCACGACCTATGCGCGTGCGGGTGGGTAAAGGAGGGGAGAACATACCTGATAAATGCCTTTAAGGCGAATCCCCTCAATATTACACCTTTATTAGCAGCGGCAGTGTCTTTATTAGGGCACAATAGCTACAAAAGAACTTATGCAGTATTTTTGAATATTCGGCGTAAGCTCTTAAGCAAATAGCGATACTCAGATTTACAGGATAACGCTCTTGGCTTTGAGGTGATTTTCTATGTAATAGGAACCGTCGCCTAGCTGCAACCAAGAGAAGGCGATCATAAAGGAGGTCACGTATGGGTGTTAAAGAACCAAGGGACCAGGAACTCCGTTGATCGCTATGTGAAAAACTACCATATTCCCATTGATGCTGAAGTCACAGAGGACATGATCTTGGCACATTGGGAACTTGAAAAGCGGTTGACAAAAGAGCTTTTGGAATCCAACTCGGAAAACCGCTGGGAAGTATTCGAGCGGGGATATACTACTCTATATAGCGAGTTAGATTGGCTCAACCGCCTTCAAGGTACTGCTATTACCATTCCGCCATCCCGCCGTTATAGGAACTGGGTTTCTCTTATCGGGCAGCTCCCGAATAGAACTTACGAAGTCGGTTCTGGGAAGGGTGAGCTGATTACCTATCTGACCAGCTATGGTTTTGAGTGCAAGGGTACTGAGCTCACGCACGAACGCACTCAGCAATGGGTTTCGGGGGATCCCAACCTATCCTGGGCCATTACCAATGGAATACATTTGGACCAATTTGAAAGGCCTAATTCTTACGATATCGTGATTTCTGACCAAGTAATCGAGCACCTGCATCCAGATGACTTGTGTGAACATTTCAAAGGAGTCATGTCTATTCTCTCAAATGGGGGCAGCTATGTTTTCGGTACCCCTCATAGGCATGCAGGTTCATACGATGTCTCCGGGGTATTCAGGTGTGATAAAACAAAGGGAATGCATCTGAAGGAATATACGTATGCCGAGCTCAAGCAACTACTGGCGCAGGCTGGGTTTGAATACATTTACGCTGTTTTAAGAATTCCGACCAGTAGCACAATTCTGACCACGGTCGGTAATTTGCTTGGGCCGATGGCCAAACCCAGAACCAGTCGTACCTATCTGGCTTACTTGTCCGTTGTAGAAAAGCTGATTTCATTGCTACCTCGTCAGGGACTTAGAAGAAAGGCAGCATGGCTTGCAAGGTGTATATCGTTTTCCCCCATTATTTTCATGGCTGCTAAGAAAAACGCCATATGGTGATAAGCAATATATATGATTGATAATCCTCTTCAGATGAACGACTGGGGAATCAAATTCTTCCTAAAGGTGGTTTTGGTTGTCCAGCTAGTCATGCTGGGCCTAACGGGGCTCAGCACGTTGGGTTTCGAGATCCCGGTCTTGCACCAAATTGTTGGCTTTATCTACCTCAGTTTCATCCCCGGGCTTATCATCCTCCGCATTCTCAGGCTTCACCAGCTGGGCTCGATAAGAACCCTGTTATACTCCGTGGGGTTAAGCCTTGCCTTCGACATGTTTCTCGGCTTCCTCATAAACTTACTCTACCCGCATATCGGTATTCCAAGGCCGATTTCAACCTTGCCCCTCATAATTACCTGCGCGGTTGTCCTAGGATTACTGTGCTTCGTCGCCTATATACGAGATAAGGGTTTCTCCACACCCCCCCATTTCAACGTGCACGAGCTATTATCCCCGCCTGTACTGTTCTTTATTTTGCTGCCTTTATTAGCTATCGTAGGAACGCAACTGGTCAACTCCTACGCCAATAACGCCCTCCTGCTGATACTGATAGCGCTCATAGCGGTCATAGGGCTTGTAATAATGCTCACCAAATTCATCCATGTACGGTTTTACCCTTTGGCAGTGTTTAGCATCGCTTTAGCACTTCTATGGCACTCTTCGCTCATATCCCAATACCTGACAGGCTGGGACATCTTCACAGAATACTATTACTACAGTCAGGTGGCCCAGCCCGGGCTCTGGAATTCAACACTACCTCACAACTATAACGCAGCGTTGTCTATTACGGTACTGCCGGCGACATTCTCCCAGTTACTCAATATGGGAGGAGAACAAGTATTCAAGATTATTTACCCGGTTTGGTATGCACTGGTACCAGTAGCGTTGTACGCCATATACAGCAAATACCTTAGCACTAAGCAGGCTTTCTCGGCTACGTTCTTCTTTATGTCAATCTACGTGTTCTATCTCATAATGCCTTCCCTAGCCAGACAGATGGTAGGTCAGCTGTTTTGCGCGCTGCTGATAATGCTCATCACAGATAGAGAAGCCACCAGTAGTATGAAAACGTTGTTTATCGTGTTCGGAGCTAGCCTGGTGGTTTCTCATTACGCTCTGTCTTATATATACATTGGCTTCCTAGTTCTTAGCCTGATTATGCTACATCTGCTCAGGGAGAAGAGATTTCACATAACAACTTATTCTGTTGCGCTATTCAGTGTCATTTGCCTGGCATGGTACATGTACGTATCAAGTGCTGCGCCTTTGGCCGCTGTGGTACATCTTGGAAAACACATTTACGAGAACCTCTCTCTAGAATTCCTAAACCCTTTCAGCCGGGATGTTTCACTCCACCTTTTAGCAACTTCAACGAGCGCTTTGCACCTCGCTAACCGGATTCTATACTATCTGATGCTGCTCTTTATGGCTGCAGGCGCTTTGAGAGTCGTCTCAGGCTTAAGGCAAAGGGAGTCTCCAAAGACATATCTCGCGCTGGCTATCGGAAACTACATCTTGCTTGCCGCCTGTGTCATTATTCCGTTCTTTGGAGAGCAACTGGGAACTCAAAGAATGTTCCACCTGTCTGCTATAGTTCTGGCTCCGTTTGCTATCCTTGGTGCTGAAGCTACTTTCAACGCTTCATGTCGCGTCGCTCGCTCTACCACGCGCCTTGCCTTTCAGCCACGCGCCAGAATGGTGATAAGCCCTATACTGGCCTTATTCTTTTTGTTTAATTCTGGCTTCGCTTATGAAGTCGCCCACGATCCGTGGGTGGACTCGCTTCCACTAAGTTTAACTGCCATTGAAGACCGTGAAAGTCACGTTTATTTCGAAAACAAGGTTAACCTCCGGTCCATATGTCCCACCGAGCAAGAGGCCTTAGGCGCTAGATGGTTAGCCGAGCATATGAACAGAACACGAGATGTCTATGCCACCCCTTTGTACTATGAGGTGCCAGCCTTGAGAGCCTATGGATTAATACCCAAAGAACAGACGATTCCCATCCTCGATCCTCCTTTAAGCACAGACGTTAAAGATGGTTATGTCTATCTGGGATACGTGAATGTAGTTTTTGGCTATGGTGTAACAAGTTACACCTTCCTGCCAAAATCTGCCCGTAAAGCCTCAATTTGGGATATCTCCCGGATTTATCCTCTGCTGGACAACCGCGTGAAAGCGTATACTAATGGGGCAACTGAGATTTATTGTTCACCCTAAGTAAACGTTTAAGCCTTCTTAGCAGTCCTCTTTTTATTCTTTGCCACTCGCCTCGCCAAATATACAGCAGTAGATCCCCAACGAGGCTAAGGTTCAGTGTAAGGGGCAGAATAGCTACCACCGGCGGGAAACGGGTGCGAAAAAGACGGTACAAATGCTTGTATCCCCTTCCGCCTGCGGCTTTCTTTATTAAAGCCTGGGTCTCAGGAAACTGTGGGGCTTTTGCTCTGCTGGCTCCTGCCTTGTGCCACACTTTTGACTTGGGCACATAAACAACCTTGAAACCTGCCCGCTTAGCTCGAGCGCAGTAAACATGATCATCAACACCGAGGAAAATGTTAGGATCCAAGAAAGATATTTTATTCACCACTTTCTTCTTTATCAGGAAAGACGTGCCGAATACAAAGTCACGCTCGGCTATGTCATCAAACTGGCCGACGTCTTCTTCCTCACCATACGGTTCGAAATATCCAAGCCACCACCTCATTTTGCCGCCGGCAGATTGTATTGTGTTGGGGCGTTGATAATAGTAGACCTTGGAGCCCGTAATCCCAATTGAGTCGTCACTTTCAGCAACCTTCACCAGTTCGGTCAGAAATTCCGGCGCTACGACGGTATCGTTGTTTAGCAGTAGGAGATAGTCGGTGCCCTTGCCCAAAGCATATCTCATGCCAATGTTGCATCCCTCAGGAAACCCATAGTTTTGGTCATTCGCAATCATATGGATAGTATCCCCATACTGTTGCCTTAGGATTCTGACATCATAGCCGCTGGAGGCATTATCGACGATGATGACTTCATAATTGGGATAAGTTATCTTTTTGAGTGACTCGAGGCATTCTATAGTGTCCTTAAGCCCGTTCCAGTTGAGAATTATGATTGAGGCTTTAGGATAGTTCACTGTTTCCTCCATACTAGCAGACAGGCGTGGTATGGCGGCAAGTCGTCTTTAGTTTGCAGATGCAGCTTGTACACTACCCCGTTGACAAACCTGATATACGGTGAGAATTCCCATGTCATATACTTCAACCAGATTTCCGCGTTCTGTTTTCCTATTACCGTGGCATCTGTAAATAGCTGTAAAAGCTCCTCTACCTTTGGCAACTTGGAATTTAGGTGTTCCACGGTGTTGGTCTCATCTTCCTTAAAACGCTGCTGATACCATCGGAGAAACTTGGTATCATAAGTTGTCCCTTGGAACTTGCCATCAGCACTATCTGCTGGACAATGTATGATAACAAACTTCTTGGCTACTCGTTTCAGCTCGCGGCAGTATTTAACTTTCTTAAGCGCAGCAACGTGCTCCAGAGAATCGACAGATACTACCACATCAAAGCTGTTATCTTTGAACGGCAGGAAGCAACCATCCCCCGCTACCACTTCTACTTGAGAATGTCCAACCGCTCTTAGAGCTTCAGTATTTATATCGAGGATGCACAAACGATACTCATTAGGATTAAGAAATTCCTGGCTGATACCCCCTTGGCCTCCCACGTCCAGAATTGCTAAGGGCTTCTCACTAAGCGCCTTAATCTGCCGTGCCACAGAGGCAAGGCGTTGCCACTGGTCTATCCTCAAAGAGTAGAAAATAGCCTGAAGCCAGCCAAAAGAAGCTATACTCAAACAAAGACGGTGTGTCAGCCTAGTTAGAAAATATGCCAAGGCTTTATCGGGCAGAAGCCATGGCTTGGCTATCAATGACTTTAACCTGTTCTTACTTAAAGCTAAGCGATTCCTGCTTCCCATGCTTACCAAAATTCCGTGCTGATTATAACGTACTATAGCATACATATGCCTTTGTTGGTCACCGTCGCTGACTTCTAACCTCATTGGCTACCGCTACCAGCTCCTTTACCTCGTGGCGGAGGAAAAGCCAGGTGACAAAGGAGAAAAAGCAGACATAGATAAGCATCTGGATAATGAAACAATCAGCCAGGAAAGAAGCAAGCCAGAACGCCCCGAGATAACTGCAAAGGGCAGCTACATCCTTCCATACCTCTCTACTGTTTTCACCTGCTACCGACTTCAAACTTAGCTCATTTATAGTATACCATATACCAAAGCTGATAAGCGTAGCAATAGCCACACTTTCCAAGGTGCCCCAAACGTTTATTGCCAGGACATTCAACACGACCGATAGAGCCAGTGCCGTTATCCCCCAGAGGAAGTACTGGCGCTGCTTACGATACACCTTGTAGAAATTGGCGTGCAGGATTTGAATCAGGCTGCCAAAACCTACTGTGCACAATAGAAGCTGCATTATGGGCAGGCTGGCAACATAGTGGGGCAGATAATACTCAATTAGTCTGGCGAGCGGGAAGTAGCCGGCTAAAACAAATGCCCAGGCAAGAATAATTGCAGGCTTCCCTAACCGGTAGGTTTCAGCCCGTAACTCGGGCGCAGCACTGGAGAGGTAAGGGAAAAAGACCTCGGATACTGCTCTAACAAAGATGTAAATCACCATTACTATTGCCAATGCGAAGGCGTAAACAGCGAACTGCTCTATGGCAAAGAAAGAACTGACCATTAACCTATCGATGGTCAGGAAGAGGACAATGACGAAATTACCCAGCAATACGAAGATGCCAATATTGATGTTTTCTTTGCCATAAGCCCATAATTGGGGAATAGTGGGTTTCTCACCCCGAAGGTGTTTGCGAAACCAGAAAGCAAGGGCGAATAAAGCGACCAGGAAGCCTGTCAAAAAGGCAAGGACTACATAATGGTAATTTAAGTAACCTGAAACAAAAAGAAGGACGACAAGTATGAGGAACGCCAAGCCCCTGCCTACATTTATTGTTGTCAGCAACCTGAACTTCCTCACTGCCTGTGCGGTAAACATGAAAAAGGCCGCCAAATTCATCACAAAGGCATACGCCAGTACCATTAGCCACAGCCACTGGAGAGGAGGCTGTATAAGAAAGTAGAGGAGCAAAGCCAGCGGGACGATAACTACAACTTGCTCCAGGAGGAGAAATATGAAGGCTACTTTAATCTCATTGCCAATTTGGCCAAGTTCTCTCCCTGCCCAGCGCACCAAGATGCCGTCGATAAAGCCGAGATGTAGTATGCCACCATAACTGGCATAGAGAACGAATAGCTGCCAGTAGCCATAGCCTTCTACAGTGAGGTACTTGGGGATGATTAAGAACTGAATGAGGCCGAAAACAAGAATGAGTCCGTTACCCAGGGAGTATACTAAGACGTCTTTGCCAAAGGGTTGAAGCTCAAACCGACCGGCCACTTCTGATTGTTTTTCTTCCATAGTCTGAAAATAAAATGCAGTCCTTTTACAGACCGCGGCATTTCAACACCCAATTCTGGTCATATTTACTTCAAATGACCTTTTTCACCCATGTAGTCCTTGAGGGCGTCTTGCCAGGGCCTCATATCATCCATGCCTAGAAGCCTCAGGTGGTAGTTATCAAGAACAGAGAAACCGGGTCTTTTTGCTTTCTGGGGATACTGGTCAGAGGTTATTGGTATGCTAGGCGTCTTCAGACCTGCCAGCCTTAATATCTCTCTGGTGAATTCAAACCAGGAGCACATGCCCTCGTTTGTAATGTGGAATATGCCATAGTATTCAGTGGCAATAAGCTGAGCTATCTTCTCAGCTAAATCCCTGGTATAGGTGGGGCAGAAGACCTGGTCATTTATTACCCTGAGTTCGTCTCGCTCCTTAGCAAGCCTGAGCATGGTCTCAACAAAATTGCCCCCTTTTCCGCTACTACCAGCAATTCCAAAAAGCCCCGAAGTTCTGACGATGAAGTGCTTAGAGCAAAGATGCCGGACAAAGTTCTCACCGGCTAGCTTGGACTTGCCATAAATGCTAAGTGGGACGGGTATATCGAATTCAGTGTAAGGGGTCGTGCGTGGCTCAATTTCATCACCGAAGACATAATCAGTACTGAGATGAACTAGTTTGGCGCCGAGCTCTTGAGTTGCCACAGCTATATTTCGGGCTCCCAGGGCGTTTACCAGAAAGGCTCTGTCTGCGTTTGTCTCACAGTCATCAACCTGGACATAGGCGGCCGTGTTTATGATTGCGTCCGGCTTATGTCTACCACAAACTTCTTTCACAGAACGCATATCGGTGACTTCGATGTCTTTGTGCGTAAGCGGGACGACTTCGAAATCGCGAAGGGCTATGCACAGGTCGGTGCCAAGCTGCCCGTTAGCGCCGGTGACCAGCACTTTCATCTGTGAAGATACATCCTCTCGTAATAGCTGGCATACTCGCTGGATTTGATTCGGCGCCACCAGGATTCGTTCTTTAGATACCAGTCAACAGTAGCCCCCAGGGCTTCTTCGAAAGAATTGGCCGGCTTCCAGCCTAATTCCCGGGCTATTTTAGCGGTGTCCAAAGCATAGCGGCGGTCATGCCCGGGACGGTCGGTAACAAATTGTATCAGGCTTTCTGGTTTGTCCAGCAATTGCAGAAGTCCATATATAACCTCCAGGTTGGTCTTCTCTTCATTACTTGCGATATTATATATCTCCCCAG
>Ga0307378_10013765_pt1 | contig 10215 bp, 16 predicted proteins | sample UN1MG_FD_202238 | JGI IMG/M metagenome (GOLD analysis project Ga0307378, IMG submission 202238) | Soil microbial communities from Risofladan, Vaasa, Finland - UN-1 | ecosystem: Environmental > Terrestrial > Soil > Coastal area > Acid sulfate soil | place: Finland: Risofladan, Vaasa | collected...
CAAACTTTTCCATTTCCTTTTCCGACATTCTTCTTACGTCCAATTCATCTTCGGAAATGCCATACTCTCTCAAATGCCATTCAATGGCATCTTTCCGAGAATATGCTATAACGACATCTTCATCACATATGCGGTACAGCTTTGCCTTTGACCTGTCTTTTGCCACCTCAATCCTCCTTCGACAACCGATAACTATTCATACTCTTGGTTAACTTTTCCACGCTCACCGCTTCCCGCTCCGCCTCGTTCCGGGCGCATCGTTCGTCGATCTTGATTGCCGTCCAGCAGAGCAGCAGGGCTAGGGCGATTGCGGCGTAGATGTAGCGACGGCGGTTCATGATTCCTCCTTTGCAATCTGAATGCAAATATCCAATACCGCTTCGAGTCGAGTATTTCCAGAGCCGTCATATTCGTGCTCGCCCTCAATGTCAGGAAATGCTACTACTCGGTATTCTCCATTGGGGTTTAATTTTCCAATATGAACACATGAATAAAACCTCCCTTCTAGCCATCCCAAGAAAGGCCCGAGAAATGTCGTTTCGAGGTTAATCGGTTTTTTCGGTTGGGTTGCTCTCCAAATTAAATACAGGTCTTTTTCTTTTTTGTTCATGATCCCCCCTTCAGCACCTTCAGTTGTCCCTTTTTAAACAGTACCCACCACTTGTGTGTTCCCGGAAACGGCTCCTCGAAATTATTCCACGCATCGGTTCCAAAGGCATAAATTCCGTCCCTATCATGAAGAATCATAGTCGGAATGGCGATTACATATGCCAAGATAACTAATATTAGGTAAATTGGGCTTCCGCCGCCCTGAATACCCTTGATAAGTGGCTCAATAAAAAGAAAGACAGTGGCTACGAAAAATGGAAAAATACTTAAAACAGCGAGTAGCCATAACACCACCAGTGCAATTCCCACGATAACACAAATAGTTGACCACGCCCATTGAAGCGGTAGGAATATTATCTTCAACGGAATTATGCAGCTATTTGCGGTGCTCATCACCCACCACCCTCGGCGGAGGTGGTTCATGATTCGTCCTCGTCATTACACCATTCATCCCAATATTCTTGTATCATATTACAGACCTTCCCTCTTGCATCCGGCGTCATTGCCAAAAGGCAATCATCTGAGATTTTACTTACCTCTGTGATGTGGTTCCGAACTTCTGTAAATAACTCGCCATATTCCCACCCGCCGCAATACAAGGCATCACGAATTGATTTGCAATCAGCACACGTTTTGAATGTCCAAAAATGACCATCAGATTTCGATGCAGTGTAAAAATAAGACTCCCCTAGAATAATATCTCTATCACACTCCCCGCATTTATGTAATTTCCTTGCTGTACGTTCCGTAATTTTTTGAAAGTCAGGTAAATAATCAACATCAATATCAATCTGACATTCACATAAGTTCATAATTCCCCCTTTTCCTTTAGGATCTCAAGCACCCTCCGGTAGTTCGCAAGCTCGTTTTTGTGATACCCAACTAACGAATCATACGGAGGTTTAGTTGTAAGCGTTTCTATGTTGAGCTTCTGGTTTTCAATCTTCTCCTCCACCCATTCAATCAATTCTTTGTTGATCATGATTCCCCCTCTTCTTTTTCATCTTCCGTTTCGACGGTTTGTTGGCTTTTTCCATTTCGCTTCTCTTCCTGGCGTCCTCTTTTAATCCAGCCAAATCTGTACCAATAAAAACTTCCTTACCGCCAGTTCCCGTTGGCATTGAAAGGCCAGCCGCTAATAAAAGTGGAATTACTTTACTCACGACTCCCCCTTCAGCACTTTCAATAGCACGGCTTGGGCCGCTTCATGTGAATTGTCCCCGCCGCCATTAAATTTTCCCGCCGCTTTATCGGCAGATTGCCGAATCGTCGTTTCATTTATTTCACCTTTTCTCATGATTTCACCTTTGGTGATTTTAAAAGACTATTAAGGTCAAAAGGTTTTGCTCCTGGTAAAGAAGCTTGAATAGTTATCAAACCCTGCCCAGCAGCTGCTTGAACTATATCATCCGGACAACCAGCACCCAGCACTGATCTTGGAGTAAGGAGGTTCCATAACCCTAATAAATATCCAAGCCCCATTGCTTGCAATCCAACTCCCTGATCATCAAGATCAGCTCCAATTTCAAAATAACCATGTTCTTTTCCATCAAGCCATTGTGGAAAATAAGCCCGTACTAATCTCTCATATTCTTCTTTATTTGGATTATCTACTAAGGTAACTTTAAAAAAAATCATATCCGCTATATGGCCGGTAGGCTGAACTTCTTGAGGATTTTCTGGGGCATCAATGCATCTCCCACAAGTACAGGCACCACGCATTGAATGACTAGTAACATAATCTCTTAAAAAAATCATTTTTGATTCTCCCTTTATTTTAATTATTTTACTTTACCAATACCAACTTACATCGAGTAAGTATAGTTTCCTTCCTACCATTATATTCATTATGACCTTTCACAGAACCTTTTAAATTTACAACATTACCTTCACTAAAAAATACTGTATCAGAAACTTTCTGTGGTCTACTCGCAAACCATACAAACAACTGCCCTTTAGGTGATGTAAATTTGTAAATGCTAACTGAACCAAAAACACCTTCAATTGCAATAATCTTATCAATTTTTAAACCATTTAATTCTACTTTTTGTTTTAATTCACCATAATACTCATTTAACAAATTGCTCTTTGTACCATCAGATAATTCACCAAGATATTTCCTGAAAGTAGGTACCATACTAACAGCAACACCACGATATTCAACAGGAACCAAATTCCTGGCTGCGAGTGCCTTTACATTATGTAGATATGAATTAGTTTCCTCTACTTCTTTAAAATATTTTATTAATTTTTCAATAAAGTCACCATCAGAATCAGACCTTAACTCATTAACTTCCTTACGAAAAAGACGATTATTTTCTGACTTATCATAAGAAAAATAACTACCCACAATATCTGCTGTAGATGGAATATTTTGTATTTTAGCCTTGGCTTTGGAAACCCAACCTTCCTTACGAATAACTGCTATTGTAACACTAAGTACATTTTTTAAACTGTTATAATCTCTACTACACCCAGAACTCCAATACCTATCATCCTCCCAATCTTCTGCGCCCCCAGCAATTGTATATAACTCTACCATATTACGATAAAATTTTAAGATTTCCTCTGGTGACTTATGGCCAAGAAAATCTGCAATACAAGTACTACCAACCTGCCTGAACCCCTCAACCTCACTATATACGATAAACGTATTTTTTCTAAATCTATTAACCCGGCAATGATCACAAGTTTGCCCCTTAGAAAAATACTCTAGAGGAACTTCCTTACCCGGAATAGCATTCACCATAGTGCCCAATTCCCTGTCATGGTCCAATCTAGCAATAAATTCCCACCCCCTCAACTTAGGAGCAACACCATCAAAAGTAACCAATCTAAATTTTCTATAAACTGTGGATTGGAAGACTCCAAATTCATCATGGGATATAATAAATGATTTTGTTACTTCTTCCCCTACTGTGTAGGAAAGGATTCCATTTTTAAAGGTTAATAATTTTTTAATGTATTTATCAAAAATCTTTGTTACCTTATCAATCTTACCAGAAGGAATTAAAAAAGATTGTTTTTCTTCCATTTTATTTTCCTTACTTTTTATCTACTGAAAAGATATCATCACCATTAACAAAGTGAATCTGGCCTTCAAACTTAATTTTAAACTCAGGGTGTTTTTCAAGCATTCCATTAACCATCTCAAAATCAAGTACTTCTGCTTTGAATTCGAAATCATTATTGATGCTTTCTGACTTTACCCAGACATAATCACCAACTCCGATAGTTACTTTTTCATCCCCTCGAATAGTTGTTGTTGTTTCTTTTTTCATTTTGTTTTCCTTTGTCTTTATCATCTTATTTATATAATAATGTTAATTTAACATAAAGTCAAGTAATTTGTTAAAATAAATGAAAGTTTTTTTATTTATTTTTTAGATTCCACAAATTCATTAATACAAAATCTTAACTCCTGCTCCGTATAACCCCAAATTAACACCAGTTTACACCAAGAAACCTTTGAGGAAGAAGACCTAGCCATACTTACAAGTTCCCCTATAAACACCCGCTCATCCTTTCTCAAATCACAAAAAGGAATTGACTTAATATCTATTTTATACCCTCTTTACTCTTTTCCTGCTCCACCTGTAACTCAGCACAAACAACAGTAATCAATTTTTCTAATTTATCGAAGTTAGTATTAATGTACTGGAATAATTCCTTATTTAAATAATTAAATCCATCAGTAAGTACAACAAAGGATAATATGGTAGCAATCATGCAATTAGATAAGGTCATTGATACATACACACAATTATCCTGTAAATCCTTTCTATATCCTAACCTCAGTGTCCTACCAACCATATCAGTAAGTGTAGCCCACAATACTATATCCTTTTTCAGTTCATCGGGCTCTAATGTGGAAATAATTCCATCAAAACTATTTTTCATTTACCTTCTCCTTTTATTGTGTCCAAGATCCATCTGGTAACTGTTTCCAAATATCCCGAAACTTAATCCAAGCAATCTGATTTGGAGCCCTGGAACCTTCTTTAACTGCCTCATCATACATCTCAACAAAAAAATCGTATGCTTCCTTATTTTTGAAAAAGATATTGTTATAATATACTTTTTTAAATTTTCTAGGATCACCAACAGTGGCTAATTTTGATTTTATCACTGGCTTCCCTTTTCTATTTTCTATACTAGTCATCTTCCAATCCGTAGCAGTACTAATAATATTAGTTATTTCTGGTATATCAGTCATAATTCCTCAATCTTATTATAATTATATTAAGATAAAATATCAAACCTCTTTTATCTTAATAACCAACCTACCCTGAACTATAGTAGCGGATTCAACCCGAACCTTCATTTGAGCTAAAATAACCTCTTTCTCAGAAGGAAACTCAGAATATTTCCAAATATCCAACTCCTGACTCTTTACCCTTCCGGGAAGAAACTCAATAAGAACATTATCATTAGAAGTAAAATATAATGCCTGGTCTCGACTAGACGTCCAACTAGAAGGAGCAGTATCAATATCAAAAGTATCCCCAGGTTTTAATTTTGAAAACTTTTTCATGTTCTCCTTAGAAAGATTCCCTAGCCCTCTATAAATTGACTGATCCCTTATTCCATTTTTATACTTATTAAATAATGCCTTGAACCTTTCCGATTCAGCAACTACATCAAAACCTTGCTTCTTGAAGCATTCAATTGTCTCAATAGGCATCCTACCAGACAAATATGCCCTAATTGATGAATAGTTAGTATTACTCCACCCACGTATGATATCAAGCTCAGCAGAAGATACATGGTCATGAAAATATAATTTCTCCCCAGTACCAGAAACTGAGAAACTTGGCTCTACCACTGTACGTTTTAGTAAAAATGCTAGATCAGAACTATCATCCAACCGTACTATCTCACCAGAAGGCCTTACAAGAACCATTTCTCCATTAACCACTTGAACCCTTCCAACATCAGAAGAAATACCTCTAACAAATACAACCTCATCAGCAGCAAGTAACTTGTTAATTGGAGTTAATTTCCCACCAATCTTAGCAGCACTTTTTACTGTACTCACTAAATCTTTCACTGCAAACTTGGGTAAAAATCTATACTGTGGAAACTGCTCCTGTAGTAAAATCAATTCATCATTCAGATGAATCCTAGTTTTTATCCACTCCTTCATTGATAACTTACTAAGTGGTAGCTCTAACATTTGCCTAGCCTTGTTCAACCCAGCCCTTAAACCATCATGTACTGTAACTAATGACTCTGAAACATCTATTGCCGGAAGCCTGGTATTAGGATCTAAAATCCTCCCTGCTGGAGTAAGAGTGGTATCTGTTGGTGGTAATTGCCCAGCCTGAATCCCTCGGCTAATCCACTTATCAGGATCACCGCCCCGCATTTTACCAGTTTTTGGCTTAAATTCTAAATAGCAATAACATCTCCACAAGCATGGAGTATCCCCAGATCTAGGCACTGTGGGAATCGTTTGCCAAGTCCATCTCACCCTAGCATATTGTGGGCAAACATCACAATGTTCTGTTTGTGGAACCCCTAATCTCCAAAATATATCCATTTCAGAACCAGCTCCAGCCACCATTCCATTAAAAAACTGAGCCTTCCCACTAGCAGAATAAAATTTAGATCTGTCTAAATAATCAAATTTTTGTACCCGGTATCCAGGTAACTTCTTACCAGTAGTTGGATCTCTAGGAATCTTACTGGAAGGCATATGCTTTGGATCTTTTATATCGTTTAAAAACCCTTTAAAAAACCGCATCTCAGTTCTTCTTGCTTTATTCAAAAAGGACACATCTTTCCTATTTAATGCCAATTTATCATAAAATTCATTCCCTACAGCCCTTGCTCCGGCAGTAAATAACTTTTTATAATTCTCCCCAGACAGTAGTTTAAAATCCTGAACTGCCTTTGTCCATGAAATATTTCCAGCTTGAAACTTGGATACAATATCAATCATACCATTCTCAAAATTCCCCATAACTTGAGTATATTGTTTAAACCCAGCCTGCATCAATTCTGGATTTTCTAGCCCCATGGACATAAATAAATTAGTTTGTGATTGAGCAATTGGATCTTGAGTATTAAATTTCCCTATATAACTTTTATCAACTTCCTCCAGTACCGGAATAGCATGTAAAAGAATATCCAATAACACTATTAATAATCCCTTTTAAACTTCCTTTTTATCCTTAGCATCAGCCGCCCTAGCTTGCTTATAGGCAACCAAATCCTTTATATTATGTAAAATAGTTCTTACAGCAGGATCTTGCCTAATCTGCCTTGACTGCTCCGGAGTAAATAAAAACTGACCTTCATCCTCATCATCAACTTCAAATATCTCAGCATAAAGATCTTTTTCCTCCTGGGTAAATCCTAATAATTTATCATAAATCCATTCATTGTTAAGACAGCCAATATCAATAACATATGTCTTTGCTACCTCAGCTTTCAGCTTCATCATTTCCCACTGTAGTAGTTCATCAGTAGTATTTAACTCAGGAAACTGTATAGACCATGCAAAACTATTTGGATCAATCCCAGCTAAGGTAAATACAATCTCATAAAACCGTTCCAATCCTGGTACCAATTCGTATTGCCGTCTTCTTACCTGACGGGAAAATTGTACATCAATTTGAGTAAGTGTAGCCCTAGACCTAGTATCCGCCTCTAACCCTACGTAAGCCTTAGGAACAGAAACCGCCATAAGAAACTTAGTTTGTACATATTTCATATCATCAATACTTCCTATATTGGCATCACCACTAAGTACTTTAACATCTTGATTAGATCCTTCACGAATTGGATAAAAAATATCCTCATCAACCATTGGCGGATTATCACCAATGAGTATTCTCCCATCTGACCTCTCTACAACTTCTTTTTTAGTAACCCTAGATTTAAACTTATCCAGATATTCCCAAACTTCCTCTGGTGGCAGATTAGTGACATCCACCCCAAACGCATACCGCATCCAAGCTCTAGTAATTCTACCAATGACTAAGCAATCATCCATCCAAAGCAATTGCCGACCTATCCGCTGAGAAGCATTGGAAAAAAGAGATTTACCAAAACCATAAGTACCCCTACCAATTTTGAAATGAATCAACCTCCACCAATCAAAATAAATTAGCGCATCATCTGGCATATCCGGAGCCTTCTGATAATATGGATAATCATTATCCTTGACTACACCACGCTCATCCACATTTGCGAAAATTTCTCCTTCTGGAAGTTTCTTTAACTTATCTATCAAATAATCTCCAGCAGGAGTCTGTATCACTACCACTTCCTCAAAATCATCCCCAAATTTTGTTAAATCTCTAGCAATTTCCCATACATGTTTTTTTATTCCTGTTCTATCCTCCGCATCCTTAATTAATGCTTCCTTCCTCTCAGCATCTGGTGTACCTTCTTCAATCAGAACCTTATAGGTCTCCGCCCCACCAATTGCACCACTAACTATATTATCCGCATATATATTTAACGCTGTAGATCCTTCCGCTAAATTCCTATCCAAAAAATCAAAAACCTTATACTGGTCTAGTCTGGAAAAATTTGGATTTACAGCATTTTGATACCATTTAGTTAGTGCATAATATGCGCTAACACCATCCCCCCTTGGAATAAACTGCGTTGTTTTCTTCCCTATAGATTGCCCACCTGATTTTGGCTTAAACATGGTATCACGCACTAAGGCCACAAATCCCGCATTTCTCTCCTTATCTTGTTTCATTAGTTTTATAACTCCATCACTTTACCGGTATCCCAAGTTTTCCACTATCAGCACTTTTCTGCAAATAGTCAAACATAATTACTTCATTCTCATTTTCTGGATCTTTTGTTGTAGTTTCAATAACTAATTCGGTTTTCCCCTTTGGCATCAACCCAAATAACTTACTCAAAAATCTATCAATATTCTTCATTTTATCACCTTCCCTGCCCTCACTAGAGTGCGGAATTTTTCCGCCTCATCCTTCATCCTCCTGTCTAAGGTATCTTTTTCCTTCACAGTACTATTTAATGGTAACCTAGCATCAAGCTCCCTTGGTGAAACTCTTAATTCATTTGTAAATAAATTATACACCGCCCCAGCTAAAGAGTCGGAAACATCCTTACTGCCGTCTGCCGGATGATCAACCTTTTCCAACCTTTTCTCTAGCCGCACAAGTTCAGTAATTACTGGCTCATAAGAGTACATAACCATTCTACCATCATAAAATACATCTTTAAGTACTCGGTAAGGAGTAAAATCTGTATCCACGCTAAGATGCCCACAAGTAAGACCTTTAGTTCTAACAATCTGCATAAAATCAGAAGACATCATTTTAAGATCTAAGGAGCCTACTGCAAGATACATCCCATGGTTCTGAAGTTGGTACAAAATGGACCTAACATTACCAAGTTTAATCTCACCACCATATGGAGGAACTACCCTCAACATTAAATCTGTTTCTATAATGGGCCTATCCTCATATACTCCGGGCTGTGGACATACCTGCCTCCAACCGCATGTATGCACAATACTTAACCCTAAGGCGTCACCACTTAAAGAAATATCTATATGCCAATATCTTGCCTTATTTGGGTGCCGAATTGGTTTCCATCTCTTTTTTTTCTCATTGTACTTGAAAACTTTATTTATCAGTAACCGCATACCATCCTCAAGAGTCGTTTCCTCAGCCGCCCATGGGTGTATAAGCCCTTGGTCAGTCCCTGATTCAGCAGCAGTATATATTACTTCTATATCTGTAAAAAATGGATTAATAGCCCTAGTCACCTCCCCACCAAAATCCCGTATTGAACCATCTAAATCTCTATAAAAATCATCCCAAAAATCAATTGGTGGTTCAATCACTTTACCATTAATCCTAGCTTCTGAATCAATAACAGATATAACTTCTTTTGTTTTCAAATCTACTCTATCAAGTAACCTCGATTTCCTATTTGCATCCCCAACCTCCACCCGGAATGTTTGTTCACTAAATACTGGCCTACCAGCAACTGTAACTCCTCTTTTACCTTCCCACTGGCTCTTTTTTATATACTTTACTGTATTCCCTAAACTACCATCTTTTTCTGCCTCTAAAATCCTACGCTCAATAAAATCCTCAGGTACCTGTGCAGATGAAACAAGAAATAACTTACCTAATTGTATCCCACCACTTAAAAACCTGGATTTCATCCTTCTAGAAATAGTATCATATAGTTTCTGGGCTGGGTCAAATCTATCACCAAATGCCCGTTTAGATTTTTCCACAATCCTAAAAAAGTTCAACTCATCACAAGCCCCACCATAAATATCATCACCTAAAGCACTTAAAGATTCCCCCGTACCCGGCTTAAATATAATCTGTTGACCACTTCTTTTTACTTTATCATTTGGATCAACATTCCATTCCATAGTATCAATTAACCGTTTATTTCTACAGAATTTCTCCTGAAAGTATGGGGAAGAATCCAACATAGTTTTAACCCTAGTAAAAATTACTTCCTTTGCCTTCTTCCCACTTACACTCATATTGATGAATACTAAAGGAGAGGTTGGAGAAGCCCCTAGCCATCTATGTGGATCAATATATACAGATAATTGGCCAATCATGTAACATAATCCAATAGTGG
>Ga0307378_10013766_pt1 | contig 10215 bp, 5 predicted proteins | sample UN1MG_FD_202238 | JGI IMG/M metagenome (GOLD analysis project Ga0307378, IMG submission 202238) | Soil microbial communities from Risofladan, Vaasa, Finland - UN-1 | ecosystem: Environmental > Terrestrial > Soil > Coastal area > Acid sulfate soil | place: Finland: Risofladan, Vaasa | collected...
ATCGTTTGTCTCGCGCGGTTCATGTGGCAATGTCTTTCCCGCTTACTTTTTAGCCGCTTCCTACTGAAAAACGGCACGTCCCCAGTGCGGACCGCTCAGAAAGAAAGCCGCTGGCGAAAGGGGCGGAGAAGCCGGTGGATTCTGGTTGGTCACATCGGTCAACTGCCCAAAGCAGATTCGCCCCTCGGCATCGCTCCAATGCACCGTCCACAACGCCCCCATGACGTCGCCTGCGCGCGGCGGATCGCTCTCGCAATGGAGCAGCCGCCACGGAATCGCGTATTCCAGCGTGTAGCCGAGTCCATCCGCGTCCTTCTGGAACGTGCCCTTCCATCCCGGGGGGGCTGCGACGGCGGGTTCCCATTCAAAGCTGTGCTGCAAATCGAGGCTCGCCCGCCCGGACTTGGCGTCGTGCCACAGGATCAGGCTCGTCACCCGCTCGTTGGTGGAATCCGCAAGCAACTTACGACTGGGATTCGTGGGCCGGAATACAGGGTTGATCCCCTGGAGCGGCCAGCCCAACCGGCGATCCGTGGAGAGACGCACGATGACGCTGCCTCCCGCAAACTGGAAGCCGTCGCGGGACGCATTGCGCATCGGTTCGGGGTCGCCGACGTGGGCCGCCACATACAAGTGCGTCGCATCATACATCATCCCTCCCTCGACGAAATACGTCGCCGCGTAAGGCGGCTCGCACGCGCTCTTGAAAAAGGTGCCGCGGTTCCATTCCGTGAGCTGGCCATCCACCGACACCTCGTTCGTCGCACGCATCACCGCGACTGACTCGACGGCGCTGCGGTTGTAGAGCGGGCCGCCAGGAGTTGTCGGCGTCGTTCGCGGCATCCGCCGGATGAACCGGTCCTCGACAAACGCCGCCGGAGCCAGTTCGCCCTCGGCCGAGCATCGCAGCGCGCTGCCGGCCTTCAGTTCCCGGGCTTCCCCTGACGCGGCGGCCTCCGCCCGCACGCGGCCGCGGTAGACCTGCACGCGCTCGTCGCCGCTCGGACTGACACTCACGCCGAACTCGGTGCCGAGGTCGGTGACCCGCATCTGCGCCGTCTCGACCACAAACCCCGAGCCCCCCTCCGGCATACGCACCACGACCGTGCCGGACGTGAGCCGGACGTGTTGAGCGCCCAGCCACTGGGCGACCGCCGGTCCTTCGACGAGCAGTTCGACACCGTCATCTCCTGAGAGCGAAATCAATCCGCTCTGTAGCCTCCAAGGGCCTCTCCCGACGCTCTCGGACACACGCACTTCCCGCCCGTCCGCCCAGCGCCCGCGCAGAGTCTCGCGGACCACCGCAAAGACCGGCCCTGAGTCCGCACCGGGCTCCCGGGGCGCCCCACGCAGCCAGACCCATACCGCCGCTGCCACGGCGAGCACCGCCGCCGCCCACGGCAAACTCCAGCGCCACCGGCGCGACCTCGAGGGACGGGTTGGTTTCACTTCGCGGAAATCGGGCAACTCGCACTCGAGACCGCGAAACTGCCAAGCCAGACCGGCGTGCAGTTCCAGATAGGAGAGGAAGAACCTCCGCGCCTCCTCGCTGGTGAGCAACTCGCGTTCGAGCGCTTCGCGTTCCGCGGGGCCCAGGGCCCCCGCCACGTAATCATCGGCCCAATCCCGGAGCCGGGCGGCTTGGTCCGCGTTCATGATGTGCTTCCTTCCGCAAGGACTCTCAACATGCAGTCGTGCAGGATGGCCCGGATCCGCCGCAGGCTCTTGTAGAGGGCATTGGCCGATCGCCCGGCCGCAGCCGCCGTGCTCTTGAGCGGTCCTTCCCGGTAGCTCTTCTCCACCAGCGTCTTTTGGTGCGTCGGAAGCTGGTTCAGGCAGTGCTGCAGCGCCTGGTGGCACTCCTCCGAGAATCGGCCCCCCGCCTCCCGGCTCGTCACGAGCAGCTCCGCCACTTCCTCGCTCAACAGGGCCTGCCGGGTGGATTCGCGGCGGCGGAAGTTGCGCACATGGTTGTGGGCGATCGCGCAGGCCCAACTCGCAAACGCGCCCTTTTCCAGGTCGAATTTCGCCCGCTCTTGCCACAGCGTGAGGCAAGTCTGCTGAAACAAGTCCTCGACATCCTCATGCCGCGGCACGAGGGTGAACAAAAAGCGGTAAACGCTGCTCTGGTTGGCCAGCAGGAGGGTGATAAAGCGGTTGTCAGACGGTTCGGTAGCCATCTCTATAACTGATTGGTCGCAACAGCGGAAAAGTGGCCCAAGAAAATCCGTCTTGCGGGCGGCAACGTACTCCTGCCGCGAGATGGTCAGGCACACACGAGGCCGCAAGCCGGCCGACCAGAGCCCGTAGGGGCTGCCTCAGTCAAAGATACCCCAATGATCTCATCTGGGCGTTACCCCTTTCGGAAACGGTCCAACTGGTTCAGCAGTCTGGCTTTACGGCAAAGAGGTGTTGAAAACACGGCCTCCTTTGGGGCATACATGTCGTTGAACCCCGGATGTATGGTCTTCGATGTGAGAGGAGGCCGTGCATGTGCAACATGGAGGCGAGCTTATCAGGGACGCGCGGGGAGTTCAAGGCGTTGATCGATTACCTGCTCGGTGAGGGGCAGGCAGGCGACGCCTATCACGTGGAGGTCGAGGTCTTCCGGGAGCTGCTGGCGATCGGGCTGTTTCTGATGTGAACGGCGGCATGAAAGCGCGGCAGGTGGACGGGCGAAAAGCGCGGCGCCCGGCCTATAGATACCCCGCCTCGCGACGGGTGTCAAGTTCTCCTACGTTTCGGTCTCGGTCGCTCTCGGTGCGGGTCGCTGCCTGAGCCGCCGCCGCGACTCGCGGAGGCGGTAGCTCTCGCCGTTGGCTTCCAGGATGTGGATACGGTGCGTGAGGCTGTCGAGCAGGGCTCCCGTGAGCCGCTCGGCGCCCAGAACTTCGGTCCAGCTCTCGAAGGGCAGGTTGGTGGTGACGAGCAGGCTCGTGCGCTCGTAGGCGCGGCTGACGACCTCGAAGAGCAGCTCCGCTCCCGCCCTGGTGCACGGGACATAGCCGAGTTCGTCGAGGACGAGCAGGTCGTGGCGTTCGAGCGGGTGGCGGAAGCGGTTGATCTCCCCCGGGCAGGGCGACCCTTGCGGACCGTGAAGATGCCCCCGATCAGCAGGTGAAGTTCCCGGCAGTTTGTTCTGGACCGTCACGATCGGTACGTGAAGCTGACGGCTTGTCAACCAGCTTCTCGCGAGACGGCCAGCCACACTGGCGGAGGAGACACGCTGATACGCAAGTCATGGCACATCAACGACATGCAAGAAGCCCACGCTAGTAAGATACGGCGTGGGCTTCAGTGCGAAACCACATTGCCCGCGGCTTGCGCGGGAGAGGGCTCCCCGATGAGGACTCGAGTGGACCAGCACACGGGGCACCGAACCGCCTTGGGAGGAGTAACCGACATCCCCTATTCACGCGGCTCCCACAGTGTTCGCGCTTCATTCGGTGAAGAACCACTGCCTGAGCGTTTCGCTGCCCACGGGCAGGAGCATGGCGCCGGCTCCGTTCGGCGCCAGGCCGCAGACCTCGATCTCCTGCCGCCAGGCCTGGTGCCAGGCAGCGAGATGCAGGTTGCTGTTGCCCGAGGCATCGGGCGAGCGGCGGTCGAGCACCACCATCCCCTTGCCAACCTTCAAGACCCGCAGGTACGGCCTGCCGGAGACGGCCAGGACTGCGGCGCCTTCGCGGCCCGCGAGTTGTTCGAGAGCGTCGAGGATGCGCGGCCGGCGGCCCGGGGTGGCAGTGACGCCAGAGGCCGCGTCGAAGCCCAGGTCCTCGCAGACCAGATAGAGGCGCTCGCCACCGGCCAGGAAGGTGGCCAGAGCGTTCACGCGAGTGGTCCAGTCCACGCAGGCCAGGAGTTGCATTGCCCGCTGGCGGCTGTCGCCCAACTCGTAGGAGTAGTAGCTGTAGCGGCGCTTGTCCACCGGCTCAGGGTCGAGGTGGCGCTCGCGCAGCCGCACGAGCAGGCCGAGGAATTCCGCATCGGTGATCTCCGGGCCGCGCCGCGCCAGTTGCCGGGAGAGACTCTCGCCCTCGGCCGGCAGCGCCGCCCTGGCCAGCGCCATCGAATCCCTTGACGCCTGCACGCCGAGCGGCAGTTGCACAGTCTGCCCGCTGATGGCATCCACATAGCGCACGGTCCAGGGCGCGGCCCTGCCCGCCGAGTCCGTCAACGGGTCGTCCAGCCGCAGGCGAAGGGTTAACGGCTCTTTGGCCTCGAGGACGACGCTGCCGCTGTGATGGCCGAGCAAGTGGCTTTCGGTCCCCAGTACCTCGACCCGTCCATAGCGCGTGGCCGCGGGACCGGGGCCGACCGTGAAGGCCACCGTGTCGCCCAGTTGCGCCGCCTCCGGCCCGACCAGCGTCGGCGCCGGCACAGGCGCGGCGGTCAGGGCAAGCACCCGCCAATGGCCAGGTTCGACCACGACGACCGTCTCCGGCGCCTGTTGCGCCGGGTTCAAAATGGTCACCAGCTTCTGTCCGGCCAGCACATCGTAGGTCTCGGTGAAGGGCGGGCGCAACCGCAGGCGTGCATCGGCGCGCCGGCCGCGGTAGTCACCAAACAGCGTGAGAATCCGCGTCGTTGTCCCCGGCAGGTCGTACTGCATGGTGACGAAGTCGTTCATCCCCTCGCCGTAGGCGCGCATGTTCTCGAACTCGAAGTCGGGGGTGACGCCGCAGCGGCGGACGAGTTGGTCAACGACCTGGCGGAAGGTCTCGGTGGCCTCGGTGATCGGCTGGGCCAGGCCGCTTTCGCCGGTGAGCAGGATGTTGAAGCAGACTGCCGCGCCTTTGCCGACCTTGCGGTAGGTCAGCAGCGGGTTACCGTCCTCGTGCCGGCCGATGACCACGACGTCCTTCTCCAGGCTGGTCAGGCGCTGCCGGCCTTCGGGCATGTAGTGGCAGGGATGGCCACCGATGCGCATGCCCAGGTTGAAGAACAGGGGCGGCTGCACCTGCGGCGCGCCGGCCGCCGACTTGTCGCCCCTCTCGCCGAGCTGCCAGGCCTCCTCGAACGCCTTCCGGGCGGCGTTCTCGCCCGGGAACTCGACTTGGTAGCGGCCCATCAGCCAGTCGGGGTCCGCGGTGAAGCCGAGCAGCTTGTCGAAGCCTGCTCCGGGGTAGGCAGGGTAGGGCTTGCCGCCCTCGTCGTAATGGGCGATGGTCGGGAAGACGACCAGCGTGCCGCCGTTCTCGACGTACTGCCGCACCGCCTCGGCCGCCTTCTGGTCAATCGCCTCGACGTAGGGCAGGAACAGCACCTTGCAGCCCCGGAAATCATCTGGCATCACGTACTTCGGCGCGTAGCCGGAGGCGGCGAGGGCGGTATAGAGCGGCAGCTCGGGCGGCTTGAGGTAGGAGGCGCCGGGTGCCTGGTACGGTCCCACGCCCATCGTCAGGTCGTGAGGGCCGTGACGGTGCATGAAGAAGCCGTAGCGTCCGCGGACCAGCGCCCAGCGGCTGTCGAAGGTATAGATGCCGACGCGCGGGTCCGTGTGGGGGCGCATGGTGCGCAGGATCGCCTCGGGCCGCTCGGCCTGCTTCATGGTCTTGGCCACCGCCAGGGTCGAGCGGCTGGGCGTCAGGTCGCCGTTGAACATCGGCCCCCAGGTGCACAGGTAGGTGCAGCCCGACGCCAAGCCGAGTTGCAGGAACTGGTTGTTCATCGCCTCATCCTCGAAGAACATCCAGTCCAGGTGGAACGGGTTGGCAGGGCCAGGGGTCCGCGAGCGGATGTAGTTGTGCCACAGCGCCACCCCCTCGGGGGCCAAGGCGTTCCAGAAGTGGGTCATAGGCGCTGGCGAGAACTGGAGGAACGTGAAGTCGTAGCTCATCGTCCACGTCGTCACGGGGTTGGCCGTGTTGTAGCCCTTCATGTGGTTTTCGCAGTATTCGCGGATGTACCACTCGTGGAACGCGTGGGTGTCCACGTAGGGGGTCAGGTTGGGCTCAAGGTCTTTGGGCGGTGGCACGAACAGCCAGCCGTACGGCTGTGCGTACTTCCGCCAGACCTTGAGCTCGCCCCAGTCCTTGAACCCCTTGCCCCAGGCCTGGTTGAGTCGGCCCAGGTCGTTACGGTAGAGCTGCTGAAGGTAGTGGCGGAACCACTTGTTGCACTCCTCCGGCGCCTCTTCCTTGTCGCGCCAGGGGTAGGATTCCGACCACGGGCCGAAGCCGGTTTCCTCGCCCATCGAGAAGAGATTCAGCGCCGCCGATGGCCACGGCCCGCGGTAGCCGGGCTCGCCAAAGCCTTCGCGGGCGCCGGCCCGGCTGCGGCCCTCGGCCCGGTAGCGCGTGGCGTAGTCCTCGATCTTGCCGCCAAACGGTGCGGCATGGCCAATGCCGACTCGCGTGGTGCCCTGGTGCTCCATGTACTGCCGGAAGTTGTGCCGCTCGAACGCATCGCGGTCGACGTAGTTGAACACGGCGTTGAAGCCGCACTCGCGCAGATAGGTCGCGAAGAGGTCGGAGAGGCCGGGACGTGCGGATATGCTGTCGGTGTGCCAGGTGCCGACGAGCAATTGCTCGGTCATGTTGTATGGACGGTAGCGGTAGAGCGGCGTCTCGCGGCGCGCCAGCAGGCGCCCGTCCGCGTCAATCACGCAGGCCTGAAGCCAGCTCACGTAGGCGCGCGGGTCGGGGTCGGCCAGCACGTGGTCGAATGTCCTCTCGATCTTGCCCCCGGCCTTCAGTTCGACCGGTTCCGCGCGGTAGGCCACCGCCTTGCGTGCCCAGTCCAGCACAGTCCAGTGAAGCGTCGCCTGGCCCAGGTCGGCCAGTGGCTCCAGTTCCAGTTTCGACTGGGTATCGAACGCGGGCACATTGCCTTGCCGGGTCACGAAGAGGTCCAGCTTCAACACCTCGGGGACGGTGACAAAGGTCAGCCCGTGGTCAACGGGGCCGGCGGTGGGGATGGCTTCGAGCATCAGCAGGCGTGCAGGGGCCGCGCTTAGCGTCACTTCGACCGCCACGGACTCGCCGGTGAGTTTGACCCCCTTGGCCAAGTCGCGCGTGTTGCGGCGCATGTCGGACTGCCGCAACGCCACGGTCGTGCCTGCCGGGCCGGTGAGCGTGACGCGGCATTTCTGCTCGATCGCGGGCGGGGCCTTCACCTCGGCCGGCCGCGCCGCGATGACAACTGCCGGCGCGACGTCACCAGTCATGGCGAACCGCATCAGCCGTTCGAATGCCTGCGCCCAGAGCCAGTCGCCATCTACGTCCACCGCGAACCCGACCGGGAACAGCGCCGGCAGGGCCAGAACGCGGCCGCGCCCGACCGTGGCGCAGGTGGCCAGCGGCGTTGGGGCCTTGCCGCTTGGAATGGCATGAACCACGGTCATGCCACTGGTCAGGAGCTTGGCCCTGCTCACCAGCTTCATCCCGGCGGTATCAAGCCCAAGCCCGACAAGCGGGCAGGGGCTCGGTGCGGGCGCGGCGTCCTTACCCTCCAGTGCCTTGGCCAGCCAGTCGGGGGCTTTGTCGCCTGCCAGCCAGACCAGCGTGCCGCCGTCGGCTACATGGCGGGCCAGTGCCTGATGGATCTCGGCATCATCCACGCTGGCCACGAGGATCACGGCGTCGAAGGGCCGCTCCAATTGCCGCAGAACCTCCGCCTTGCGGATGGCGATCCAGCGCGGGTCCTTGCCGAAATGCCCGTCCACGTCGGCCGTGTGGTCGCCCGCATCGTGCGGCACCTGGGCGGCCGTGAAGCGGACATTGCACAGGCTCTCCAGCAACATGCACTCCGCTGCTGCCCGGCCGTCGTAGCCGTGCGGCGGAGCGATGACCAACGCATTCACCCTGGCTTTCGCCGGGAACGCCACTGCGGCTTGGGCGGCGAACGCCGGAACGGCCCCCCACGTCACGGCTGCTATGGCAAAGCACAGGTCCGTCATCTGGCGTCTCATGTGTGTCGCTCCTCGTGATCAGTACCGCCGGATCGCCACAATCCGGCCGCCCTTCGGAGGGATTGCCTTGAGAGTGAGCTTGCCGGCATAGTAGTCGAGCGTCGCCGCAGGCGCCTTCTCGTCCTTCTGGAGGTCCCGCACGCCTGTGAACTCCTGCCACGGTAGCCTTGGCTTCAGGTTGAGGGTGTCGAGGTCCAGCGTGAGAACAATGTCCTTCGCCGCCTTCTCGTCGGGGTTGTGGACGAGGAGCAGGACGCGATCGGGCAGTTGCCACATGCCGACCTGGATGGCGGCGTCCTCGCACGCCCCCCCGGGTGCCTGGCCGGGTGCGAAGCGTTTTGTCTCCTTGCGGACAAAGCCCTGCTCGCTGATGGCTGAAAGAGCTCCCTCCCCTGCCCACGTGGGAAGCGCTGCCGCAGCCTTCGTGCGCGCCGCGGCATCGGTGGCGCCAATGCCGACGTAGCGGCCGCGGTGTGCGCCCAACGCCTTGATGCGCAGCACGCCTCTGGCGGCATCGAACTCGGCCGCCGAGCCAAGCTGCGGGTTGGTCAACTCCAGGGCAACCGCGACGTTCTTGTCGCCGGCATAGCCGAGCAAGAGGTCGCGCCAGAAGTCTCGCAGGTCGAGTGGCTTGCCGGCCAGAGCGAGCTTGGCCAGGTCGAGCTTCACCTCGACATCTCTGGCCGCCCGGCGGTTGTAGTTGAAGACGCCCACCAGGATGCGGCCGTCGCCCTCGCCCGGGATTCGCCACAGGGAGACCAGCAGGTCGGGGTCACTGGCGGCGGCATAGGGGTTCCGCCAGTAGGGCACATAGACGACGTCGGCGCCGTTCAGCCCCCAGTCGAGGATGCCCTGCGGCATGCGGGTCAGGAAGCCATAATCCAGGTACGGGTTGATCCAGGAGTCGTGCAGCCAGACGTACTCGGCGTGGGCGGTCTTGGCAGCGACCTTCTTCTTGGGGTCGGCGCTCGAGAAGTTGCTCATCCAGCAGATGCCCACGCCCCAGGTGTGAGGAACCGACATGGCCCGCATCCGCTCCTTCGGATAGTAGTCCACCCAGTCCATGTCGGAGACGTCGAGATTCCAGTCGCGCTCGCCATCCAGCACCGCGTCAGTCCACGGCAGGGCGGGGAAGATGTAGGCTTGGGTCGAGTGGCAGCCCACCGAGCCGGGATTCAGGCCGTGCTTGTCCTGCACGGCCCACAGGCGCTGGAAGAAGCGGCGGCAGTTGAGGGTGTTGTAGCCCGGCTGCCAGCGACCGTCGGGCAGCCTGTAACTCAGCCCCGAGAGCGCGCTATGGTAGAGGATGGGGAAGGAGAGGTCCCAGTAGGTGGAGACCACGCCGCCCTCGCCGAAGGCGCGGTCGAACAGGTACATTGCGTAGTCCGTGTAGCTCGGGTTCCAGGTGTCCAGACCACCGTCCTGCCATTCGTCGCCGAAGTAGTCGAAGACCTCGTTCTCCATGGACTTCCTGCCCCAGCCGATGAGCTGGAAGGACATGTGTTGCCACGAGACCCCGGTGCGCGAGCCGTAGAGGTCGAACGGGCGGCGGGCGCGCACGATGGCGTCGGCCTTCTCCTTTTGCTCGGCCCAGAGCCTGCCCCAGTCCGCGGGGTCGTAGGACTCGGGGTTGATCCAGTTGGCGATCCCGCCCTCGAGGTACTTCTTGCCGGTCGTTGGGTTGATGCGCGTGCCGCGGTGGGGGACGCTGAAGGTGCCGTCGTCGGTGGCGGCGATCATGCGCCAGCCCTTGGGCAGGGGCTTGAAGGGCGAGGCGTTCCAGGTGAAGGTGAGTGTGCGGGGAGCACTCAGTTCCACGGGCTTGCCGATGATGTGGTTCTTGAGCACCACGGCGCCGCCCTCGCGGGCGACCTCGTGCGCGGGAACGTCGTCGTCGGGGAACCAGCCCTTGTCGCTGTCGGCCCACCACTGGAAGCCGCGTTGCTCGCTGCCCAACCACACATGAGGGTAGAACGATCCGGCCGTCATCTGGGCGCCGGGGCGGCCGGTGTCGAAGGTCGTCCACAGCCGCCCCTGCTTGTCCGCGGGGAGCACGGTGGCGGTCATGGCCGCGAAGTTGGCACCCGGCCCCACGCTGGCCAGGCACTCGGCCACGTCGTTGGCGACGGGGTACTCGATGCGAAGCGCGTCCACCTTCACCGACTTGTTGGAGGGGCCGTAGGTCAGTTGCACATAGACCAATCCGTCCTGTTCCATCCAGCCGTTGGCGGCGAAGGCCAGCCCCGCGCCCTCGGCCCTGCCCTCGAAGCGCACCCGCCAATCCTTTGCGTCGGTGATCTTCG
>Ga0307378_10013770_pt1 | contig 10214 bp, 7 predicted proteins | sample UN1MG_FD_202238 | JGI IMG/M metagenome (GOLD analysis project Ga0307378, IMG submission 202238) | Soil microbial communities from Risofladan, Vaasa, Finland - UN-1 | ecosystem: Environmental > Terrestrial > Soil > Coastal area > Acid sulfate soil | place: Finland: Risofladan, Vaasa | collected...
CCTAGGAATTTCGGTAATTACTTTTTTGATAAAACTATTTATAAATTTAACTCTCCGTGTTAGTGAAAAAAATGAAAGAAATCGTTAAGAATATATACCATGTGGGGGATTCTGGTTGCTCCGTGTTTTTAATTGATACTCAAAGTGAAGATGGTCTTGTTCTAATTGACTGCGGAATGTCCCTCAACATGATAAAGAATATTAAAAAGCTTGATCTTAATCCAATGGAAATACGTCATTGTATCATTACTCATTTTCATATCGATCATATCGCTGCGTGCGCTGATCTTAAAAATTTCAATAAACAAGTTAAATTTTATTCTCACGATTTAGATGCTGACGCAATTGAAGAGCACGGTCATGATAGAGAAACTGCAGCCAATTGGTATGGCGTGAAATATATTCCCATTAAATTAGAGCGAAGACTTAAAGGAGACCATACCGTATTAAATTTTGGTTCACATGATTTTGAATGCATTCACATCCCTGGACATACTCCTGGTTCAATAGCAATTTTATTAAAATTAAAGGAGCCCAATGTAAAAATCCTATTCGGACAAGATTTACATGGGCCAATAATTCCAGGTATCAGTGATTATAACGATTATCAAAAGTCTCTCAAACTCTTGTTAGAGTTGAAGGCTGATATTCTTTGTGAAGGTCACTACGGAGTTTTCCAGGGTGTAGAAAGAGTTCAAGAATATATTAACCGCTACATCAAATGATTCTACCTAATATTAACGATCTCAAGTTCTTTAAATAGAATCAAATCTTTTTATTATAAACCATTTATTCAAACTGTGAAATAGGATATCATGTTAAATGCCGTCTTTGAATCGTTTAATGAAGCGTCTCGAAGATTTGAATATGATTATATATTCATTGATGCAGTCTTTCTACTCATTTGGTTGGGAGTTCTGATTAAACAAAAAAAATGGAAACCGATTAAATATGGTTTTGTGTTGGCAATATTTGTTTATATAATAGATGCAGTTTGCTGGTGGAATGCTTCTGCGGGAGCAAATTATCCTATAGGGACCACTATTCGCGAATATTGGATAAATGGTGTTAAAATGCCTCACCCTATTGGAGAATATTTTTGGGTAAAATCTGGAGCTGATTTCATGATGTGTTTTTCATATTCTCTATTTGCGTTTGGATGGCTATGGATAATGTACGAAAATTATGTAAAGAAAAATCTAAAAGAGATCATCCTTTATTCAAGCTTATTCTTTGGTTCTTGGATGCTCATTCCATTTATTTCAAGACTATTACCAATAAATGATACCGAAGTTTACACTGTACGGCACATGGATTCACAAATGGGAGCTTGGATTTCAAATGTCATAATTGGATACATCTTGCTTTTAATAATATATGGAACAGGGAAATTCCGTGAAAGAGATTTTAAGCTTATTGGGTATGTTTTTATTGTTGGATGTTTGGAAAGTTTTTTCATGGAGTTTCCACTTTTTATATTTACTATTCGACCTACTGGCATTACTTTCTTGATTTATGAAATATTTTTCTTATTTAATCAAGGAGCACCATATTTGTACATTTTACAAATAGAAGTAATACCTTTTTTGAAAAGAAAAATTAAAAAGAATAAACATCTCGAAATAGAACTTCTTGTTACAAATTAATTCTAAATTGTTAGAAAGGAAAAAAACTAACTTTGATTAGCTTTAATCAATTTGATATTATGTTTGAGCACCTTTGCTAAAGGAAGTTTGCTATAATTCTTATTAAATTTAGAAAGAGCTTCAAGCGCTTCTTCGTGTTTTTTAAGTGCTTCTACATAACTTTTTTGTTCTAGGTAAGTGAGTCCTAATTTATAGTATGATTCAGCTATTCCTTCATAATTTTCTATTTGTTCGAATATTTCAAGAGCTTGATTTGAAGATTTCCAAGCTTCAGCATAATCTCCCTTATTCAAATGTACTAATGATAAGTTATTCAAGAAAGCTCCTTTAGATTCCGATTCTTCGATTTCATTGGCAATTTGAATGGCTTCTTTAAATCGCTCTAAAGCAACTGGATAATTCCCTTCTGTGAGGTATATTAAACCAATTTGATTTAAACTATCTGCCTTTCGTTTTAAATTATACAGGTCAACTTCTATTTTTAGCACTTCTTCAAAATTCTTTAGACTATCAAGATATTCTCCTTTATCTCTATAGATCATCGCTGTGTTATAATAAGCTTTTGATTTTTCTTCTGATTCACCAAGAAATTTAAAGAATTTAATTGAACGATCATACCAACTTAATGCTTCATCATAATTACCTTGATCTTGGTAAACTTGGCCGATCCGATTAAGACTATATGTTTTACCGATCAAATCTCCAGTTTGATTAAAAGTATCTAAAGCCTGTTTGAAATTCTTTAATGCATCTTTATATATTCCTCGAATTTGATAAATACTACCTAATTCATTCAAAAGATATCCCTTTCTTTCAAGATCATCATGCTCCTCAGCAATTTTTAGTGATTGCTGGTATCGAGTTAGTGCTTTAGAGTAATCACCTCGATCTTTATTTAGCTTGCCCAGACTTTCATAACAATCACATTTACCTTGAGATCGTTCTATCTCTTCGAATAATTTTAAAGATTCAGTATACCATTTATAGGCTTCTTCTAAATTATTTTGACTGTGATAAATCGTTCCTATTTTTCTTAGAGTATGTGCTTGACCTGCCAAATCCCCAATTTGTTCCTTAATCTCAAGAGCTTGTTTGTATTTTTTTAAAACCTCATCATAATCATTCCAAACTAGATGTATGCTTCCAATGTTCAATAACCGCTCTGCTTTTCCTTTTATGTCTCCCAATTCTTCATCAATCTCAAGAGCTTTTTCAAACCAGTTAATAGCTTGAGGAAAGTCTTCTTCTTCATAAAATATTATTCCAATACTATTGAAAATATTAGCTTTTCCTTCAAGATTGCTTAATTTCTCAACAACATTAAGAGCATCTTGAAAACGTCTAATTGATTCAGGATAATGTTTTTGAGCTTGATAAATCTCAGCAATTATTTTTAAGATATTAACTTGTTCTTCTAAATTACCTAAATTTTCTGCTATTACTAAACTTTCTTCATATCTCCTTAACGCTTCTACGAAATCCCATTGTTCTCTAAATAATTCACCCATTTTATTAAGGCAATTAGATTTTTTATGCAAATTTCCTATTTGATCTGCAATCTGAACTGCTGCTTCGAAATTTTCCAAGGCTAACTTATCATTCCCTTGATAATGATAATTCAGACCGATGTTATACAAACAATCAATTTTTCCATCATAATTAAGTTCATTTTTAAAAATTTCAAAAGCATTATCAAACATCTTCTTTGCCTCATCATAACTCCCATAATTTTGATGAATAGTCCCAATTTTGTTTAGTAGATCAGCTTTTTTTTCTTGATCTCCTAATCTGTCTATTATGTCTAGCGCATCATCATATCTTTTTAAAGCTTCAGAGTAATTTGCTTGCTCTTGATAAAATGAGCCAATATTTTTGAGTGTCTCAGCACTTCCTTCTAAGCTTTCTAATTCACTAAAAATATCAAGAGCTTGTTTAAAATATTCTAAAGCTTTATTGAAATTTCTTTGATCAACATATATTAATCCAATAATATTGAAAAAATTCGCAATTCCTCGAGTATCATTCAAACGCTGATAAATTTCAATAATTTTTTCAAACCGCCTTAAAGCTTTAGAAAAATTTCGTTGTTTCTTGTATATTAATCCTACATTTTTTAAAGTTTCTATTTTTCCACGAGGGTTGCCAATCTGATCATATAAATTAAGAGCGGTTTCAAGCCATTCGAGCGCTTCGAAATATTTATCTTGGTTTCGAAAAATAATTCCAATTTGAGTAGAAAATTTAGCTTGTTTTTCAATTTTACCATAGTCTTCTGCTAATTGGACAGCTTCTTTGAAATATTCATAAGCTCTTGAATAATTCCATTGATCTCTAAAGATTTCTCCCAGATTGTTTAAAACATCCATCTTTCCTTCGATAAATTGTATTTGGTTAAAAATTTCTAGTGCATTATTACACTTTTCAATCCCTAAAATTGATTTACCTGCAATGTGTTGAATCAACCCCAAATTATTAAGAATATTCCCCGTTTCAATCATATTTCCAAGTGTTTCATTAATCTCCATTGCTTCATCCAAATTTTTTAATGCTGCAGAAATATTTTTGCTTCTGACGTGAGTAGCAGCAATATTTTTAAGTTTAAAAGCTTTTTCCTGCAAATCATTCATTTTTTCACTTATTTTTAACGAGACATCAAAATTTTTAATAGATTCCTTATAGTTAGATCTATCTAGCTCTACTAAACCTAATTGATTATACAATTCTGATTCAATTTTCATATCTTTATATTTTAAATTTATTTTTAATCCTTGTTGGAAAAAATTATATGCTTCATCTAAATTTCCTTGAGCTTGATATATTAAACCAATATTCTTGAAGATTGAAATTCGTTGAGGAAATATTTTCAATTTAACTTGGGATTGAAGAGCCTTTTTAAACCATTCTAAAGCTTTCTCAAGTTCATTTTGTTCTAAATTGATGATACCCATATTCATTAGAGAAATCGTCTTCCATTTATCATCCGTATTATCCTCAGCTAATCTATAGATCCTTTCTAAACACCTTAAAGCATCTTTATATTGCTTAGTTTCATGATATACCTTAAATGAAGTGAACAATTTTACTTCATTAGATAGGTCTTTAATTGATTCTTTTACCCACTCTGATAGATCTAATTCAAAGCCTTCTTTACTAACTTGTTCAGTACTTTCAATTAATTCGTTTAAAAGTGTCTTAGTATTAATATCTAACCTATAAATATTTAGCCCCTGATTTACTCTTGCAATATCCAATAATAATTGATCTAATTCATCAATATCTTTTATTGATTGAATGTTGTCATCTTTGATTTCTTTTAGTTGAGTTCTATCCTTTATTTTTTCATCATGATTAACCCATATCAAATTCTTCAATAAATCCATCTGCTTAATTGTAGGCGTTATATCAAAATCATTCTTACCAGAATACCCTAAAGCTATCAATGTTCTATCTTTTGATATATTTCCAATAACTTTTGCTTTATATGGTTCTAATTGAATGATATTTCGTCCTTCTTGATTTATTCCTAATAATTTTATAGTATTTATGAACGATTCTTGCGTATTTTCATCAGTAATTAGATTATTTGAAGACCCATGAAGTTTATAGACTGCCATTCTACCACTTTCAAATAATTTTTCAGGATTCATGTACTTTTCATAATCCCTTTGAGTTATTACAGGTACTATTTTTTTTCGAGGTACCTCTAGAGTTAAAAGTGCAGTTTCAATAAGATGATCGAAGTTTGTTGTAATGACATAACTACCATTGATGATCATTTTTGCTAAAAAGAAATGTTCAATGTTTGGTTTATCACAATTGGAAAAAAAGTCTAAAAGTTCGGAATTTTCACCAATGATAGGATAAATTATCATCAATAGCTGTTCTAGAGATAATTTCTCCAATGATAATATTTTATCAACTTCAGATTCAATGATCGTAAATTCTATGATTGATTTAATCAAATCGCGTGTATTAGGTAAGTTTGATGGTGTCAAAACGGAACAACCAGCACCTACCAGAAAAGTTAATGATTTTCCATCTTTAATATATTCTTGAAAATTTAGTTTTGAATTTTCTTGAGTAGAGGCCAAATTTTTTCGCACTCCATAAAAAACATATTATGTTATTAGATTAGGTTTTTTTTCATTCTTTTATAATTTTGCTTTATTTATTCTAAAATATTTCAGCATGCCAACATTATTATATAATGATAAGATTCGTAATGACAATATCTAATAAAAAGCTGGATTTCTCCATTTAAATCAATCTTTATCATTGATTTTAAAAAAAGAATTGACTTCCTCATGTAAATGATCTAAATTTTCTTCAGTATAACACTCATGATCCATATCTTTAATTATACTAATATTCTTGTGCTTTATCACCGAATTAAAATAACGTTCAACTTCAGATATAGGAGTTATTTTATCATTTTCGCCAATAATTACCTTCATATCTCGAGGTTCAATTTTATTCATGAAAAAATCAATGTTAAATTGATCTTGAACGAGTTCTTCATTGGTAAAATCAATAAATCTATCTATATCACTTATACCTTTAATATACCCTGGTAAGAACCGGTTTATGTATGCGATCGTTTCTCTAAATTTATTATTTTTTACGTGGCGTTTTAAATCTAGTATGGGATTTATCATTAGTAATTTGTTGATCGTATTAATTTTGGAGCACAAAATTAAAGCTATATAAACTCCAAAATCATGAGCCAATAAGTTAATATCATCCTTGATAATCATTTGCTTTTTTGTCATTGAATACACAAATTCGATGATTTTCAAAGCATCAGTGACTTGATTTTTAATTGAAATTACTCCATCGTTAAGATTATAACCCCTAAAATTGAATAATAAGAGTGTATAACCCTCTTCAAGAAGATATTGATAATTTCTGGCAATCTCTTGGAGAGTAAATAATTGAGGAAATCCATGAAAATAGATTATTATTGGATAGGGTCTTTTGAATTTAGTTGAAGGAAAGTACAAAATTCCTTTTAACATTTGATTCTCTATTGGTAATTCAACCATTACTACCTCAAATGGTCCGTCAAATTGTTTTTTCGCGAATTCCATGATAAAGAGAGCTCAATATTTTATAAACACAAATTTTATTTTCCATTTTTAATAATAATTCCTATAATTCTCATAATATATCATTATTAAATAATGCTTCTTGAAGATTGGCATACTCATAGCTCATTTTGTAGACATGCTACTGGAAATCTTGAACAGTATGTTATAGCAGCGATAAATAAAAAATTAAATGTAATTGGATTAAGCGCCCACTTTCCATATGAAATTTTAAAGGAAATAGAGAACATACCATATCAGGAGTATTCCATGCCTACAGACGAGCTTGATTCATATGTTTTTAATGCAATAAGTCTAAGAGAAAAATATAAAAATCAAATTGCAGTAAAGATTGCTTTCGAATTAGATTTTGTAGAAAAACAGGTTGAGAAACATCATAAATATCTCCAGAAATATTCAGATCAAATAGATTATATCATCGGATCAATCCATAATCTAAATACTTCATTTGGTCTCTTTGCATTCGACGATTTTCGCTTTTTGAATTATTATGATAGATTCGAAGATACAGATGAGATTTTTATGAACTATTATAAAACAATGCAGGCAATGATAAGCTCTGAACAATTTCACTTCACCACGATAGGACATTTTGATCTTCCTAAAAAATTCAATATCCTTCCCAATAATAAGGAATTAATAATGGAGGAAGAATTTAAAGCATTACAACTGGCTAAAAAACGTGATATCGTAATTGAAATAAATACTAGTGGATTAAGAAGACCTATAAAAGAACAATATCCCAGCGAAGAAATCATAAAAAAAATGTATAATTTAGGTATTGATGTTGTATTAGGGTCAGATGCTCATCATCCAAATGAAATAGCTTATGAATTTAAATCATCAATAAGGCTATTGAAGAAAATTGGCTATAAGAGATTAGCCCATTTTACCAAGATGGCAAAAACTTACGTAAAAATATAAATTTTCTAGATGCATCCATCATGAATGATAAAAAAGATATTTGTGAAATATGTGGTAAAGATTTAGTATATGCTCTATCCACTAAAGAACGTAAAGACCTTACTTGTGAATTTTGTGGAAAAGTTTTCAATGCAAATACATTTTGTGAAGATTTTCATTATATTTGTGATAACTGCCATCAAAGCGGAGCCATGGAAATTATTGAAAATATAACTGAAACGACAGAAATCAAAGATCCATTTATACTAGCGGAAAAGATCATGCGTCACCCTAAATTCAAAATGTATGGTCCAGAACATCACGTGCTTACACCTGCAGTTATTCTGACAGCAATGAAAAATAATAACATTAAAAAACCAAATGGGGAATCGATTACACTTTTTGACATTTAAGAAGCTATAAGGCGTGCTTCTAAGATTCCAGGGGATTAGTGCGGATTTTATGGGTCTTGTGGAGCAGGAATGGGGTTTGGAATAGCAATAAGTATTTTTACTGGCGCTACACCTGCTAAAAATAGAGAACGTACATTAGCAAATCAAATGACATCGATTTCTCTATCAAAAATAAGCGATAACTTAGAACATTGTTGTAAGAGATCTGTTAAAATTTCAATATGTGAAACCCTACGTTTCTTGGAAGAAAAATTTGATATCAAAATGAATTATCAACCAAAATCGTGCTCTTTTTCAAATGCTAATAAAAAATGTGAAAAAGAGAATTGTTTATTCAATTAATAATTCAATCTAGTTTTCTTGAACGAAGCCATGCTTCCATGATTAAATACTTGAACGATTTGATGTGCATTGAATCTCTTGTTTGGAGAACCAAGTGATTATTTTCATTTTTTCCAATAACTGCAAAGAGGAGTTCCTCACCATCGCGATCAATTACATATCTATCTTCAGAATCAAACATTCGAATAGAAATATTATCTAAACTTTCTAATTCCTCCAGTATTTCTGCATCTTCTTCTAAAGTGATATCAATTGAAGTAGAAACTTTAATAATTACCGAGGATCTCACCTCGTAAAGGGTTAACTCTTGTAAATCTCTTATATTTGGAACCACTATTGTTACGTTGTGAAGAGCTTTCATCAAGATTTCTTTCATTTTTTCGAGGATCATTTTCTTAGGGATTTCTAAATATGTTGAATCAATAATTTTGGATCCTGTAGATGCTACAATTTGGTTTCGTAATGTTTCATTTTCAGTTTCTAAAATCTCTAAGTCTTCATCTGCTTTTTCCAATTCACCTTTTAAGATGTCTAATTTCCCTTGTAAATCTTCAATGTATTTATTTTTCTCAACTAACTCTTCTTTATCTACGGAGTGTTCTTTAACGTTATTAATTTTTTCTTCTATGAGCAGAATAGTTCTTTCCATGGTTTTGATTTTTTCATCCTTTATTTTCAAAGTAGTATCAAGTGTTTTTATCTGTTCTGTTTTTAAGTTTATCGAGTCCCTTAAGGTTTTTATTTGATCTTCCTTTAATTCCATCGAATTTTGCAAGTTATCAATAAGTTCATCTTTTGATTTCATCTTAATATCAAATAGATTAACTCTCTCCATCTCTTGTTTCATTACTTTTAATTCACTTTGCAAATTAGTAATAATTCGGTCTTTATCTTCCATTTGAAATCCTTTCTCTTTGATCTTATATTTTTTGCTCTAAATTATGAATAATAATATTAGATTTCCTTTTTTTTTTTGCTCTAAATTATGAATAATAATATAAGATTTCCTTTTTAATTCTATTTTATTAAGGTAATTTTTATAGTATCCTTAATAGAGTAAATTTAGTCTAATCTAGCATAGTTTTAAATTTAATTATTTCTATTATAACTCCATGAATTATAGATCCAATATAGATGATTTAGAAACAGATTTAATTGAACTTATTGAAAATCAATTGAATGCAAATGCCGGATTATTGGGAATAAGTGTTTCAACTCATGGAGGCACATATCTTGCCCGTAAATTTAAGAAGGAACCGTCAATGTCAAAAACAGAAATATCTGCGGCAAGTAGTAGCTTAGTGTTCCTATCTTCAAAAATGTTACTAGATTCTTTGAATCAGAAAATTTCCTATAATATGATTACGAGCCATAAACGAATTATATTATCAATTTTAACTGAAAATATAGCTTTAATAGCCTTTTTAAATAGGGAATTAGCTGAACTTGAAGGATTAGATACGTTTATCAGTTTATTAAAAAAATTTGCCATTCATATCTCAGCAATTATAGAAACTTCAGATTTAATTAAAGAAGACGTCTTTGTCGCCATAAAAAGAGCCATACCAAACGCTTTGGTCGTCGCTATTATTACCAAAGATGGTTTACCTATCAAAATGCAAACTACAATGCCTGAACCAGTACTTTCGGCTATGACATCGGCAATTTACAATTTGGCAGGTATCTTATTGGAGGAAGGTTTGGAATACTCAATCATAGGAGGAGAATATGGATCAATCATTATTCATGAATTAGATGAAAACAGAATACTTGCTATAGCAGTACCTGAAGCAGATGAAAGAAAG
>Ga0307378_10013771_pt1 | contig 10213 bp, 6 predicted proteins | sample UN1MG_FD_202238 | JGI IMG/M metagenome (GOLD analysis project Ga0307378, IMG submission 202238) | Soil microbial communities from Risofladan, Vaasa, Finland - UN-1 | ecosystem: Environmental > Terrestrial > Soil > Coastal area > Acid sulfate soil | place: Finland: Risofladan, Vaasa | collected...
ACTCGGGGAAGTTTGGGTTAGCAGGCCAGAATTGGATGCCGCCTCGTTTGTTGTCGTCCTGCAATCTGTTGTAGATCGCGGCCGCTGCCGCAGGGGAGACGAGCACAGGGAGGCGGACATCGAGCTTGGTGATGACGAACTGTTCGTCATCCGCTCGGTTTTCGTAGTGCGTGTAGGCTGTTTGCAGCTCGGGATACAAGGAGTCGAAGATGGCCTTCCATTGGTTTTCGTCTTGTATTTTGAAGTCATCGCTTTTTGCCAACTCGCGTGCAACGTGACTGATTTCGGAGACTGCAGTGTTTGAGCGGCTGATGGCAGTGCCAAAGTTGTTGGCGACGGTGGCGGCGAACACTTTCTCTAAAGCCTTCGTTTCGTCGGGATCTTTGAGCTGACCAACTGCAAGCAGCATCATAGTGTAGCGGAGAAGGTCCAATAGCTTGGGATTCTGCTTCTTTGGGAACTTTGGAACGTCTGCTCGCGTTGTCAACTGCGACAAGATAGGATTCTGGAAATAGATCTGAAAGGCGTCCTCTGATGTTTTAATCGCAGGGTTGTCGCCGGTAAAGAGCGGTGGGCGGTAGGGCATGACAAGATTCTCAAAGAAAGTGGTCTCGGGGGTGGGGTAGTGCCAAATGGAGGAGGCGTTCTTTGCGCTGAGGAAGGCCGAGCCGGGCGCATACTTGTCCAGTACACTGACGAGCGTTTCAATAGCGCCGACAAACTCACGCGCAACAGCTGCCTCCCGAGGCATCGATTTGGCGTCCTCATTGTTCTTCTTGATGATGTAGCGCAGACCGGCGAGCGACTGAAGCCCGCCGATTGGATTCTCCAGCACGCCGGCGTTGTCCTTTTCTAACAGAAAGTCAGTTTCGGGATCGCGCCCAACGTCCTTTGTGGCGAAAACCGAGGGAATGCCAGTCCCTTCGGCGTCAACCACAGTGAAATCGAAACGGTCCACATAATCGGTAGCCTTGACTTCAATCTCTTCGAGGCGACGCAGCAGTGTGAAACCGGCAACGAAAGCACGCGAGATCTCCTCGGTTTGCAGCCCAGCCTCTTGGGCGAGTGCGTCAATGGCACGCGCGGCCCACTGGAGCTTGTCGCTAGTCTCGAAGTACTTGGGCTCCATTTCGCCAAAGAAGTACGCCTCTTGCACGCTGCCATCGGCATCGCGGTACTTGAAAATGTCGCGGTCTGCGGGGTCGCCGTGGATGTGATGCGGGCCGTCGGGGAAGGTGGGGTTGCCGTTCTTGTCGAAGAGGTAGGCATTGTCGAGCGCCTCGGTGAGCGAGATCTCGCGGTTGCTGTCCGTCTCCTCGTCGTAAACGAGAATGTTGCGCGACTTCGAGGTGTAGCCTCGAGTGTTGGTGATGTGGCGCGGAAGAATGCTGTAGAACTCGCCAATCTCCTCCTCTGAGGAGAGCAGCTCACGGTTGTCCTCGGTGAGGCCGTAGGCACGGGCTTGGTAGATCTTGTTCTTGTTGAACACGCCGTAGGGTCGCGGCCCGTCCAGCACAATCGAAGGACCTGTGGGTCCGATTTTGTCTTGCTCCAGCATCTCGTCGGGCACAATTGCGAGGTAGTCGACAACCTTCTGTGGCACAATGTAGGTGTCGGCGCGTCCGCCAACCTCGGCCATGCGCTTGTTGATGGTGGCATCGACGATGCTGGCTGCGCGCTTGTCGCGCTGTAGAATCGCCCAAAAGTCAAGCTGGTCCTGCAACACGCGCTTGGCGTTCTCCTCGTTGCGCTCGCCCCACTTGGCGGCCCAGTTGCGCTTGCTGTTCTGCGCCTGCATGAGGGTGACGAGAATGTCCAACTTCACCGCTTCGACGACCGAATTGGCCAGCTGCGCAAGCGTGTTCACGTGGTGCTGGTAGGCCTTTGGAGAGTTCATGAAACCGTGCTCGATTTTGTAGGCCATGCCGAGTCTGATGAGGGTGGCCTCGTTTGTGAAGGTCTCCGAGGTCACAAGCGGCATGGGCGCCAAAACGGGCGTGGGCCGTGCGAGGTGTGCTTTGTAGGTGATACTCTCCCAGGAGACGTTCTCAGAGCTGACTTGCTGGATGGGCATCACGAGGAAGTACCAGTTGCTGTCGGTGTAGGCCTTCATCTCGATATCCTGAGCGACCTTGGGACGCAAGCCGATGTAGGCGTCGGGCGCTGTCCAGGTTGTCTGGTCGCGCACATCGTACACGTGCGAGTTGTCATACTTGGGGTCACCCCATACAAGACTGAAAGGCTTGGGCAAAAAGGGCAACTCCCAGTCGGTGCTGCCAGTTTTTCCATAGGGTACAGCAAACGGGTCGATATTGTAAATATTGTTGGCTGAGTTGGTCGCCATACTTGTTTCGCAGAGCTGTGAACTTAAACGCGAGTGGGGTTAAATAGGCTAAAACCTAAGATGCTTCCAACTTGGAGTGTGGAGTTTAGCCCTCAAACGAGTCACTGTTCTGTTGTTCTGGAGCGGAGCGGGGGTAAATATGCCACTTGGGGTCTCTTTATGAGGTTTAATTCTCTTGGTGCTGGGGGTGTGTACTGATAACGTGTGCTTGGTGGGGAGTGGTCACGAGGCCCTCGAGCGAGCCCCAGTGCATGTTGATTTTGGGCGCCTGTTGCGCCTCGAGCAACATGCGCGTTTTGATGGCGACCATGTACTGCTTCTGCTTGAGTTGTAAATCGTTCCACAGATGGCGTAGTGCAGTGAGACGCTTGAGTGCGTGGACTTCCCTGCGCAGTGCAACATCGGTGTTCGCAGGGCTTTTGTTCTCGGTGAGCTTCTGCCGAATGCCGATCTCCCTCTCGAGAGCAGCAGTGATTTGCTGCGTGAGCGCAGCAACCGCCTCGTGCGCATACTGGTTCTCCGGACGCGCGTACGCAATCTGCTTCTTCTTCCGCAGCGAGCTGAGTTTGGATTTGCGGTTTGTCTTGCCCATGTATTAACGCAACTGAGGCGCCCAAACAAAGCTAGTGAGCTATATTTGGAAAAGCGAGGAGCCAAAAATAGGACACCAACCATGGCAAGTCTCGAAGAGTGGATGAAATTTGCCGAGCCCGTCGCGCAAGCAGCGCCAATGATCAACCCGGTCGATTTCAACGCACGAATGCAGCGCATTTCCGCATCACTCGAAACCGACAAGATCGCAGAGGTGCACGCAAAGCTGCCGGAGCACCTAAAGCTAACGTTTCACTAAAGAGAACGAGGTTTACTGATATTTGTTGACTCGCGGAACGCCAATGGAGTGTATTGAGCCATCGTGTTGCACAATGAGATTTCCATATTGCTTGGCAGACGGATCGGTGTTTTGAATTTTCTTGACCTGTCTGCGGATTTGATCAAAGAGGACCAGTTCCACAACGAGCAGGACAAACGAAATCCACACAGGAATCACGTGGAACCAGTACTGCCAGGGGAGACCAACGCAAAAAGAGGCCGCGGCCACAACGCATCCAAAGTACGAGAAGAAGGCCCAGCCGAGGAAGATACTGCCGAGAATCACCGCGTGGATGATTGTCGCTATCAGGAAGAAGCGGGAGGTGTCGTTGAAATTGTTGTTTGCGTCGGCGTGTTTCATGAACACTGCGAAGAATATGTTGAAAGTCGGATACGCCACCACGTAAGAGACAAAGTTTGAGTAAGCGTCGGCAGAGTCAATCTTGAAAGCGAGTAGTGATAGCGCGATGGCCACCGACGCAAGGGTGAAGAAAAACACCGCCCAGTCGTGACCCACCCGCATTCCATGCAAGCGGTCCCACAGGCGACGCTGTTTTGGAGTTGCGTCCATTTGAGTTTTAAACGTTTGATTCTCGCTCTCAATGCTATACAGTGCGGTGGCATTACTTATAGCAAACCATTGGCATTCGAGTATCGTTAAAAACCTCGCAACCATGGGCATGCTTACTTTCGCCGGCGCGCTTGGCGCCTGGCTCTACGCCGTGTTTGCGTTTGTCTGGGTGCCTTTTGTTGCAATTGGCCAGTGGGTCCTCAACGCTTTTCGCATCCTGTTTTTCTCACCAGTGGGCCAAACTTTGCTCGCTTCGCTTGTCGTGTGGGCCATTGGCCTAGCGGTGCTGGAGTCGCACACTACGGTATACGAGGCCGCCGACGACGCCTGGCAGGTCCTCGCCCCGGCCTGGAGTATCCTCACCGAGGTTATGTTTGCGCTCGGAGACCTGTTTGAGAAGGGCGTGTGCTTCTACAACCTTGTTGTCATATGGTATCGAGAATACGTTCGAGTTGCATTAGTGCTGCTAGTTGAGTGCGACAACTGGCAGCCGTTCTTCGCCAGCATCTTTGACATCTTTACCACCGCCATAATCAACCTTGCGAATTTCGCCCTCGATCCCCTCAGTAACGAGTACGATTTCTTCAGCGTCTGGCTGCGCTTTAGTCAGACGCTCACCGCGGCCGAGAGCGTGGCAGATTGTCTCTGTGGCGGCCTGCTCGATCCCATTGTGTTTGTGTTTGACATTCTGCGCGACACTCAACTGTGCTGTGCGCTTGATCGCTTTGTGAACGCCGCGCTTAAGCTCACACAGGCGGTGGTGAACATTGTGCTCAAACCAGACGAGACAAACTCCTTCGATCCGTTCTTCGACACCCTGTGCGAGGCGACCATCTGCCTGGGCAATTGGATCGACAACACGATCTTCCGTGTGCTGGATCTTTTCATTCCCTCGCCACCCAACTTCAACATTGGCTGCGTTGCATCGCGAATTGTGTGCGTGCTAATCGAGGTGCAGAAAGTCGTCGTGAACATTATTGTTGGCGCGTTTGAGAACGACCTTGAGAACATTTTCTCGAGCGAACTACTCGATGGCGTCATTGCTCGCATCCTCGAACTCGCCGACTGCATACAAGGCATGTTCGCGGTGATTGACATATGTCTTGGGCAGTCTGTGGCCAACGTTGTGCGTCTCTTCGCTGACGTAGTGATATTTGGCCAAGACACCGCAGTGTGTTTTGCCAATATCTCAGGCGCGGACGAGTTCTTCGGGTGCCTCAACTTTGACCAGCTGCTCACTGGCGTGCAGCGCCTGATTGGCAACTCGCAGCGCTTCGACAGCCATATTGGGCAGAGCAATGACAGCGGCGGTGGTTCAATTGGCAGCAACGGCAGACCCGATCCTGTATACCTCCGCGTTCGGCCCCAATCTTCGCTCACCTGCCTCGTGTCCAAGTTGTTTGGCAATAGCGTGTGTGCACGCGAAGTTGGCGATACGCTCAACGGCGTGGTGGATCTACTACTGCTGCCTGCTACGCTGTTTGCCGAAATTATTGACACGCCTGCCGTGGACGGCAACCCAATCGGCACGGATGATTTCGAGGACTATCTGACCACTATCTTTATCTCAATTATCGATCCGTTTACAAAGCTTCTCGACAACTTTGGACACTTGCTTCAGTGCAACACTATCACAACAACTTTCGGCGACGCTCTGGTTGGCCTTGCGGACGCTATCGATGTGTTGCTCAACGACATCGTGGAATTGTTGGTGCTGGTAATCCAGTTCGTACTGCAGATTTTTATTTGGTTTTTGGCACTGTTTGGCCAAGATCCATTCGACGAGTCACTCGCAACAGAGACCTCTATCCTCATCCGCTTGTTCTTCGACATTGTTATCGCATCAATTGAACTACTCATCGAGATTGTCAAGGGCATTATCGACATTGTCCTCTTCCCGTTCTTTCCCGCACTCTTTGGCCAAGACACATTGCTCTGCGACGAGCCTTGCGATCCCGGTGCAGCCACGTTCACAAATTGCATTGAAAATTTCGGCGACTGTCTGTGTGGCCTAACGAAGCAGATCGCCGAAGAACTCTGCTTTCTCGGCGCGTGTTTGGGCGATCTGTGGCCCGATTGCGGTGATTTCGAAGAACCGGAGGATCGAAAGAGAGCCATCCGCTCAGGCGAAGGCACTGTCTACGCGTGGTGGGCGGACCACTTTAACACCACGATCTGTGGCGAAACATTCGAAGCTTGGCGTTACGGTCCTCCTGAGCCACTTGCCGAAACAGAGGCACGTCAGTATCTCTCGTGTATCAAGATAGCGCGCGAGAGTATGACGCGCAGTATCACCGTGGAGGGTGCGGACCTGAACTACTTCATGGACTCGGAAGCTGTGTACAAAACGCTGAACGAAACCAACCGCGGGTTTGGCCAAGCACTCTCGGTGGGTGCGGTCAACCTACTGCGCTATGCAAGCTCTCCAGACGCCGTGCTCAACAAACCAGACGCCTCTGTGTCCTACATCAATATCGCAGACGTGCTGGACATCAACGATACCATCGCATACAACGTGGTGCGGAATGTCACCGACAGCACAGCGGAAATCTACAACACAATGTGGCAATCCCTTGCCGCGACCAACTATCCAAAGGAGAGCTTCGCACACCAGAGTTTGGATCTCTTTGCGACCTCAACCTCGATTGTGTCCCAGGGCTGGGGTACGTTCGGTTCGCTGTTTTCGCTGCTCGCACGACGCAGTATTCCGCAACAATTTTACAACGGCACTGTCGACGTTGCCAACAACCTCTACGACCATATGATGAGTCAACCGGAAGAGACGCGTGCTCAGCAACCCCGTGCCTGGAAACCGGTCGGTCACCATTTGCCCACCATAACAAAGGCTCGGCTCTTTGGCTACCGCGCATCGCTTATCTATCGCGGGTTCTCGACCTACACCTCGATTCTGTTCGGACCCGAGGAGCCACCCGCGCTGCAAAACCACATTCCGAATTCGTGCACTGAGATCTCTGTGGGGTGCAATTTCGACGGCACTGGCTGCTCGAGTTCGGAGCTGTACTCGAACACGTTTGGCGAATGCAACGACTTTACCGCCTTGGTGAACAATTATCTTGCAAGCACCTGTGACGCCGAGAACGCGACTATAGCGCTGTACAGCGACGACGACTGTGATAACTTTGTGACCGGCGTCACCGGCGCGCTAGGCAGCACTTGCGGGTTCGGCACCGGTGGTATGTCTGACTGGGTATGTGCAACAGGCTGCCAGGCCTGTCCGACAACCAACCTCATCCCCGAGTTTGAGTGTGCCTGGTTCGACCAAATTGTGCACAATCTCGCCTTCCTCACCAGGAGATGCCTCTCAAAACTGAGCCCGCCTCCTCCAATTGTTATACCAACACCGATTGTAATTCCCACCCCGATCTACACACCGACGCCATTCATAACCGAGCTTCCAGGCCGTTCACGCAATCCCGCCGAAGAACCTCCCCGAAACCCACTTTTCCCTGCGCCCATTTGCCAAGGGTCACAATTTCAACCGAACTGCTGCACGACTTTTGGCTTTATTGGCTCCACTTGCTGCTGCTGCGGCGATGGTATTATCAACATTTCGCTTGGCGAAGAGTGCGAGCCCACCCTCAACAACACCGGAGATGCGAAAGTCTGTAACGAACTAAACTGCAAGCTCCTACCACCGGCACCGCGACGTCAGCCAATCAACTGTGGCGACGGCGTGCTGCAGACGGACGAAGGAGAGTTCTGCGACGATGGCAACACGCGAAGTGGCGACGGGTGCTCGTCCTTCTGCGATATCGAGAAGTGTCCCCGTATTCGTTATCGCAAGGACATCTCAGACGTTAACCTTACGACGGACTGCACCGTCGGCACGGCGGCCACCTCGGATCCGTGTGACGATGGACTCTGCGTTGCGACCGCCCCCTTTGTGTGCTTCGATCTAGTGGACCAGGGCTCTGTGGAGGCGAGTTGCGTCTCCGGTAAGCCATTCCTTGGCTACCATGACGAGGTGGACGACTGCTCAAACTTTATTTCCGAGCGACAGTGGAGCAAGTCGGTGCTCGGTGCGTGCACTGTAGAGAACTACATCTGCATCGACGAGGATTGCAAGTACCGCATTGCCGCGGGTATCGATTTTATGTGCACAGAGAACTGTCAAGTCTGCGGAGACGGTGTCGTACAAGGCGACGAAGAGTGTGACAGTGGCGTTCTCAAGGATGAGAATTGCTTCTTCTGCCGCATTGGCTGCACGTGCGACGATAACGCAACTCGGCCGTGTACTGGGCGTTGCTTCGGCGGCCAGGTGGCGGATGGCACAGTCTGCGATCCAAGAGCACCTGCGAATACCTGCGTTGACGGCACATGCGTACCGTTTGCATGCTGCGGAGATGGTATTGTGCAACCTGGTGAACTCTGTGACGATGGAAACCTTATTAACGACGATAATTGCTCAAACGTGTGCACGGTCAACGCAATGGCACGGCGTAGCTACAACGAACCGCGCGAGATACGCAAAGGCCTCTCCGAGCATGCACAACAGCGCAAAGTCTACAAAGCGAAAACCATCGATATCAATCAGTTTGTGTTCGATTTCTGGAATTGGCTGCTGGACTTGCTTGGCTTTGACATTACCGGCCAGGCTCTGGTGGACATGATTATTGGCTGGTTTCAGAACACCGGCACCGATATCTACCTACCGCCCGAAGAACGCGGTGTGCTGTGGTATGCCGTGTTTCCATTTTTGCTGCGGCCTCCGGCCAATCTCGATTGCAGCCTCGGGTTGGGCTCGTTTGAAACGCTTCGCATCTTCGCAGTTACGCTACTGCCATTGAGCCTTTTGCTAGGATGGATTTTGCCAGCGGGATGGCTTAATCTATTCTTTATGGCATTTGGTCTGCTCTTCCTGACGTTGTTTATGGGCATTGCCTATGGTTATCCGTTCCCTGGCGCATTCTTAACGCCTTCTACACCACCGTTGCCCGAGTGTCTCATCACCGACATCGCGGAAACTCTCGACGTCTTTAACTCGCCGTGTATCAACTGGCCCGAAGGCGTGGTCCTCGACCCGCCAGACGGCTCTTGTCGCTTCAATCGCACGCTGCTCGACTGTCGAACTGTTGGGTGGAACGACGGCTTCGATTGGATTGTATTTAACCTGGAATATCACGCACCTGCGCTCATGGACTCGTTTAGGGGTTCGTTTTTGTTCAACATGCTTACACAACACGAGTACTGGGCGGATATTTTTGAACGCTTTGACTATGGCGCCGACCCTATACCTGCGGTTGACATCTACTACTGCTCCCCGACGACATTTTTGCTTGGCATTGGAACTCTGGCCTTCTTTGGCATCACACTTTCGCTTTTCCTGGTTGGTCTCGGATTTTTGCTCGTCGCCATCTTCAATCAACTCTGGGCCTTATGGCTTGCAACATGGGCGGTTGTCTTCACCTGGGAGGACTGGGAGGAGGATACAGACAAGTAAACGAACTCTCGATTTGTGTTTAGTGTAGAATATGGAGCAGTACAAGTATGGAAATGGTGATGGCGATGGCGGCAGTGAAGATTAGGCAGAGCACTAGCAATAGGGTCGAGTGGCACTTCTTTTTCTTTGGCGGTTTTTCGAATGTACCAGCGTTATCTTCAATCGCCACTTGGACACGTTTTGCGTCCAGGTAGCAAAGCTCGGTTTTGCTGGTGGTGGTTGGCACAAGCGCCTCGCGTTTGTCAATGTCGCTGGCAATTCTCGGCACGCGGATCTCGGCCTCCAGATAGCTCACCACCTGGCCCCAGTCTTGTTTGAGAGCCGCGGCGCGGTCCTTGTACCAGTCCCAATGGTCGGAGGTTGCCATCACACGGGTTCTAGAGAGCGCTGTTCAAGAGTGGGATATAGGTTAAGGTTAATCATTTTCAATAATTGGGGCAGTGGGCTTGTAGCTGTAGCCTGATGGCAGCGAAGGCATGTCTATGTATTGTGTTCGTGTGCTGCGAAGTTCGCTGCGAATGGCGTTGTAGTGCTGCCGAACGAGACAAAAGGCACAAAAGCTTTTCGCAAGCAGACCCGCCAGCATAATGGCAAGCAGCACTTTGTAATTGGTCTCCAGACTCTCGACATTCTCGAGAAAACCGCCGGTGTTCGCGTTCCACTGGAAGACATTGAATGTGATAGTGCAGCCGAACACAACAATCACCAGATCAACAAGCGGCACGGAGATGCGTTTCAAGTGCCACTTTGGCTTCCAATGCGTGCGTCCCACGTCGAAAATGTACTTGAACCACACAATTGCCTCGAGGCAAAACACCACTGTGACGACGAACAGCGTAATGTCGCGTTGCAGGTAGATGATAAAGAGCAGCACAATGCCTGCCAGAAACGAGAGGGTGATAAGTCCACTCAGCACCGCCAGCCTTCGCACACCCATGCACTTCATGAAAAGAGGCTGTCAAAGAAC
>Ga0307378_10013772_pt1 | contig 10212 bp, 9 predicted proteins | sample UN1MG_FD_202238 | JGI IMG/M metagenome (GOLD analysis project Ga0307378, IMG submission 202238) | Soil microbial communities from Risofladan, Vaasa, Finland - UN-1 | ecosystem: Environmental > Terrestrial > Soil > Coastal area > Acid sulfate soil | place: Finland: Risofladan, Vaasa | collected...
TTTCCAGTAAGCCCGGGACTGAACAGACCGCACCTTCCTACCTTATTCAGGGGCTTAACCCGGCGGATATAGACAGTATTGTCGTGGGCCGCGCCGATAAAACCGTTACCCTCAAGCGCAGGCAGGAAGGTTTTGTCGTGGTCGAGAAGGACAATTACCCTGCCGCTGCCAGCCGGATAAACGAGCTGATTACAAAGTGTCTGGATATTCGCACGGCCGAACTTTATACCGATGACAAAGCCAATCACGGCGACCTCGGTGTTGCCGAAGAACAAGCTGAGGCTGTAGTGAGATTTCTGAAAGCCGATTCTGCGCTGCTGACCGGTGTTGTGATAGGATTGACCAGGGAAACCGGCCAGGGAACTTATGTGCGGCTTGTGGATGACGACAAGGTATATGTTACGCTCGAACGGCCCTGGGTAAATGACTGGGCGATGAACTACATCGACCAAAGTCTGATTGAAGTCGATGATGACGCTGTAGAGTCGGTTACCGTAAGCGGACCCAACGAAGTTTACACACTCACAAAGACCGGCCAAACCGGAGCTGTTGTACTGGAGCCGATGCCGGCCGGCAGCAGGCCGAAGGCCGATGAGTACCAGTACGTTTTGACGGCCGTGAAAAACCTCAGATTTGATGATGTCAGCAGGCAATCGGGTCTCAAAGAAAAACTGGATTTTGACAGACGTTTTACCTGCACCCTCAAAGACTCAACTGTTTATACACTCAATATTGCTCAAAGTGACGGCAAAACTTATGTTACCTGTGATGCCGAGTTTACCGACCCCCAGCCGGTGACCAAGGAAAAGACCGTGGAATCCGAAGAGCAGTTAAAGCAGAAAGAGGCAAAGCTGCTGGCACGTGACAAGGCGAATGAATTTTCCGCACGGCACAAGGGCTGGATTTACCAGATTTCCGATTACAAGGCCAAGCTCATGGTCAAGAAGCTCTCGGAACTGGTCGAAACTGAAAAGCCCGCCGACCAGGCAAAGGAAGTAATTCAGGGTGGTTCCGACCAAACTGTAAATGCGGGTGGTTGGGGCCGGAGCAATTAGAACGATTCTGCTTTATCAATAGACTTGGTTACTATTCTCCGAATAACCAGTAATTGGCAAAAATTGCGAAATCAACAAAATTAACTATGCCGTCTCCTTCGGGCATAGGAGCAATGTCGGCATAATAAGAATTAGCGCCGGAAAGCAACCATTGTTCCGTGAAATCAACTAAGTCATTTATATCTGTTGTGTTTTGCCAGCTATTTGCGAAAACCGCCCAATCAGAAAAATCCACGGAACCGTCTCCACCTTGAGGATATACATCCCATGACAGTTCTTCTAACAGCCATTGTCCCATAAACACCGTAAAGTCAGCAAAATCCACATCGCCATCCGGTTCAAAATCAGGTGCAATCTGAAATAGTTCGTCTGCACCCATATCCACCCGGCCATATCGCATCCGTGGTTCACCATCAATGTCAACATTGTTCGAATCTGTGGTAAAACCCGGATCGCCGGCGTTAAAACATGGCGAAGACCAAAGCAAATGGTAATCACTAGTGTCTGGGCCTGCAAAACATGGATCCGAGTTAATATTGCCAGTGCCACTGTAGCCTCCCTGGACATTACTGTAGGTTATGTTAGGCATATCACCTGCTGCTACATATATTTCGCTGGGAGTGTTGCTCCAGAGAATGCAGTTGGTTAGCAAAGTATTGCTGTTGTAGACTCCAATAGCACCACCATGCGAACCTGAGTTTCCCCTAAAGGTACAGTTGGTTAAAGTTGGACTGCTGGTAGAAGTTGTGCTCATGCCACCGCCGTAACTGCCTGAGGTGTTTTCGGTAAATATACAATTGATTAAGTTTGGGTTGCTTGGCCCGTTGTGCATGCCACCGCCATTCCAACCTGCTAAGTTTGCTCTAAGTAGGCAGTTAATAAGTGTTGGGCTACTACTATAGCTATATATACCGCCGCCGTGGTGTTCCGCGGTGTTGTTAGTTATTATACAATTCTTAATTGTCGGGCTTGTGTTATAATAGCAAATGATTCCGCCGCCACTATCATTTGGCCAATTACCAGAAACATAACCATTAACGATGGTCAGGCCGTCTAAAATGGAATTTGAATCTTCACTGCTATGGAAATAAAAACCACGGTGAGGTTCTGATTCACTGCCCTGACAGTCGATAACGGTAGCTGCCACTACATTAGGATTATTTGGGTCTGTGCTGCGGACGGTAATTGCCAAGCCTCTAAAGTCAATATCACGGTTACCAATACCAGTGTAGATACCTTGCTGGACTATTGCAATATCGCGGTAATTGCTGACATCTATCGCTTCCTGGATTGAATCGAAGGGATGAAGGATCGAACCATCCTCGCATGGATCACTAATGACTGAGTTACCGGGCCCCGGGTCATCAAGAGCATTATCATCAACATAGATTATTGGCCCAATTGTTTCTGCATCAGGGTCCGACAATATCATCGTAGTGTAAGGGTTACTGTACCCAAAAACATCGTTTCTTATACCTTTGCCATAGCGCCAGCCCCATGTCGGTGCTAAGTTAGCATCGCTAAGGTCATTGAAGGTGTATAAATGGGTATATAGTCCGAAGCAATGTTCATCCAGGATAGGTTGCCCCAGTTTGGTGTAGTTCAAACGGTGCCACTGGTTTCCTACGTAAACTTCATTAAAAGTATGTGAGGTGAATCCTGTACCCGCTCTATTCAACCAATCCAACACTACTTGGCGAACCTGGTTATTGCTAATTCCCTGCTCAACAAGTTGAGTTTGATTCGGATTCGAAGCGTCCACTATAGGAATTACAATGATCATCCGAGTTGGTATACCAATCGCACGCAAAACAGTGGTCAAAGCAATCGCAAAAGAGGTACAAGTCCCACAAGTTTTGTTGTAATACATCCCTTTACCCAACAATTCGTGCTCAAATTGCTCTTGAACCGTCCAACCATATGGACCTTTCTCACTCTCAAAAGCCTCTTCCAGGCCGGGATAGATTTCCGGTTGGCCATTTGGATAATGAATGAAAAAAGTAGTAAAAACATCAAGAGGATTATAAGCATCATATTCATTAACCACCCAGGAGGAGACTTGTTCCACAACTTGCTTGTCTGTAAGGTTGTCAACTATAATTCCATCGACTTGGAGCTCTGCCAGCAAGTCCTGCTTCATCTGTTCGTCCCAGTTGGTTGTAATTCCTGGATCTAAATACTCAATCATACCTGCGTAATCTTGTTGCCAGTTAGGATTTGCAGATATCGTATTTTCCGCAGTACTAAAGGAATAGTGGATAACTTCGAGTTCAGTGTAATAATCTTCTTCCTTCAAAATCCTTGCATCCTGGAAGTTGTCATTCAGTGCATCTTCATCAAAAGGATGCATAAATCTTAAGATTGAACGCACCGTGTAAGCATATTCTCGTCGTTCATTCCAATCACCATCAGGAGTGCCGTCATCGTCGCTATCTGCTTTATTTGGATTGGTGAGGTATTTATGTGTCTCCTGGAAATCGGAGAGACCATCCCCGTCAGTGTCTACCTGCTGACCTAAGGCCATCGCCGTGCATAAAAGCAACAGAATAATAAGATTAAGAAAAATGCTTTTTTTAATTCTTAACTCCTCCTCTGCAAAGGATAACCAATGCATATAATTGCAGGGTTTCAAACTGCATCTATTCAAACATTTGTTACTCATTTGATTTGCAAATTGTTACTCCGGGAGCGACTTTCCATTGATATTTCAGGTTCGAGTTCATAGGATAAACCGTATACATAACACCTGCTTCCATTTTTACATACTCCCTTTTAGGGATTCTTATGTAAAATTCTTGACTCCAACATCCACGTTCTGCGTTCGCTTGCACATCTGGGTGGCCATCGGCTTTCAGTATAAAACGCTTGTCAGCTTGATTGAGAAACGGTCTATATTGCTTTGCAGTGCCCATCTCCTCAAACCATTCATCAACGTGAAAGAGCATATGACCGTCATTATCCTTCGGCACAGCATCAGCCGGAATCGAACGAGGCCTCTCGTCCGAATGAAACCAGTACGCCGCACTAATAGTCAGATGTTTGTGTTCTTTAATCTTCGGAGATATTGTTATTGGCAATAAAATGACCACAGCGATGATGATAATGACGGCCAGCCCGATCCAAAGCACATATTTCCTGGTAATATTGACGGGCTTTTGAGAGTCGCTTGGCGCAGACTTCCTGACCGCATTAAGTAATTGTTTGTATTCATCCTCAGTTATCTTGCCGTCTCTTCGCAGTTCCAATAGTTCTTGTTCCGACGAGATGTTTTCCATTTCTTAATTTCCTGTAAGTTTTTCCAGCATATCCTTAGCCTCTGCGACGCTGATTTCATCTGCCCGGAGTTTTTCCAGAACCGCCTTTTTCTGGCCCTCCATTTTTGCCAGTACCTTGTAGTTCGTGATCAACCTGTCCAATCTGGATCGTATTGCCGCATATCCAAGCGAACTATTCTGCTCCAGCGTTTTAATACTGAACCCCGCTAAAAGATATTGCTCCAGGAACTTTTGATCTTCTGAAGCAAGCCTGTCAAAAAGGGTTTCGCTGAACTGACCCTCGATTTTGACTCGGCAGTTTGGACAAGCCATACCCACCGTCCGCATCGGCAATCCACAACAGGGGCATAGAGTCGATAAAAATTTCTGGTTCATAATACAACAATATTAGCATGTTTAGCAACAAAGTCAAGAAAAACTTTGAAAATAAACGTAAAAGCCAATTTTATTTAGGCATGCCTATAGCTCGTAAAATGAGCTTGAATTTGGGCACCAATCCGGGCAAATACGCCCGGCTGGATTTGCCGAAGAAGCTAAAGTGCCGAGAACTTTATTTCGCTATCACTTTACGATTCGACCCGACGGATTTGCTTAATTCTCTTGCAAAGCCGGCCGACCAGGTAAGCGGTAATGATTCTTCAACAGCCGGCGATACAGGCTTATCGGGACAGGGAACTTAGTACCTGAAAGTTTTTTGTGATTGTGAATCCCCGCATTTTGCGTATAATGCGATTGATGGGACGGTTGCTGCTGATAGTTTTATGGCCGCATAGCCTGTTATTTTGCAGTTTTGGGGAATAGTGTAACGGTAGCACAACTGACTCTGGATCAGTTAGTCCAGGTCCGAATCCTGGTTCCCCAGTTTATCCGGCGACAAATCCACCTTAATTATGCGCCCGGTTTTTGGGCAGTATTATACTCTGTGTGTTCTTAAGCCGAATTTTTATTTATTGCCGAAGCGCAAGGCCGTTATTAGAATTGTCGGCAATGCAGGCAGATTCAAAATACACAAAGGTTGTTCGTCAGCAGCTTGAGCTGGATGATTTTTTGACGGGTTTTTCGCTCACCAGCCCCGAAAAGCCTCAACAGCAGGCACAGGCAAAGCAAAAGGCCGCTGGGCTGGAAAACATAGCCGGTGAGGTTGGCCAGTGTCATAAGTGCGGCCTGGGTTCGCTGCGGACAAACGCCGTTGCCGGCGAAGGCAATGCCGATGCGCGCGTAGTTTTTGTCGGCGAAGGCCCCGGTGCCGATGAAGATGCGCAGGGCAGACCTTTTGTCGGCAGGGCGGGGCAACTGCTGGACAAAATAACAGCGGCTATGGGATTAAAGCGCAGTGACGTTTTTATCTGCAATATCCTCAAGTGCCGCCCGCCCGACAATCGTGACCCCCGGCCCGAAGAGATAATAAACTGCCTGCCCTACCTGCAAAGGCAAATTGAAATAATAAACCCGGATATTATCGTGGCGCTGGGCGCACATGCAGCCAGGACGCTGCTGGAAACCAACAAATCAATAGGCCAGTTGCGAGGACGATTTCATGAATACTGTCCGGGTATCGGCCGGCCCGCGATAAAGCTTATGGCAACTTATCATCCCGCTTACCTTTTGCGAAACTATTCCCCGGACAACCGAAAAAGGGTCTGGGAGGATATGCAAAAGGTGCTCACCGAGCTGGGCTTGCCGGTACCTGAACGCGGCAGAAGATAACGTACGTTCGGCAGGTATGTGGGAATTGTCCGGCAGATACATTTTATTGAAGCGATTCGGTTATCTTTGTACTGAGTTGCTGCAGTGTTGCGTTCATCTGCGGGTCGCTGCGTCTTTCGCGGTCGATTTTAGCACAGGCGTGCATAACCGTGGTATGGTCGCGTCCACCCAAATGGCCCCCTATTTCCTCGAGACTGTGCCTGGTCATGTTCCTTGCCAGGTACATACATATCTGACGCGGCAGTGTTATGCTTTGGCTGCGTTTTTTACTCTGCAAATAGCCCAGCCTGACCCCGAAGTGGTCCGTAACGACCTCGATAATATCGGTCATACTTATATGTCTGGCTGATGATTCGTTCCGGCCTTTTATCGCGTTCTGCGCCAGGGCAAGGGTTATCTGCCTGCCGCTGCTGACCGAAAAGGCGTAAATGGCGGTCAAGGCCCCCTCCAGCTCCCTTATATTGGCGTGAACCTTTCGTGCTATGTATTCGGCCACTTCCTCGGAGATATCCAGGTCACGAAGGTGAGCCTTTTTCTGAACAATCGCCACGCGTGTCTCATAGCTTGGCGGGTCGATTCTCGCCACAAGACCCCAGTTGAATCTGCTGATTAGCCGCTCCTCCAGCGACGGTATCTCGCCCGGGGCGCTGTCGGCGCTTAAAATAATTTGTTTGCCGTTATCGTAAAGGGCGTTAAAAGTATGAAAGAATTCCTCCTGGCTTTGCTCGCGCTTGTGCAGGAATTGAATATCATCGATTACCAGCATGTCCACAGTACGAAACTGGTTGTGAAACCAGGCAAGGTTTCCCTCCTCTATGGACCTGATGAACCTGTTGACGAAATCCTCGCAGCTTAAAAACTGAATAACCGCGTTGGGGAAATGGTTTTTTGCCTCGCTGCAGACGGCGTGCAGAAGGTGCGTTTTGCCCAGGCCGGAATTGCCATAAATAAAAAGCGGGTTATACGTGCTGCCCGGTGACTGGCTTACGGCAACGCAGCTTGCGTGAACCAGCCGGTTGCTGGGGCCTACGACAAAATTCTCGAAGGTGTAGTCGGGATGCAATCTCAGTTCCGGCTGGTCTGTCGGGGGTGATGTTCGTGACCTCCCGCTTTTGCCGCCATCGGTCTCGAACTCGACACCGACAAGATGGCCGGTTACCTGCTGGGCTGCACGAGTGAAACTGCTCTTGCACTTTTGGCGCAGATACTGAACCGTAGCTTCATCGGGACAGCCGATTTCAAGCAGCCCCCCGCTGAAGTGTAAAACCGTCAGCTTCTCGAACCATTTGCGGCTGTTGACGGGGTCCAGCGCCTTTGCACGTTCGAGTATATCAGCAAAAACACCCTCGGTTTCCCTGGCCGCCAAAACGAACTCCTTTACCATGACCCCCTTATAACCAGCTGACAAAAATTCGACGCAGTTACGCGGACAATACTAATCGCCGGGCAAATATAACCGTTGAAAGGCACCGTTAGAAACAGGTCGAACTGTGTTCGAACGAACTGTTTTTGTGCCCCAACCAGCCACATAAATCTAACCTCATCTTCGGCTTTTGTCAAAGAAAATTACGCCCCGCCCCTGCAAAAACCCGATAAACGCAGTCGGCTCTTGAAATTTGGCTGGATATCTGCGACACTTACAAAGGCAATTTTTAACTCTGAGCGGCCAATTATGGGAATTTTTACTAAAACAGGTGATTTTTTCAGGCGGGGCCTTGCCAAAACCCGCAATCAAATCAGTTCATCCCTGTCGGCGGTATTGACCCTGGGCAAGGCTATCGATGAACAACTGCTGGACCAGCTTGAACAGACCCTCATAACCGACGATGTCGGCATACTGACTACCGAAAAGCTCATAACCGGGCTGCGGCAGGCTTATCGCAGCGGTCAAATCAAGACCTGTGACCAGATTGTTCCTTTCCTCAAGGAACACATTAAAAGCTACTGGCCCGACCGTGACAGGCAACTGCGCACCGCACAGACCGGCCCGACCGTGGTGCTGGTCGCGGGCGTTAATGGTTGCGGTAAAACCACAAGTATCGCCAAGCTGGCGTATATGTTCACGCAGAACAACAAGAAAGTCATCGTCGCGGCCTGCGACACATTCCGTGCCGCTGCTGTTGAGCAGTTGAGTATATGGGCGCAGCGCATCGGCGCCGAAATCGTAAAGCACGCCAGCGGCTCGGACCCTGCCGCGGTGGCCTTTGACGCCTGCAGCGCCGCAGTGGCAAGAGGGGCCGATATACTTATTCTCGACACCGCTGGACGACTGCATACCCAAAAGGACCTGATGAAACAATTGACCAAAATTCGAGACGTGGTGGCGCGAAAAATCCCCAATGCGCCGAACGAAGTGCTGCTGGTACTGGACGCCACCACCGGACAGAACGCCATCGCCCAGGCAAAATTATTTACCGAGGCAATAAATGTTACGGGGATATTCTTAGCCAAGCTCGACGGCACGGCCCGCGGTGGGATCGTCATAGCAATTAAAGACCAGCTTGATATACCCGTGAAATTCGTAGGGCTTGGCGAAAAGCCCGAGGACATCGCAGAGTTTGCCCCAGATACATTCGTAGAAGCATTGTTCAATTAGAAACTGACCCGCTGGGCATCACACAAATGGTCGGTTTTGGGCAGGCCGCCCGTTAACGGCAAAGCGTACTGAACAAACGCCTCGGTTACACCGTTGCCTTCGGCGTTGATATACTCATCCGGCATTGACTTGGTTTTTTCGGCCACGCTGCTAAGCTCGGTTCGGAACAATTCAATCTTATAGTCTCTGCCACTGGCGAGCCGTCTAATCGCCACTGAGCCGCTGGTATGCTCCATAGCGTAGATAACCGCCTGGCGTCCGCACTGACGGGCTTCATCGGCATCGACGGCAGACTGCAGGCCGGCAAAGCTTCGCTGCAGATAGCCGAACGTATCTGCCCGTACTCTTTTGATACCCAGCTTGTCTTTTACCTGGGCAGCTAAAAAGTCTGCCAGGGCTCCCGTTCCGGATAATTGTACATTGCCGTGCGAGTCAGTTTCCTTCAGCTGGGCGAGCTTCTGAGCCCACGTAACACCATCGGTGTCACAAATGCCTTCGCTTACCGCAACGACACATCGGCCCAGTCTTTTACAAACAGCATCAACATCAGCAAGGAATTTGTTTACGGACACGCCTCTTTCAGGAACGTACACCAGGTGCGGGCCGTCATCTTCTCTTTGTTTTCCCAGCACGGCAGCAGCGGTGAGGAACCCGGCGTGCCTGCCCATAATCACATCGATTTTTACACCCGGCAAGGCCCGGTTATCCAGGTCATCGCCCATTAAAGCACAGGCCTCAAACTTCGCAGCGGTCCCAAAACCCGGGCAATGGTCGGTGACCAGAAGGTCGTTGTCCACCGTCTTTGGTACGTGGAATGCCCGCAGTTCATAACCGGTTTCAGCAGCCATTTGATTGATAATATGAGCGGTATTTGCCGAGTCATTGCCGCCGATATAGAAAAAGTATCTGATGTCGCGCTTTTTGAAAACATCGAGGATTTTCTGACAGTAGTTGACATCGGGCTTGTCTCTGCTGGAGCCCAGCGCCGAGGCCGGTGAATTGTTGATTCTTTCCAGTCGGTCAGCGGATAACTTTTTCAGGTCGATAAACTGTTCTTTAGCCATACCCACAACAGCGTGCACAGCACCGTAAAGGTTCTGTATTTGAGTATATTTGCAGGCCTGTTCGATGATACCGACCAGGGAGCAGTTTATCACGCCTGTCGGCCCGCCTGACTGGCCGATGACCGCGTTTGCCTTTAGCATATCCGCCATTTCAAATACTCTCCATCGAAATTTCCGCCGTTAGGCGATACGGAGAACGAGATTATACGCAGCCAATTGAAAAACACAAGGATAATCGGAAATACGCTTTGATGCAGGTTGGCCAGAGGCAGGGGGGTGATAAATTGGGTTTGTTTTCGGGGCGTACGCAAGGTGTACATTTTCGTAATCCTTTGTTAATACTTTGTTTACGTTCATTTGAGTATGCAGTAAATTGGGTTTGTTTTGCATAATTAGTCGTCGCTGGTCGCTGGTCTCTCGTCGCTGGTTGCTGGTCGGTCGTATTGCGGGGGAGCTAAAAGCGCAAATGCCGGAAGGCATCCTCCGGAAGGAGTCCTTCGGACTGCGGAGCGAGA
>Ga0307378_10013773_pt1 | contig 10212 bp, 10 predicted proteins | sample UN1MG_FD_202238 | JGI IMG/M metagenome (GOLD analysis project Ga0307378, IMG submission 202238) | Soil microbial communities from Risofladan, Vaasa, Finland - UN-1 | ecosystem: Environmental > Terrestrial > Soil > Coastal area > Acid sulfate soil | place: Finland: Risofladan, Vaasa | collected...
AGCGGTTTAGAGAAAGTATCTATTCGTGCGGTTGAGGAGATTCCAAGCTGGCAACCGGGGAACAGGATAACCACTATTATCGCAGCGCATATAATAGCAAAATTCTTCACTTTATTCCTCTATTTCAATGTGATACTGTTTGATATTGTTGGCTCTCTCCATTCCCCCGTGACCGTAGATTAAGGTTATCTGGATTTCGCCTGGTTTGAGCGCCTTAAATAGGAACCAGGTTGTACCAGAGATGCCGGTTTGATCCATAACCAGTTCCCGGTCCAAGAGAGAAACTATATTTTCATCGTGGGTTTCATCCCAGCCCAGACCGAGCCTGGTGCCCGTTTCAAAGCCGAATGCGAATTCGTCCCCGGTTCTAATCTTTATCACCTGCATGATATCGGAATAAACATTCACGTCCGGCCACGGCGACTGAGTCGTAATCGGGACACCAGCGGTGCCGCTGCTGGAACCGGTTACATAGACGTTACCCTCGCTGTCTATAGCCAAAGAGGTAGCTCTATCAAGGCTGTTTGCTGGCCCGTTGTAGCGGGCTGACCAGAGCTGTTTACCACTGCTGTCGTACTTGACAGTGGCATAGTCCCAGCCACTATTGTTTCCATAGCTCTGCCCGGTGACGTAAACATTCCCAGGATCATCAATCGCCAGAGCGGTAGCCATGCCGTCGCCGTATCCATCTTCGGTATAGCGGGCTTTCCAGAGCAGCTTGCCGTCGGCGTCGTATTTAAGGGTGGTATAGTCGCGTTCCCTGTTTTCGTTATCGCTTCTCCCGGTAACGTACGCGTTTCCGTCAGCATCGACGGCAATGCTGCTGGCCTGGTCGCTTCTATTGGCGGGACCGTCGTAGCGGGCCACCCAGAGCTCGTTGCCCTGGCTATCGTACTTCACGGTAGCATAATCATAATTGGCGCTGATGCTCCGGCCAGTGACAAGTACATTACCCATATTATCGACCGCCAGAGCATAGGCGATATCCCTGTCCACCTTCCGGGGCATTGTAAGTGGACACCCAGAGTTGATTACCGTTATTGTCGTACTTGACGGTGGCGTAATGCAGATCATCACCAGCACGACTGAAGCCGGTCACATATACATTGTCGACGCTGTCAACCGCCATGGCTGTGGACGAACCGTCATCATATCGGGCTACCCATAGCAGGTTCCCGTTGGTATCATACTTGATGGTAGCGTAATCGTCATGTCCCTTATTACCCCGGCTGTTTCCGGTGACATAGACATTACCAGAAGCATCCACCACAAGAGCGTCGGCCCCGTCCACGTTATTTCCCGGCCCGTTATAACGGGCCACCCATAGCTCACGACCCTCGCTGTCATACTTGACGGTAGCAAAATCCAGGTCGCCTTTCTGGCTGCTGCTTTGACCAGTGACATAAACATTCCCTTTACCATCTACGGCCAGGGCAGTAGCGGTGTTATCGCCATCCCCCGGTCCGCTGTAACGGGCCACCCAAAGCTCGTTCCCATTACCGTCATACTTGATGGTGCCATAGTCTTCCCTGATGCCATTACCCCGGTTGCCCCGGCTTACCCCGGTGACGTAGACGTTTCCAGTCTTGTCCAGTGCTATGGCGTTGGCCTCGTCGATATTATTGCCCGGCCCGTTGTAGCGGGCTGCCCAGAGCTGGTTGCCTCGGCTGTCATACTTGATGGTGGCGTAATCCAGGTTCCAGAGATCGGGATTCAGAGGGGAAGGTGGAACATTCGAAGGGCCAGGCACTGCCGGTTGATTTGAAGGCGATGGGCTGGCGCTACTATCCGGCTGCGATTGGCAGCCGGGAAAGACTGGAGATATCAACAGTATCAAGGCTATGATAGTAATTAGCTTCTTCATTTCACACCTCCCGCACTACTCCAGCACCTCAATCATGCAGGGAACTGTCACGTAATCCTTGCCGTTAATCTCCACGTTAATATTGAAAGTATATTCCCCCGGCTCGACATGCGGCGAAATTTCTATTTTTAGTGCTGTCTTATTCCAAGTACCAGGACCATGCCACTGCCAATCCTGGGTTACGGTTATGCCGTAAGGCAGATCGGTGCCACTAAGAGTCACCTCAATGGCATCGAATGTTGCGTCACTGGGATCAACGCCAGGGAGGTATGCAATAAACATGTTGTTTCTGGTCTGGCCTGCTTCAGTTTCAATGTAATCCCTGTACGTGATTTGTGCCATGTTCGGGGGAGTGCCAAGTGTAACCTCGGTGCCCAGAATAGGAGGCCAGGGATTAGTCACCCCCTGTACCAGGACATTGGCCCGGTACTGGGGACCCATTCCTGGTGCTGGAACAAAATCATCTGGAGACTCTCCTACGTGAGCCATGTGAAAGGCAACACCGGCGGTCCGTCCGCCGGTCACGGTAACCCTGATATCCATTTGGGTGTAATCAGCTAGGCTGACAGTAAACTCGTAACGACCCTGTTGAATGTCGTTGAATGCTACTATTCCGTCAGCATCGGTCAATCCGCTCAACTCTGGTTGCCCGTCAGGCTGCTTGATAGAGACTACTTCAGCACCTTGCAGAGGCCTATCGGAAAAGTTCTTAAACTCAACCTGTAGATTACCGGTGGGCGTTGAAGTTCCCGCCGGGGGCGGCGTCCATTCCAGCACCTCTACTCCGGTAATGTCAATCTGATACTGGCCGTCTTTGTCATCAATCTCAAACTTCCCGGTGATTCTCAATTTACCGAAATACTCCGTATTCATAGGAGATGGACTTTCCTGAGTATATAGTTGATTCTGGAGTTCCTGAGAGATGTTTCCTTTCACGCGGATTAGTGTTCCCACGGGGACGACTTTCCCCTCATCGGAGGAATCAAGTTCCACTGAGTCGGCGAGAGCGTTGCTCTCCAAAACGGCATAGAAATAGAAAGCTTCCAGTATGACAACCTGGCCGTTATATCTGTTCGGTTGAGATACGAGCTGAGAAAAAGATACGTTTTGGCTGGCGCTGCTGTCAGCGTCCGGCGGAATAAACTGAAAATACAGCTGCGATACTTCTTCACCAGTTTCGTTATTGGTTATAACCGCGTTATCACCATCCGTTATTCGCACTTTATAGCTTTCCGGTTGTACATCATATCCCTCGGCCTCGGCAATTATAGTATAAACGTTGCCTTCTTCGGGCTCCCTTATTGATATCTCAGACGTGCCATTGCCAGTACGTTTCCAATTTATATTTTCCTCTCCGGTATCTATATTATATACATGTGTTATGACAAGAACGGTTTCGTCTGTTAATCCACTAACTGAGGTTGTTATTTCTAAGTATTTTGCTAGTGTTCTCTCCGGCATATACCTGGGCTCAGGCGCAGGATTAGGTTTAGGCCCGGAATTACATGATGCCGTTAATGCAAGAATGAACAGGGTGAGGATAGTAGCCGCTATCCTCACTATATTTAGTGTTTTCACTTCGCACCTCCCAGTTACTCAAGTTGGATTTCGAACTTCCAGGGACCCTTCCATTCACCCAACTGTGTTATAGTGAAGGTCAGCTCTTTGGCGTCAACGGGGATGGGGTCAAGGTCCCATATGAGTCTTGCCCCACTTTTATTGAACTGTCCCCCGATGTCTACCGGCTTCTTTGTGATACCGCCATCGACGCTGTATTCCGCCCGAGAGTTAATCCCCAGGGACTCGGCTTGTTCCGGAGGATGTTCTTCAGGCATGCTATAGCCCGGTGGAGTGGTGAAGATATAGACCGCCACGTTTACTGCGTTCAGTTCGATGCGCTCCAGGGTAACCGTAATCCCCTCCGCCGTCACGGACTGGTTTACGTCCAGGTCTTTATTCATCGCGCTGTCAGGGTGCACAATCTGAAATTTTGCTGTAGGGTTCGCCGTGTATCTTTTCCCTGTGTTTTGCTCGATAATCACGTATTCGTAGCCTATCTCATACCAGCCGGGAGCCACCTGCTCTCCGTTATTGTCCTTCTGGTCCCAGAAACCTTTGGTGTGGTACCAGGAAGAGGGATAATCAGTCCCGATATCACGAGTTCGGTTGCCGGCTGCCGACGAGTATACAGCTTCATCTGGACCCACCGGCTTTATCCACATGGCCGGGGGAAAGGGGTCTATGGTAATCGTGCCAGAAGATAAATTAGTAATCCCTATCCCGTATAAAACATCCTCCCCGGGAAGATTGTGATCTTTAACCGATATACCTGCTTCAAATGGAAGTTGAGATTCCGGCGCAGGCACAGGTTCGGGCATTGGCTCTGGTTCAGTAGTTGGAATAGGTGCAGTAGCTGGCTCCAGTGCTTCTCCCGTAATGAACTGACACGAAGATGTCAGCAATGCCATAACCAGAACTGGCAGGATAGCTAGTTTTTTCATTTCTCACCTTCCCCACACCTAGATGGACTCACGGGTAACTTCCTCAGTCTTATTATCGGCAATGTCCTTGAGCCTTTTGTATATTTCATTTAGCGGATACGGCATATCCGGGATGGTCTTACCATCATCGGGGCTGAAGTAACCCTGGGCGGTTACCAATTTATTAATGTCCTGGTAATATACTTGGATTCTAAGGTCGAGGTCGGTTTGGGGGATAGCAGACAGGCTGTAGTGGTCTTCCATTTCCATAAAACGGCTGCTCCTCATGAAATCGGCGAGATTATCCAGTTCTTCCTTGGAAATACGCCCTGATTTCCATATTTCCGTTGTCTGCATCGTTGGTCTCAGCCCGGTTTCTTCCATGTAGTAAACAAAACCATCCTCATATATTCCAAAATAGGTGCTCTCGCCACGCATCGTGTATAGGATTCTCATCATGACAACCGGATTGCCCGCATGAAGCTGCTCTCTCAGTTCTTTGGGGAATTGGTCGGCGCCTGGAAAAATGTCATGGGTAGGTGGAGGCCCCATCAGGTCGAACCCGTAACCTGCCATCACTGCCGGGTTATCTTTCTCCCAGACCTTGAAGGAATAGTAAGTGCTCATGGATAAATATTTAGGTGCCCCATTCTTCCCCAGCGGTACGGTAATTTCCCACATTCCATTCCGTACCTGGACAGGCTTATCGGTAGGCCACCATGATAGCGGTTCATCTCCGACGTATAGCTGCGTCTGAAGATAGGTCCCATCCGGGAGCACGCTGGTCCCTGAAAGCTCAATAAAGTCGCCGTTCTTAACAGCCGAGCGATTGGCACCAATCTTCTTCCCTGGTTCGGGAGACGGTAAAGGCTCCGGGCCAAGCCTGGGGACGGGTGTGGGGGCAGGTTCCGGTAACGAAGCGGGTGCTTCCCCGGCAATGAACTGACAGGAAGATACCAGCAATACCATAACCAGAATTGATAGAGTTGCCAACTTTCGCATAATAATCTCCTTACTCCAGCGGAATCTTGAACTCCCACGGGCCTTCTACTGTATATTGAGGGTCATCCGGCGAAGTGCTGACTTTCATAGAAATAATCTTGAAGACAAGCTCATGAGTGTCGCTCGGAACAGGGTCGAGTGTACCCTTGGGTGTCGTGCCTCCCCAGATAAACCTGGTCCCGTTTTCCATGTAGTCCATCATGGGGTGAGGAAGGATGACAGGAGCGCCGCCGTCAATGCGATACTCGGTAGCAGCGTTCCAGAACGGAGAGCTCTGTACGGTCGGCGGATAATCGGGTTGTGTCACGAAGGCATATACCTTCATCTCCCTGGAAGTTAGCTCGACATGCTCAAGGGTAACCGTAATATCATTCACCGTCCGCGACTCATTCACTTCGATAGTCTTTTCCATGGCGCCCTGGGGATGTTGAATCAGCACCATAGCCGAGGAGCCCAATCCTATTTTCCCGTCAATTGGTCTAGGGGCGTCAGGAGGCTTCCAGGTGATATCGTACCAGCCGGGGGGCACCTGTTCTCCATTTGTGTCCTTCTGGTCCCATATAAAATCCGTAATTATCTTTTCGTCAGGTTTTGTGTCTACCCGCTGCTCGGCGCCTACCTGGGAATACAGAACCGGCGCTGTATCCAAATGTTTGGTGACGTGAATTTGCGGCACGTATTCTAAACTAAACGGGCTGGTAGTAACGTTGGTGAAGACAAGCTGCACTGCCACCGGTTCGCCCGGTAGATAACGGGCCTCATGTGGAAGGGTCACGACAATAAACAAAGGACCAGGGGGGGCGGTGCTTTTGGCGGCGCTGATAGACCTCTATACGCCTCTGCAACGAGACCTTCAGGTTGAGGCAGGAGATTGAATATCACTTTCATGCCAGTCGGATTTACGATTTGAGACTGACTTACCATGAAAAAATACCCTTTGGGGTCGCGGAAATACTTCTCTGACGCTTCCAGGAGAAGTTGATAAAAGCCGTCTTCCAGGTTTGCAGCTATATCAACAGTTATTGCTTTTTTACCGTCGCTTATTACATCGCGTTTGAAAAAGAACTCTTCGGAAGCAGCACTTCCTTCGTGCGATATAGTGAGTGTAGCTTCATCCGCCTTTTCCAGACCATTGATAGTTGCCGTGACCCGAATATTGCCTGTGGAGGATGACGGCGGCGATTTCTGCTGGCACCCCGCCACTGAGGCTATCAGCAGCAGAGCCGTTAGAACTATAGCACATAGAATAATTAGCTTCTTCATTTTACACCTCCCGTTGTTACGCTCAACTACTACAGCGGTATCCGGAACTCCCAGGGGCCGTAACACGCTCTAGAGTCATCATGCCAGTCATCCAAACTTATCAATACTCACCTCGTAAGCAATTATTCGCCAGCGAGGACTGAGGCGACCTTCTCTTCAATTATGGATATATCCACCGTCTCACCTTTATAGTTGGTCGCGATGCCGTCTTTTAATTGGAATTTACCTGGGATACTGGTCGAAACTTTATAAATGGTGTTAGGATCGGTTCCTTCTGGAACAGCTTCAACGTACACAGTGTCTGCCGGGGGCACGTACAAAAATAACAAAACATACTCTCCCACCGTAAAATCGGGATCTACCCCTTCTGCGAGGAAATATTCATTACCGATTTTTCCACCCAATACTCTGACAGCGATAAATTCGGAACCATGCCCTCCGAAAAGATATTGTTTTACCTGGATTATAACATCCTGATATATGATTTCCGGCGGCACCGGCACAGGGTTTTTAGCTCGTTTAGCCGGTAATATATCAGTGACTTCTCCGATGACGGCGGCATCTGACAGCCTAATCAATTCTTCCATTGGCAGTACTGGAAACGAAGCACTTGCTCCTATTGTGCCCTTTTCCCCAGGCATCGGTGTAAATTTTGTTGTCTTTGGTGTTTGTGTGGGTGGCGGCCCCGGAGGCGGAACTAGCGTTGGCTCCGGAGCCACCTGCGGTGTCCCCGGCCCCGTCACTGGTGCGGGTTTAGCACAGGCTCCCACCACTGACAACACCAAAAGTAGTACCAAGCTAATGATTAACCACCAACTTCGTTTCATCTTTGACCTCCTTTACACTTCATACATAGTCGCTTGAAAACTACTGCCTCAGAATTATTCCAGAGTGATTAATTTCGTCACGTAATTCCTTCCAATTCTATTCCAGCGGAATCTTGAACTCCCACGGGCCTTCCCAGTCGTCGAAGCGAGGGATGGTGAAAATAAGTTCTCTGGCATCACTGGGTACCGGGGCAAGCGGCTCGAAAGGATGCGCCCAGGCCAGTATAATGCCGTCGTCCCGGATGTCGAAATCGGCGCTCCCTGCATCCCTGATAACGCCATGGAAGGAATACGTAGCGTATACCCCGCGCATATGACTCAGGTAGGGTATCCTGCGAGGTGGGAGTTCGGCGTCCTCGCCTTCCGGCGGCTGGTAATCGGGCGGAATGGTGAAGGCGTAAAACCTGGCTGCCGTCGATGTCAGTTCCACGCGCTCCAGGGTAATGGTAAGCCCGTTAACCGTCTGAGACCGGTTGACCTCGATGGTCTTCTCCATGGCTCCCTGTGGGTACTGAATCAGCACCCTGACCGCGGTCCCGATGCCTCCGGCCTTCACGCCGTTGATGCCGATATCCCTGGCCATTATGTTTGGATTGTAATAGCCGGGTGCCACCGGCTGTCCGCTGCTGTCACGCTGGTCCCAGACCAGCGTATAGGTTACATTCTCACTAGGTTCTAATTCTACCTGCCCCGAGCCGGGAGCAAGCGATTTAACAACTTCTGCCTTTAAGGTTAATGTGTCCGGTGGGATTATTTCTAATTCAGGCAACTTTATTTCTATTTCCGGTGGACTGGGGTTTATTATTATCAGTTCCGAAGTAATATTTTTAAAAGAAAATTCTATCGTAACCAGCTCTCCCGGCAGGTAAGTATCCTTGTCGGAAACAGCGACCACATCCAGCCGTGACGGCGGTGCTACTTGCGATTGTGCCGAAGGTGGTATTGGTGCCGGTGCCGGTGGTCGTCTGTCAGGTGTAGGTATGGACGCTGGCGCAGGCGGTGGGGGAGAGGTTGGCGGCACAGTCTTTCCGACACAGGCAACGGACGCCAGCAGCAAAAACAGCATTAGCAGTCCTGTAATTAGCTTTTTCATCTCATTACCTCCTTAGCTACTCCAGCGGTATTTTGAACTCCCAGGGGCCTTCCCAGTCACTCAACCTGGTTATGGTGAAGGTAAGCTCTCGAGCATCACTGGGAACAGGGTCAAGGTATTCATCCCAGGTATGCAGCATGCCGTCTTCGAGAAAGCGGATTCCCGAAGGGAAAGCCTGTTTCATAACACCGCCATCGATGGAGTATTCAGCGAAAGCATGGAGAGCCATGAATTGAGGTGGGGCAAGCATCGGACCCTGCGGCAGGTTGTAGTCTGGTGGGGTATTGAAGGCGTAGACCTTCATCCCGGTATCAGTCAGATCCACTCTCTCCAGGGTAATGGTAATGCCATTAACTGTCTCAGACTGGTTGACTTCAATGGCCTTTTCCATCACGCCTTCCGGTGGTAGCACAAGCACTCTGGCAGCAGAACCACGGCTGGTGGCAAGCGTCACCTCAACGCTATACCAGCCTGGCGATACCTGCCGCCCACTATCATCCTTCTGGTCCCAATTCACTAGATAAGACACTGATTCACCCGGCTGCAACGCGAGTTCAGCTTTCCCCACAGGGAAAGCTCGAACAACGCTATCCGGAGGTTGCAGGTTGGGCAACTCAATAATCCTGATCTCCGGCGGGAACGGACTTATTGTGCGCGGCTCCGAAGCTTTATTTGTGAAGGACAGGTCAACCCCGGCCCGTTCACCATAGGGGCTGACAACATCAGGAACTCTGTCGAACATAATCCCAAGCGATATCCCTGGAGCAGGCATGGGTGCCGGCGCTGGAGTCGGTGTAGGAGCTGGAGCTGGTGTAGGTGCGGGCGCCGGAGCAGGTGCTGGAGCCGGAGCAGGTGCTGGAGCCGGAGCAGGCGCAGGTGCTGGAGGCGGTGCCTGACCAACTCCACCAAACTGCCAGATAGCAGCCACCACCGCTATAAGGACAACCGCAGCCGTAACCGTAGCTACCTGCCATGTCTTGCTTGCCAGTAGTCTGTACAAGCCATCAAACCAGCTACCCTTCTTATCCAAGCGCGCTCTTACCTTTTCCCATGCCTCAGTTGAAGGAGAAACTTCTTCAGCCATTGACTTCAGCACACCGCGTAAATTATCCTGGGTGGCTGACAGTGCTTCCAATTCAGCACGGCACCCCGGGCAGCCGGTCTGGTGTGCCTCAATATATGCCTTCTCTTCCGGCATCACCTCGCCATCAAGATAGGCAATCAAAAGTTCACATATTTCTTTGCAGTTCATTTCCTCTTCCCTCACACTGATGCCTCCCCCGGGTTCATCTGTTCCTTAAGATATTTCAGTGACTGGTTGAGCCGGGACTTTACCGTGCCCAGCGGTATCTCCAGTGCCTCCGCAATCTCCTGATAGGACAGGTCGTTAAAGTACCTCAGCACCAGTACCGAGCGGTGCTTTGTGTCCAGTGAATCCATCGCCTTGAGCAGCCGGTAATATTCCATTTTGTTGATTAGTACGTCTTCCGGTTGAGATTGATGCTTCATTTCCGGCAGGTCAATCCCTTTTTCTTCCAGCGAAACGGCGGCGGGCGTTTTCCCTGGCTTCTTTTTTGAGCACTGGTTGACAGTGATGCGGTGCAGCCAGGTGGTAAGCTTGCCTTTACTCGGGTCATAGGTATGCCGTGACCTCCACACGGAGATAAACACCTCTTGTAAGAT
>Ga0307378_10013774_pt1 | contig 10211 bp, 7 predicted proteins | sample UN1MG_FD_202238 | JGI IMG/M metagenome (GOLD analysis project Ga0307378, IMG submission 202238) | Soil microbial communities from Risofladan, Vaasa, Finland - UN-1 | ecosystem: Environmental > Terrestrial > Soil > Coastal area > Acid sulfate soil | place: Finland: Risofladan, Vaasa | collected...
AGGTCCTGCAGGCGAAGCCCTGATGTTCCTGTCCGACGCGTCAGTCAAGCGGCCGATCGCGATGGGTTGCCTGATCATCGCCCTGGCCCTGTTGGGCTTCAACTCCTATCGCAAGATGGGCCTCGAGTTGATGCCCAAGATGGACTTGCCCTATATCACCATCACCACAGACTATCCCGGTGCGAGTCCCGAGGAGATAGAAACCGACGTCGCCAAACGCATCGAAGATCAGGTTGTGGCTATCGACGGTCTGAAGCACGTCAGCTCGTCCGCCATGGAGAACAGGTGCCAGACGCTGCTGGAATTCCAGCTGGACGTCGATGTCGACATCGCAGCAACGGATGTGCGCGAAAAGCTTGACCTGATCCGGGCCGATTTCCCGGCAGATGTCGAGGATCCCCAGATTCTCAAGTTCGACGTCAACGCCAAGCCGATCATCCAGCTTGCCCTGACCGGCGACGCACCGTTGGACGAACTCTTCGATTACGCCGACAACACGCTCAAGGACCGCCTGACGGTGATTGCCGGCGTGGCCGAAGTGCAGTTGATCGGCGGTGCCCAGCGCGAGGTCCACGTCATTCTCGACCGCGACGAACTGGCGGCCCGCGGCTTGACCAGCACCGACGTTGTCTCCGTCGTTCGCAGCGGCGTCGGCACCATTCCATCCGGGCGCGTCCGCGAGCGGGGCACCGAATACTCGGTCAAGTTCGACGCCGACTACGACCGCGTTGAGGACATCGGCGAGCTGGAGGTGGCCAACTTCGGCGGGCAACGCTGCTACCTGCGCGACGTGGGCCACGTCGAAATGGCGACCGAGGAACTGCGCCAGGCGGCAACCCTGGACGGACGCCCCTGCATCGCCATCAAGGTGGTCAAAAAATCGGATGCCAACGCCGTCGCCGTCGTCCGGCAGGTCCGCGAGGCGATGGACAGATTGAACCGCGAGTTGCCCGGCGGCATGCAACTCCTGTGGATTACCGACGACGGGGCGTTCACCGAGGCGACGGTCAGCAGCGCCTGGACCAACGTCGGCCAGGGGATTCTGCTGACGGCCGCGGTGTTGTTCGTTTTCCTCTATAACCTGCGCTCCCTGCTGGTCATCGCCATGACCATGCCGCTGACCATCGTGATCGGCTTGTTCTTCATGCAGATGGTCGGTTTTACGCTGAATACGTCGACGCTGATCGCGATTGGCATGTCCGTCGGCATCCTGGTGACCAATTCCATCGTCGTGCTCGAGGCCATCGACAAGCGGCTGTTACGGACCGGCGATCCGAAACAGGCAGCCCGTTTGGGCGCCAGCGAGGCCTTTGTCGCGGTCCTGGCCAGTGCCGGCACCAACGTGGTCGTCCTCTTTCCGATCGCGATCATGGGCAGCCGCGTCGGACTGTTCATGAAACCGCTGGCGCTGACCATGCTGATTATGACCGTCGTGTCGCTGTTCATATCGTTCACGCTGACGCCGCTGCTCTGCTCGCTGCTGCTCAAACCGAAGCAGGCCGGCGACCGATCCCTGCTCGGACGGATGGAAGCAGGTTGGAACAGGGCCTTCGACGGCCTGACCGCCGCCTATCGGCGGCTGCTCCAGTTTGCCGAACGGTATCGGATAACCGCGGTCGCTTTTCTCTTCGTCGTCGCGCTGATCTTCGTCCACTCGCTGAAACTGGGGAGCGATGCCGGTTTCGGGTTCTTCGCCGAAGCCGACCGCGGCGAGGTGTTTGTGAAGATGGAGTTCCCCTCGCACAGCGATCTCAACTGGGTAAGAGCACGCGTGTCCCAGGCGGAACAGCTACTCGGCGACCTGCCGGAACTGTTGCACATACTCAGCGCCATCGGCAAGGTGGAAGGCATGCTCGGGCAAGCATCCGAGGGGGTCTATCTTGCCCAATCGACGCTCAAGTTCTCGCAACGCACCGAGCGCCAGCTCACCATTGACCAGTTGATGGACGACGTGCGGGCGCGGCTGGCCGATCTCCCTGACACCATCGTGACCATCGGCATACCGTCAATCGTCGGGGGCCAATCCTCCGCCGTCGAACTCGAAATCGCCGGAGAAGACCTCGACACGCTCGACCGCATCGTGCTCGACCTGGAAAAACGGGTGGCCGCGCTGCCCGGCATACTCGATCCGGACACGACCGCGCGCATCGGAAAACCGGAACTCCGCATTCGGCCGCGTCGTCCGGTACTCGGCGATCTGAAAGCCCCCGCAACCGGCCTGGGCATGGCCTTACGCGCCAACCTCGAGGGACTCGAAGCCGGGACGTTCAAACGCGACGCCCGCAACTACGACATCGTCGTGAAACTGGCCGAGCGCCAGGGCCGGGACCAGGTTGATGAATTCCTCTTTCCCGGGGAGCCGGGGCACCCACTCGTGCTCGGGAATCTGGCTGAGGTCGAAACGAGACTCGCCCCGATTCAGATCTCGCGCAAGGACAAACGCCGTGTCTCGAAGCTCTTCGCCAACCTCGGTCCCGAACTACCGCTCGGCCCGGCCGCCACGCAGATCAGCGACGTGTTGGAAAGCAGTAGTCTGTTGCCACTCGGCTACGACTATCAGTTCGCCGGCAAACACGAGATTATGGCCGAGGCACAGGCCGAGTTCGGCGAGGCGGGCATCATGGCCGTTATGCTCGTTATCCTGACGCTGGCCGCCATTCTCGAATCCTTCAAGCAGCCGGTCCTGATTCTCGTGACCATCCCGCTGTCCCTGGTCGGCGTGTTCTGGGCGCTGAGCCTCGCGGGGATGAGCCTGGAGATCTTCGTGCTGATGGCGCTGGTCATGCTCGTCGGGATTGTGGTCAACAACGCCATCCTCATCATGGACCAGTTCAACGTGCATGTGAACGGAGGTATGCCGCGACACAAGGCGATGGTGAGCGCCGCTTGCGAGCGGCTGCGCCCCATCGTCATGATCACCCTGGCGGCAGTGCTGGGCATGTTGCCGCTGGCCTTCGGCCGGGGAATCGGCGCCGAAATACGCAACGCCGTCGGGATGGCCTCCGCCGGTGGCATTCTGATATCCGGCGTGCTGACGCTGCTGGTGCTGCCGATTCTGTACGACCTGTTCACCAGGAGGCAGAGCGCTACCGCCTGAGCCTCGCCCCGCGCATTCCTCGCCCCCGCTGTACCTCCCCATCATCGTTCCCGCAGCGGTCTGGCAACGAACGCCCACCGTGCGTAGAATGCCGATTCCTGTGGCGCTCCAGCGAGCCAAAGCAACCAGGCCAGGAGGCGGCGAACCGTGGCAATACTGATTGATGAGACCAAGCGAGTTCTCGTTCAGGGAATCACCGGTCGCGAGGGCACGGCCCGAACCCGGCTGATGATCGACTTCGGCACGCAGGTCGTGGCTGGCTGCACGCCGGGTAAGGGCGGGCAGGAGGTCTTGGGCGTGCCGGTGTTCGACACCATCGAGGAGGCCCGCGAGAAGGTCGGCCGCATCGACGTGTCGGTCATCTTCGTGCCGGCCGCGCTGGTCAAATCGGCAGCCCTGGAGGCCGTCGCCGCCGGCATCGAGCTGCTGGTCATCGTGCCCGACCGCGTCCCGATCCACGACGTGATGGAGATCGCGGCCGCTGCCAAGGAGGCGGGCACGCGCTTCGTCGGCCCCAACACGCTGGGCGTCCTGTCGGTCGGGCGGGCGGTGCTGGGCATGATCGGCGGGCGGGCGGAGTCCGCCCGCGAGTGGTTCAAGCCGGGACGGGTGGGGGTCGCCTCCCGTAGCGGTGGGATGACCTCATCCACCGGATACTACCTCTCGCAGGCCGGCATCGGGCTGTCCACCCTGGTTCACGTCGGCGGCGATTCCATCGTCGGAACGCCCCTGCCCGACGTCGTCGAGTTGTTCGAGTCCGACAACGACACCGACGCCGTGGTCATGTTCGGCGAGATCGGCGGCACGCAGGAGGAGCGCGTGGCCGATCTCATCGAGCACAAGAAGTACACCAAGCCGCTGATCGCCTACATCGGCGGGGCGGCCGCCAAGGAGGGCACGCGCTTCAGCCACGCCGGGGCCATCATCGAGGGCGGACGCGGCACGCACGCGGCCAAGGTCGAACGGCTCCGGGCCGTCGGGGCCACCGTGGTGGATGCCTTCGGCGATCTGCCGCAGGCCGCCAAACAAGTGCTGAACGGAGGATAGCGAATAGCGAATCGCGAATCGCACAGTCGTTGACTCATCTCGATATCCCGTGCGTCCGTCCCTGCCCCGAGCCGTTCGCAACTCGCTACGCGCAACTCATTCATGCGGAGCAGTCCCATCGAAGCCGCCATCGCTCGTATTCTGGATGCCAACTTCAACCGGGCTCGTGAGGCGATCCGGGTCATGGAGGACTACGCCCGCTTCGTGCTCGACGATGCCCGCCTGTCCGAGCAGGCCAAGGAGCTGCGGCACGCCCTGGCGGCCGCCATCGAGGAGCACCATCTGGCCGGCGCGATTCGGGCGCGCGATATCGTCGGCGACGTGGGCTGCGAGGTCGAGACGGAGCGCGAATACGACCGGAGTAATGCGGCCGACGTGGCCGTCGCCGCCGGCAAGCGGCTCAGCGAGGCCCTGCGCGTACTCGAAGAATACGGCAAGACGGTCAACGCGGCCTTCGCCCGCGCCGTCGAGCAGCTTCGCTATCGCGGGTACGAGATCGAGCGGCGGTTGGCCGTCCGGATGCGCGCGGCCGAGTGCTTCGGGCACGTCCGGCTGTACGTCCTGATCACCGAGGAACTGTGCAACGGTGACTGGCTGAACGTCGCCGAGGCGGCCATTGACGGCGGGGCGGACTGTCTGCAACTGCGCGAGAAGCTGCTGCCCGACGGCGAGTTGCTCGAGCGGGCCAGACGCTTTGTGGCCCTGTGTCGGCGCCGGGAGGTGGTCTCGATCATCAATGATCGGCCGGACCTCGCCGTGCTGGCCGACGCCGACGGCGTGCACGTGGGCCAGGAGGAGCTGCCCGCGAGCGATGCTCGTCGGATCATCGGCCCCGACCGCATCGTCGGCCTGAGCACGCACACCATCGAGCAGGCACAGGCCGCGGCCGACCAGTCGCCGGACTACCTGGCCGTGGGCCCCATGTTTGCCACGACCACCAAGCCGCAGGATCACATCGCCGGGCCGCAAACGTTGGCCCGGGTGCGGCGGATGACCTCGCTTCCGCTGGTGGCGATCGGCGGGATCGAAGCGGAGAACGTTGCTGCAGTGGTCGAGGCCGGCGGGCGGTGCGTGTGCGTCTGCAACGCGGTGATCGCCCAGGCGGACGTGGCCGGCGCCGCTCGACGGATTCGCGAGCGCCTGACCGGCTGAGGGTGCGGGCATGCCCATCGAAGAGAGCCATCTCAAGCGCATGGCCGGCAGCCCCTGGATCAGTAAGATCCCACCGAGCTGCCCGACGTGCGGCTACAACCTGACCGGGGCGCCGAGTTCGCGCTGCCCGGAGTGCGGCACGATCTTCAGCCGCAAGCAGCTCGAACAGCGGGCCCGGGACCTGGCCGTGCAGGCCGCCCGGATCAGGGAGATCAACGAGGTCTCGGGCTGGGGCCTGCGGCTGGCGATTGTCGGGTTCGTCCTGATCGGCCTGGGCCTGTTGATCGACGCGTTCAGCGTGATACGGATCGTCGGGCTGCCGATGGGGATACTGACCTTCGGGTTGGGGACCAGCGTCCTTCGAGCATTGAGAGTGCCCGCCTGGGCGGCCGACGAGATCGGCGTTCGGGCCAACTATCCGCTCGGCGCCGGTGTGGCACTTCTGGGCGTTCTCTTGACCGTGCTGAGCGTCATTCTGACCTGATGCCGGGCTACTCGGGCAGAACCGATGATCGGTGCCAGTTCCAGTCGATCTTCTCCACCGGCCGAGTCTTGTCCGCCAGCACGAACATGATCGGTTCGTCGGTCCGACGGTCGTGGTAATCCACGCCGGTGACCTCGTAGTGGGCCATCAGGTACTCGTACAGGGCCGGGAAGGGCTCGTCGATCATCAGGGCCAGGCGCGGACGGTTCGCCTTGACCTCCTCCAGCAGCAGCGCCCGGCGGTTCTCGTAGCCCGGGTATTGTTCCTCGAGCGCCCGCACCATCGTATAGCGCGTCGCCGCCCGGCGCCCGGAGTAGTAGTAAACGCCCACGTCCTGAGCGTACACCAGGATCGTGTCGGCCGGCTCGGTGACGCGGGCGACGTTCTCACCCTGTGCCCGGCCCCACAGGTCGCGCGAGTCGTAGCGCTGGTCGGTGATCCGCAGCGTCGGCACGAGCAGGTAATGCCGGGTCTGCATCACCAGCATGGAGGCGATGACCAACCCCGCTACGCCGAGGGCGATCCACCGACCCAGACGGGCCGATCGCGCCGATCGAGGTGGCGACGCGAAATGCCCGATCCCCGTGCCCAGCACGATCACCAGCGGCGGCAGCATCAGGTAGTAGTAGTGCGGCCAGAACTGCCCCGGAAGGCAGACCGCCAGGTAACTCCCGACCAGGTAGCATACCACCGCGCCGCCCGCCTCGCCTGACCGCTTCCCGCGGCGGGAAACCGCCAGGGCGACGGCGGCCGAACCGGCCGCGATCCACAGCGGCCACGTGCTGGTGAACACGTATTGATGCACCGGTGCCCGGAAGAAATCGACGAAGCGCTGCCAGTAGCTGGCCGCAACGTCGCTGTAAACCAGGTTGAACGTGAACGCCGCCTCGTAGAACGGCCCGAGCCGACCGGCCAGGGCGAAGTAGCCGAACACGGCCACCCATACCGCGGCCGGCCCGGCGGCGAACAGAGCGACGGCGCCCGCCGCCCGGGCGATGCGCTGCCCGTGCCCGGCGCTCTGCCACGCGCTGACCAGTACCCAAACCGCCAGCAGCGCCCATTGGGCGGCCATGACCGTCTTGATCGTCGAGCCCAGCCCCAGCAGCAGACCGGCAAGCAGCAGGTCGCGCCGCCCGGGATGCCGCCCGCGCACCAGCAATCCCAACGCCCCCACGGCGAAGGCGTTCATGAAGATCTCGCGGTTACAGCCCTCGCCGGCCATGCCCGGGTCGGCGTTGCAGATCGCAAACAACAGGGCGGCCAAGGCGGCGGCCCCGGCTCCGACCGTCCGGCGCACCACCACCCAGATAAGACCCAGCACGACGACCGACACGACCGTGACCAGCCGGCGGAACACCTCCGGCTGATCGCCGAAGACGGAAATCACGCCCGCGAACAGCCAGAATACCCCCGGCGGCTGATGGTCCCAGACGTCAACGTACAGCCGGTCGCCTTCCAGCAACCGGGCGCCGGTGTAGATGTAGTTGCACTCGTCCGTCTCCAGCGGCAGGTCGAAGGCGTGCAGGCGGAAGGCGACGAGCACCACCATCGCGACCAGCAGCGGCGCGCCTTCGCGCCACCAGCGCCGGCCGGTTCGGATTTCGGCGGGCATGTCGCCCCTTGGTGGCCCCATCAGCGGTGATCCTAAAAGTTAGCGCTCCCCGGGGCAATGCTGGTGCGCCGGGTGGGCATTGCGGTACACTGCGTTCGGCGCGCCAGCCGGAGGTGGAGATGCTCACGTTTTCGCTCCAGTCGGGATCGAACGGGAACTCGATCTACGTCGAGGCCGACGGCGTGCGGCTGCTCTTCGACGCGGGAATCAGTGGCAAGCGGGCCGCCGAGCGCATGGCCCTCCACGGACGCGACATCCGCGACGTGGACGCCCTGATCCTCTCGCACGACCATGTGGACCACGTCCGCTGCGCCGGCGTCTACCAGCGGAAGTTCGGCCTGCCCATCTACTTGACCCGCACCACCCACCGGGCCATCTGGTGCGACCTGGGCGAGCTGACCGACGTGCGCTACTTCCGCTCCGGCCGGCCCATCGAGTTCGGGCGCGTTACCGTCCACACCGTCCGCACGCCGCACGACGCGGCCGACGGAAACGTGTTCGTCGTCCAGGCCGAGGGCAAGCGCCTGGGCGTCCTGACCGATTTGGGCCATCCGTTCGCCGGTCTGGATCGGCTGCTGGAGGAACTGGACGCGGCCTATCTGGAGAGCAACTACGACCCGGACATGCTGGAGGCCGGGTCCTATCCCCCGCACCTCAAGCAGCGCATCCGCGGTCGTGGCGGGCACATCTCCAACGACGAGGCCGCCGAGCTGACCGAGCACTGCGGAGCACACCGGCCCCAGTGGATCGCATTGGCTCATCTCAGCGAGGAGAACAATCGCCCGGACCTGGCCCTGCAAACGCATCGGCGACTCCTGGGGCGGTCGTATCCGTTGCACGTGGCCGGCCGCTACGAAGCCTCGGATGTTCTGAAGGTTTGACCGCAGTCGGCAGCCAAATGAAACGGTGGGGCGGACAGGTCTGGGGTGCAATCGCAGCGACCCTGGTCCTCGCCCTGTCTGTTCCCGGCGGCGTGGGCGGGTGCCATGCCGGCAGCGGTGGGGCGGGCCCAGCGGACGCCGACGAGGCCGGCGCGACGAGCCCCCTGGACGTCGACTTTGCGATCGACCATGTCAAGGGCGACCCGTCGGCGCCCAACGTAATCATCGAGTACGGCAACTTCCTGTGTGGCCACTGCGCCGACTTCTTCGCCACGCACCTCCCCGACGTCGAGGAACTCGTGGAGCAGCACCGCGTGCTCTACGTGTTCCGGCACGCCGCCTCGGCGGAGTCGGCCTCGGTGGTCGCCCAGGCGGCCGAGTGTGCCGCCCTGCAGGACCAGACGCTCTTCTTCCCCTATCACGATCTGCTCTTCACCAATTCGGGCAGCGTCAGTGAGGACGCGCTGCGCGGATACGCCGCGGACCTGGGCCTGGATGAAGAAGCGTTCCACGAGTGCCTGACCACGGAAGCCACGGCCGACCGCGTGACGCGCGACGTGGACAGCGCTCGCGAGTTGGACGTGCCCGGCAGCCCGACCTTCTTCGTCAACGGCGAGATGCTCGCCGGCGATGACTCGTTCGAATCGTTCGAGGAGCTCCTCAACTAGTGTAGTGTCTCATTGATATTGCATCGTAACGAGCCGCGAACTTCAGTTCGCGCGGACGCTAAAACGGCGATTACGCCCCGAATTCGCGTCCATCGAACGACGCGGCATTTCTGAGACACTACACTAGACCGTCGCCATGCCAGGGCAGGCCCGCCGAGGCGTCGCGGCCTCATTCCTGCAACTGCCTCTTGTACACCTCGCGGGCCTGGTTGAAGAACGCGTGGTACGTGTCGCCCGCGTAGTCCGGATAGGTCCACGGCCAGGCCCGCCATCCGCCGCTCTCGTAGTGCAGCGTGACCTCGGCGTAGATGCCGCGCTGGACGTAGATGCGGTGCGAGTAGTCCTTCGTCGTGGCCAGCACGAACTTCGACAGCGTCATGTACCCGGGGTCGATGTTGACCGGACGACGCTCGTGCGGCAGGACCAGGTCGTCGCACAACTTCGCCTCCAGGTCGTTGGTCAGCCGTTTGACCGCCGCCAGCCGCTCGACGGATACCAACGCCTCGAAGAAAACGAACTGCCGCTTGATCTCCTCGCCCATTTCCAGGGCGTAGTAGTCCGTGCTGTCGAAGGGCCACATGTCGCTGACCAGGTCGATCGTCCCGAAAAAGGCCGGTAGCCGCCGACGGGTTTCAGCCAGCAGGTCTTCGTCCGCTGACAGCAATCCGCAGAACAGCTTGGCTCGCTTGGGTGGCTTGATCTGTCCCATGAGCGGGAGTGTAGATGGGCGTCCGGCTGCGTCAATCGCTCGAGCGGTGCTGGCGGCCCGCTGGCGCCCGATGAGTGATCGGCTAGACTACGTCGATGGTTCCGGCGCGTCGGCCGAGCCGGGCGGTCGGGTGCACAAGTGTGACCTGGGCCTACGCAGACGCGATCGGCCGAGTGGAGCGTGCCATGCGGCCACGGGCTCTAACACGGTATGCGTCAGCGCTGCGGGCCGGCTGGGTCGTTGCACTGTGTCTGACCGGATTGGGCTGCGAGCCGGACGAGCCAGCCGGCCGGGCCGAATCGGCACCGAAGCCGCGCCCTGGCCTGGTTGGACCGGCTGCCCCGGTCGCCCTATCTGTTGTGGGTGCACTACTTCGATCTGCACGACCCCAAGGTGCTTCCGCCCGAAGTGGACCGCGACAGCTACGCGGACCCATGTCGCCGGAGGACAGAAAGCGCCTCGAATCCTTGGGCTACGTCGAGCAGGAGCAGCCGGGGTCGTGAAGATCCTGCGCCGGGCGCCCGGCGTCGGCGTCAGTCACTACGCTATTCGATGTAGCCC
>Ga0307378_10013775_pt1 | contig 10211 bp, 6 predicted proteins | sample UN1MG_FD_202238 | JGI IMG/M metagenome (GOLD analysis project Ga0307378, IMG submission 202238) | Soil microbial communities from Risofladan, Vaasa, Finland - UN-1 | ecosystem: Environmental > Terrestrial > Soil > Coastal area > Acid sulfate soil | place: Finland: Risofladan, Vaasa | collected...
GGCGAGTCGCTATCTGATATTATATAATCACTCTCAGGACGGCCCGAGGGCATCTGCTGCTCCGGCAGGGTTTTACCCGTTTTGATCATCTCCAGCTCAAGCCTGGCTCTGTGCTCCAACTCTTCAGCGGCCAAATCTTCAAACACCTGCCGCATTCTCGGAGTATCCACACGACCGGCCAGTGCCAGGTAAAAATAATACGCCTCCACCTCTCTGGAAATTGCATATTCCAGAATCTCCTGATCGGAATTAACTTTGGCCATCGCCGGTTCGCCCTCATAATCAGTGTTTCATCGATACCCAAACATCTATAAAACCGTCATGATACTGCTGCTCGTCCCGCTTGCTTCGCTTATAGATGAATTATAATATCTTTTGTAAAAACTACAACTTTTTTCACCTTTTGCTTCTAATTTTATCGCCGGAGCAACATTAATCATCCGGGAATCAAAGATTATTCGCCAGATTGTGGATAGCCGCAGCAAACCGGAATAGCTGTGAGTCTACCCGGTCTATGCCCTCCACGGGCGAGTTCTCTTGATGTCCTTGAGTATCCGGTTTGCCACGAGTACATCTTCGGCAATTTCGAAATCAAACATCCCGGCCAGCACGAAATCGGCGCCATTTTCAAACGCGTAGCGGAAGGCGTCATTGGGCGGTATGGCGCCGGCGGCCATGACCTTGAACGCAAACCAGGGCTTTTCAACGCCTTTCATAAAATCGATTACTTCCTGCGGATCGTTGCACCAGTAGCCCGGAACCTCGGCATAAATGCTTGTCAGCTCATCTGGCCTCGGCGCGCTTGGATAGTTGTGGTGATGGAACGTCTTAATGTAGAAATCGGCGTCGATTTTATTTCGCTCGCACTCCCTGATGACCTTCAGATCGTGCGCTCCAACTCCGCAGGGCACATCGTGCTCCTTGGCAATTTCCACAGCCCTGGCAATCATATCGACCTTACCTTCGGAAACAAGGCGATCGGCAACCACTCCCCACAAATAAATCGCATCGACCCCCTCATCTACGAGCTGCTTGACCTGTTTGCGATAATCCTCCGGCTGCGTATCGACCTGTGCGGTCGGGCATATTATCCACTGAATCTTTCCGCCTTGCTTGTTGCGGTATCTCTTGAGCATGCTCACCACGCCGGGAGCGGTATGGATGACAAGCGTGTTGACGCCGTGAGCTTCGGCCAGCGCCATCGTCTCGAAGATTTTCTCTTCGGTGTTATAGTGCGCCGTCAGATTATAGACATACTTCAAATCCCGGCTGTGCGTGAAATGGGTCAGCAAATTGCCGCCCAGCAAAATCCGGCTGATTTTAAGATCTTTGATCCTGCCCATTGGCAACTCGGCCTCCGACGCAGGCACGTTCTGTGCCGGGCCGGACTTTTTCGCCGCACCTCCGGCCAGGGCCTGATTTTGTGTCGCATGTATTGCTAAGGCGCCCGCGGCAGGTGTCATCAATGATTTTTTCATAAAATTTCGACGGTCTATGTTTTGAGACATCAATATTCTCCTTACTTCATATCAAACCAGGTTAAAGTCATAAATTGCCTCATCTGCGAGGCATAGACATAAAGAACTGGACGAGTTTATCCTTCAACAATATGAAGGTCATTCCCAAATGATCGTACTCCAATGTTATCTGCGGACCGTTCTTCCGTTCACTGTTTGGCAGTCCATAAGCAGCAAGGATTTTGGACCGACTGGCCCCCATAGAAATCCCTTCCTTGGTCTTGCCGCTAAAATCTTTGACCGATGTAAAGGGTGGTGCAGCTTTTCTGGTGTAGAAGTTGAAATGTTGGACACCTCTCTTGGGAGAAACCATGAGAGAAAATCCTTTTGAGCGGTAAAGGAAACTCATTCCGCCGTCCTCAACTTTTTCCGGTTCACCTATTTCCTTGATGACGTTTTCCTTCGACATGCCAAACTGGATAGAACCCATACCAACCGTAGGATAGACTTCATAAGACAAGTTCGTCATGCTGTTCGAATCTGCTACAGCCTGGACCGTTTCCTCTACTTGAGCTGCTGGCGGAGTTGCCTTTTCTATGTTTGCAACCGCAGGTGGGGCATCGCTCGTGGCCTCCCTCTTTTTGCACCCAGTGTTGCTGCACAATATCAATCCGAGTATGAGCGACAGACTGATGGTTAGAAGATGGTTTGTTTTCATAATTCAGCTATCCATATATACGGATCATCGAATTTCCGTCCTGATTTCATTCTACTTGTTTCCGGAGATCACCACAAAACATTTCTTGATTTTTCCCGGATGCTCTGAGAGACGGCGTGTGATTCGGATCGACAGAGTAAACCGTGACAAACCAATAGCCTCAGAGTTAACAGAGCACAGGTGCGAAAGAAAAAGTACAGGAGAGCTTCAAAGAGCTTTAATTCAAATCGGATGAGAGGTCCGAAAATCACACTCTAAATGAATGTTTAGAGAAATATGGAATTGAACGTGGTCCAGCGAAGAATCAGCACAGTATAAACCACGCCGACCCACCATGAGCCGACCTGAGTCAGCCTGTGGTGCCGGGTAACCAGAAAGAGGATAGCGGCCCCTGCGGTCAGTGCTAATTTGAACATCACGACCATAGGGGCATCCTGCATGAGGCGGCCGGCAAACGGATTAAGCTCCCATAAGCCCCCCACTCCGTGGGCAAAGAGCGTACAGACCAAATCATAGAGGTTCAGAATTACAATCAACACGACCAGCCAGACTACCTGACGGCAGGCAGTGCTTGACAGCACCTTCGCTCGCCGGCCCGGTATCATCGGGGGCCGGCAAGCCAATAACGTCCCAAGCGCCAATACGGAAAGCACGAATCCCGCCATGGTGATCGCTGAAAGGAAAGCCCAGGACCACTCATAATCGGTATCGACCTGCTCGAACTCGGATTGGCGCTGCTTCAAAGCCTGCAGGCGACCGGCGAGTTCGGCAGGCGCATCGAATGTCCCGGCGATCAGCTTCCACTGCTCTTTAGCCATCCAATCGGGCCCTGCCTGTAAGAGCATTTGTATCTTGGCGTCCGGCTGTTCCTCGCTCATCAGGATATCCAAAATCGGCATGGCCTCCTGTGCCGAAAGGTAGGCTGCCGGACGGCTGGACGAACAGATCAACATACCATCCCGTCGGAGATGCTGCTCGATGTGCGCCCCCGGTTGCCTTGAGAACATCAGATTCATGGAATGCATACCCATAAATCGCCGGGTAATTTGAGGACGATTCCTATCTCTAACTTCGATATCGTTTATGTAAACCTTGCCCTGCCGTGACCGAACCACGTATGGAAGCGGCATGTAACGACCTTCGGAAATGACAAAACCGCTATGAATCTCGACAGGTCCGATAGTTTCCAAGCCCGGCTTCTTGATCCTGGAGGCGCGATCGGCCTTTTTCTCAGCGGCATCCGGCCGACGGACATTCGTGATATCGGATGGACGTCGCTTCAATTGCCGTTGAGCCTCCGGTTCCTGATTCTGGCGTTTTTTCGAAGTCTGTCGCTCCTTCTCGCCAGCCGGTCCTGAGTTCGTGGCGGCAAGCGATACTTCACCAACACTGAAAGCTGCGGCTATAAAAACGATAATACAGAACACGCGCATTGAATGTGCACAGCGTCGCTTCCTGGTGGCACCCTTTACTCTCTGCATTTGACTCTTCACACAAATATAAACGTAACTTGTACTGCTGCCTACGACAAATAACCCTGGCGCTGGTACAAGACGAAATCGGAACCCCTTTTATTGCAGAAAAATCCACATTCAGAACTTGGCGATATTTACCGAATTTATCTGGATTATCATGCCGATAAATAGTAAAAAGGGTTTTAATGCATCGACTATGGAGTAAACATGGCATCTGACAAGCTGAACATTTACAACAAGCCAAAATTGTGTAATCCCTGTCTATTACTTGGTTTCTCAGGCTGGATGGACGGCGGAGAAGTCTCGACAGGTACCGTTAAGTGCCTTATCGACAAGCTGGACACCCAAAAATTTGCCGAGATCGATCCAAAAGGATTTTATATATACAGCTTCCCCGGCCCAATGGAAATAACGGCGTTATTTCGCCCTCATACGCAGATAAAGGACGGCATCATCGAGTCTTACGAGATCCCTGAGAACACATTTTTCTGCAGCGAAAAAGACAATCTCATAATCTTTTTAGGCAAAGAACCCAATCTGAACTGGGAAGAATTTTCAGAATGTATCTTCTCGATATGTGCGGAATTTGGCGTTGAGATAATATATTTCATCGGCAGCGTGGCTGGCCTTGTGCCCCACACGCGTGAGCCGAGACTTTTCTGCTCCGTCTCAGAATCCGGACTCAAGGAGACATTCCAGCACTACGGCGTTAAATTCACCAACTATGAGGGCCCCGCCAGTATCGTCACTTATCTGACCGCCAGCTGCAGCAAACAAGATATTAAAATGGTAAGCCTCGTAGCTGCGATTCCCGCTTACGTGCAGGGTAGTAATCCCAAGTGCATAGAAGCAGTAACACGAAGGATAGCGGGCATGCTGGAATTGGAAATAGAATTCGCCGACCTAATGACTATGAGCGATGAGTTCGAGAAGAAACTGGATGATGTTGTTCAGGAGCAGCCGGAACTGGAAAGTAACATCCACAAGCTGGAAGAAGATTACGACAACGAGATTTTCAATAACGAAATGGGTGACTTAAAGACATGGCTGGAGCAGCAGGGTATTCGAGTCGATTAGTAACCACTCCGCGCGCCGACTAAGGCGTCCTGTAAAATACTGTAAAACAAACGGGGCTTATACCGAATCGAAATTAATCGGTATAAGCCCCGAAATTACTCAACATTCATCGCGATCAAAACCGCCTACGGCAACGTAGTCTGGTCCAGAGCAAGGTCGTCGGTAATTAGAATAGCGTCAAACAGCATACCGTCTTCACGCTTGCCGATTTCCAGCGTATGCTCTCCGGCGGCTAACGTCCAGTTCACAACCGCCCCGTCGTGATCGCTGCTGTGGACCTCGTCCCATTGCCACTCGTTCCCGCGCTCGATGTCATTAAACCTCACCCAGCCGGTACCGGGCTGGTCGGGGTCTTCCTGGGTCTGACTGGCAGCACTTGTGATCCGAACCCAGCAGGAGTCATCTTCGGCGTTGGGGGCTATAACTCTCAGAAAAATCTTATAGACTCCTTCGGGTGCGGTAAAGTTATACGAAGCGATCCAATCAACTCCGGGCGCAGCGTCACCGTTGCTGCCGTCACCGTTTTGTGAGCCGATGTTCGTTCCGCCAGATGAGGTCGGGTCGTGATAAGTCCGCCAGCTCTCCCCAAGAATATCGGCTGCTTCGGCCTCGAACACCGTATTTGCCTCCTTCGGCATTAGCACCGGAGGCTCCGGTTGCAGCGTGATATCGTCAATATACACAGTACCCGAACCGCCGGCCTGCGGATTATTCCTGTCGCCGATACCAACGGAGATATTGTCCACATCGGTCAGATTCACGCCCTGGTCAGCAATGGCCTGTGTAGGAATAATCCACTGAGTCCAGGCGTCAATCTGCGTAGCGGCCGGATCGTCATAGTTCACGATCGCAGGCGCTCCGGCACTGTTTCCGACGACTACATACATCGACTCGGCGCTGTTGCTGGATATGCCGATATCCTGCGACTGCCATTGCCCCGTCACCGTACCGGTTGTCTGGACGCCGGAGATTTTGGCCTCACAAGTCAAGGCTGCATTATGGCTGGTCACCGCCAGGCCTATATAGACATTCGAACTCATCGAGATAGTCGGCCTCAAGACGAGCGACTGCCAGTTCACACCGTTGCTGGAATAGTATCCCCTGAAGTTACCGGTGACATCACGCTCTAATTTTATCCAGTATGGTGCCGTAATTGCCAGTTGCTCGGGCGTTGCTACCATAGTCGGACTCGAATCGCTGGTTGCATCGCCGTTCGTATTGGTTCTGACCTGGAACCTGCAGCCGTTTGTCGCCGTGCCGTCGTCGTTGGTGGGTGTAATATAAACCGCGGCGAATTTCGAGCCCGCATCGAGCGTCTCGCGAATCATCACGCCGCACTTGGACCATGGGTCGGTGTTATCCACGCTCTCGACTTTAGCGACGATCGAGCCGACGCCAGTGAGCTGCTTAAAGGCGTAATGGAATTCGTCCGCCTGGTTCCAGATATCCGCGCCGCCGGCAGTCATCGTATATGTGCCGGCCGGCCCTTCGACAAAGCTGCCCACCGAGCCCGGCGAGCCTCTGAACCACAGCGATAATTCTTTAACGCCCCGAGCCGTCCAGTCCCGGTTGGAACTCAACGTCATGGTCGCCTCGGAATAGTTCAAGTAGCCCTGCTTATTGTTATTGTAAACGAGCGGCATCGACTGCTTACCGCCGTGAACGATTGTTTCCTCGGTAAACGATTCGTTTGTCTCGTCGCCTACCGCCGCTCCGCTGCCATTACCGGCATAATAAGGCGGAGTGTCCGGCGTTCCGTAACCGAGCCCGTCTTTCCACGCATACCATATCTGGTTCTCGGCAGCGTCGTAGCCTTCGAAGTCGTCCAGCACAAAATATTCCTGTGCCGTAAAGTACCAGATATTCCCCTGCCATATTCCGGGCGTCTCGACATCATTAACCTCATCGACGCGCCAGAAGTAAGTCTTGCCCAAATCGAGGGCCAGCGGACCATAGCTGGTCTCTGTTATGGTCGTAACCGGGGCAGTACCGTCTGCCACCGCCAGCAAGTCCTCGCTGAAGTAAACATCGTGCTTATCTGCCTGTCTTCCCGCTCTGAAGCCGAGGGCCAAATCCAGTCCTACATCCCCTGCCCCGACAGCCGGACTGGGCTCTCTTGCCTGTACGGGTATGGAAAAGAATCTCACCTCACTTAGACCGAACTGTTCCAGGATGCTTTTCCAGTTGCTGTTGGCTGTCAGCTTGACGTATTTTGCCGCCACGCCGCCCATATCAATAGTAGTATCATGCGCATAGCCGACCGTACCCGACGCCTGGGTAAATTCATGCGTCGTTCCCAATGTCGTATAGTCTATGCCGTCGACCGAATATTCAATAGTAACATCTTTGAATCCTAAGCCGATAGACGTCTCCAGGCTCTCATTCGAGTTCCAGACCCACATTTCATAGACTTTTTGAACACTTTGAAACTCAAATTCGATCCAGGTCGGCTGATTTGCGTCCCGAGCGCTCAGCCACATATTTTCGCCCAAGATGCCGTGCAATAAGCCGTCGGCATCAAGTCCCGAGCCGTTCACGCAATTTTCAGCCCCTTTGCCTTGCTCGCTGCTGGAAGCCGTGGCGACTACGTTCTCGATAGCATAAGCAAATAATTCGGTAGTAAAGCTCCAGACATCACCTCTGCGTACGGTATTATCAGGCGCGGCATTAACCTCATCGATCCGCCAGTAATAAGTCCGGTCGAATTCGAGCCGCTCGGTCAGAGCATAACTATTCGGAATTACGCGGCCCTTATATACCCCTGCCGGGTCGGCCGTCGCCGTGGCCTGGTCCACATCTTCGAAAACGTCCCCGAAGTAAACATCGTGCGTAGCGGCAAACCCTCCCGGTTCCCAGCCAAGGACCAGGTCGCGCGGCACATCTTTCGCATCGTCTGTGGGATTCGGACTGAACGCCACGACGCGGGCGCCGCGCGTGCTCTCGGTCGGGCCGGCCTCCGATCCCGACAGCGAGAAATTGGGATTGGTGGTCAGAACGATCTTGTCGACAACAAGGTTGTCCTCGCGCATCCAGATATTAAACGTATGGACACCGGTTGCAGTAATCTCAAAAGTCGGCTGTTCACTGTAGTCCATCAAGTCGCTGTTCCATTCGTAATCACCGCTCCATCCGGTCAAAGCAACAAGAGTGGGTATTGCCTCGCCGTCCAGACCGGCATGGCAGGAGTCACTGCTTCCGTCGGGAGCATAGGCCAGGATCCACACATAGTATGTGCCCGTCTTGACGAAGTCAATCTCATAGTCCAGCCGTGCACTTTCGGCGACATAGGTGGTGGAGTTTGAGCCCTCATTGAAGACCTCCATACCGACGACGCCGGTAAAGCCGTCCTTTGGCCCAACTTCCTCCCATCCAGTGCCATTCTGGCCCGTAGTTTTGTTGTCATAGTGCTCGGCTTCCACTGAAACGATCCCATCAGAACCGGGATCCTGGTTGAGCGGCCTGGCATTTGTTAAGCCCGCAGCCAAGCCAAGCACCAAAACAAAAAAAGCAAAATAAGCCATTTTTCTACACATAATAATGCTCCTTTCAACAAACGTTAATTTGTAACAGCCGATAATATTCCCCGTCTTGGCTATAGCCTTTAGTTAGTGCGTGCCCTGCACATTTTTACGGTTTGAAATGGCCTCCTTACAAAGCCAAATATAAGGCTCTATATTAAAATAAGACTTTTGCAAAATGGAGATTAGGCATACTTTGAAAAGGAAAAATCTTCTTTCTTGATTTTTCCTTTTCAAACAGTAATCACTTATCACAAAAGTACTTAGGCTGATTATACAAGGAAATCCAAGAAACGGATTTCCTTGAATAATATATACCTAATCTCCATTTTGCAAAAGTTCAGTTAGAACATCAAAATCTGAAACATAATATCAGATTTTAAATCGGTTAAAGGGCCCGGATCCTACGGCTTTTCTATCCTACTTATACCACATTACCCAGCTTCCCGTCAAGAAAAACGGCGTAGAAATAGAAAAAAACGATTGGTTTTGCTCGAAAACGAGCAATTTTTGTATATGCAAGTTCTAACAGACACTTGGCAGAGAAGATATTCGATAAAATGTTCAATTATCGCCGCATTATGAAGCAGCCGTTCTCAGTAGTCTTTAAGGGGCTGCATCCACTCGGGCCAATCGCTCGATATGGCACCACCGCCGAGGGTGTAGAGGCCGGATTGAATATACTTTCGATGCCATTTAAGGGTCCACAGCTCTTTTAGCCCCACTTTACGAGCCGAAAAGTCTAAAAATAGACACCCGGCGAATCCATCGTGTCGGTCAAGGCAGAACCGCCCCATTTGCGCGTTATCGTTCCACTCCTCACCGCTATAAGCGGGGGGAGTGTCAGTGTGTAACGGCATGCCGTTATAACGCTGTCCCTCCATGAACAAGGGCACGTACCCGGCTCCCGCCACAGACGGCCCGCGCCAGAAGCATTCCGGCCCTCCCCGTTCTTGATGTGGTTCCTCGCCCGGATCTGGATCGACAACCCAGCCGTTGATTCCGTAACTTCCCTTCATTTGCTGTTGCTCACCCATGTATATCCAGTGACTCTGGCTTATATAACCCCAGGCCATGGTCACACCGATATCCGTGCCTTCGGCGTTGGAATTCACGCCATTCTTATCCACCCACGGTTTCGTCGCGTTCGGACAACAGGTAAACTCGTCATCCCATTTATAGTAGTCACCAAGTGCGTTGACCCACCGATTGGCTGTAGGTTGGTTACTAAAGCCCTTCATGAACCGGCTGTTGTAATCCTCGGCGTACATCGAGAAAAACAGGCCCCACTGCTTGAGCTTGCTTATGCACGCAACACTCCTGGCCTGAAACTTTACCCGTTGTAGGGCCGGCATCAAAATCGCCATCAGCAACGCAATAATAGCGATTACGACTAAAAGTTCTATCAAAGTAAAACCACTCGTTCTTCGCTTGTGCATAACCATACTCCTCTGCATATATTTCTGCTACTAAGCTACGAATCTAACCTAATCTATGGGATGCGCAAAACAATCTTTCTGTTCTGCTTTATTTCGTAATCTCCTGTGTTCTTTAGACCCTTCTTCAATTCACAGTCATATTATACATCTAAATCTTCTTTACTGCAACCTCAAAACAGCCCAAAATCACAGCTTTATACACATGCTGCATAGCGGGACTTGCCATTTAGTAAGGCTAAAACACAATACCACAACGCCTCATGAGTATTCGATAAAGTGCACTCTTGCAGCACGTAATTACAGCGAATTGCTCTGAGAAAAAAAACTGATAAAAAAGCCTGGGTCCGGACAAGATTTCCCTTGAAGAGAAGCCTCAAATCTGCTATAAAAAATGATGTAGTTTGGTAAGATCCCGGGCAAGTGCACCCCCCCTAAAAATCGCCGTGACCGCAATTCGATCTGTCAGGCAACGTTTATAATCTTTGCGGTGTCATCGCTAAGATCTGCATCGGCGTCGGCATTCAGCT
>Ga0307378_10013776_pt1 | contig 10211 bp, 9 predicted proteins | sample UN1MG_FD_202238 | JGI IMG/M metagenome (GOLD analysis project Ga0307378, IMG submission 202238) | Soil microbial communities from Risofladan, Vaasa, Finland - UN-1 | ecosystem: Environmental > Terrestrial > Soil > Coastal area > Acid sulfate soil | place: Finland: Risofladan, Vaasa | collected...
TTGTCGTTGCCTCTTCCGCCACCAACTGCATAAAGACCGCGTTTGAAATCATCACTACCTTCTCCAAACGTGCGGTTGTCAAAGACCAGGCGGTGGGGAAAGGCCGCAGCGACTACAGCATTGTCCTACCGGATTTCAAGGTAACCGCGGGTATCGCCGGAGGGAATCTGACCACTCCACTGATCATCACCGACAGCGGCCTTCTCTCGGGATTTCTTCTGAATAACGCGGCCAGGCTGCAAACCATGGCGAATGAACTTTCACCGAAAGATTCGAAGATCATTACCACCAACAGCGTCCATTCCAGTTATCTCAAAGAAAACAAAGTCGTGAAGAGTGAATTGTTCGAAAAGAAGGTGCTCAAGTTTTTCAATGCGGGAACCGTGATCTTCAAAGGCACGAAGGTAAATTGTTGCGAGATAATCTTTAGTCCGAAGGACCAGTACCGGATGAAGTATAATCCCAGTCTGATGACTCTGCTCGAATCCCTTCGACAGGAGCTGTGGAGGGCGCGGGTGTTTCCGGACTTGACAGCCCTGATCCTCGAAGTGTGCAGAGCCATGCCCTCCTTCGCGGTAGACGTCGTGGTCTCGGGGGAGAGGAGAAAGGTGAGCAATAATAGTATCGCCCTGCTCGCCGAGCAGGCCGGTCATCAGTACAGTGGGGAAGACTACTTCGCCGCTGTCGCCAGTCTGGCCCGGATCGTTGCCGAGGTCGAGCAGGTCCCGGAGTTCGACAGGCTGGTCGTCCGTTATCTCAAAGAAGTATGCCGGCGCTTCGAGCTTCTGACAGCCGAGTTGGACAAGAGGCTGGAACAGGAAGTGGATTCCAAAATCGATGTAATTTTCAATCCTCAATACAAGACCGCCTATTTGAACGCCAAGAAGTATTTGGGCACTTACGAAAAGCTGAGATCCTTTGCCATGTCGAGCACCTCTTTAGGAAACAAAAAGAGCATCTGGTATTCTCTCATCGAGGATAAAAAAGAGGATTTGAGGCTGGAGATATATTCCGGGAAACGGTAGGAAAGCCGTCTCAGCTCAGCACGTAACTGCTGAACTCTCCAACGCTGTCGAAGTAGGTGTTACAATTTTCTAGCATGTATGCGCGAATTTGCGGGATCTGGTGGGCCCAGCAGGCTGCCGCGATCGGGACTCCCGTAGCTCTGGACATCAGCACTCCGGGTTTCAGATCGTCCACGATCAAGGCCTGCTCGGCGGAAAGATTGAAACGCCTCAGTATCTCCAGAACGGGCCAGGGGCTGGGTTTGCGCCTGCTCTCTTCATAGTCCCACCCGAAGACAAGATCGGGAAGCAGTCCGTCGTTCTCCGACGCCGCTTGATACGCTTTTAGTATCACGTCTTCTTCCGAATGGGATACGACCGTAATGATTCCTCCCCGCTTTCGAAAGTTGCGAAGAGTCTCGAGGAATCCTGGAAAGAATCGGGGCAGGATGCCGGTATTGAACTTTCTCCAAATCTTGTATTCGACCGCCAGCTCTTTCTCCGTCAATCCCAGTTCTCCGGAAAGATACTGCATGATCCCGGGATCGAAGTTTTTCAGGAACCAGCCCTGCAGGTCTATCGGGGGCGCCTGCGGACGAAGAACCCGCATCGATTCGAGATGGGAGGGGTGATGAATCATCGCCGTGCTGTTCACCGCGGTATCATCGTGATCCAGGATCAGGCATCGAAATCTCAGATCCATATCGCTTAAGGTTATTTTGCTCAGTGGAAAAAAGTCAAGCCAGGGGGCATCGGGCACGTGCTGGGTTTCGGGCCTTCTTTCCGCTGACCGCACCGGAATCCTCATGACGGGAAAACGCTTCAGGCTGGGGGAGGTCGTCCGTTGGCTGAGAAGCTAAAGGGGGTGCCGAAATGGATGATTTTGACATAGAAGTGACGAACCCTAGGAGCCTGTCGGAATATCCCTTACGTTCTGCTGTTATCCCAGCGGATACGTGCCGTAGTCGGCGATCGCCTGCCGCATGGCCCTGTAGGTCTCCAGGCTGGCCCCGGCAGCTACGACGTTGCTGCAGGTAAGTACCAACCCTCCTCCCTTTCCGGCCTGCTCGACTGCCGTGCGCACCTCTTCCCGGACGGTTTGGGGACTCCCGCCGATCAGGGTTTCCGCGTTGACACCACCGAACAGACAGAGCCTGCCGCCGTAACGCTTCTTGAGCTTGGCCATGTCCATTCCGATGTTGCGCTGGATACCATGCCAGCCATCGATCCCGATTTCCACCAGATCGTCCAGCACATCCCAGAGATTCCCGTCCGTGTGCTTGATGAAATAACCGCCCATCTCGTGAATCACTTCGCACTGCCTTGCGATGCCGGGAAGCACGAGCTTGCGAAACAGGTCGGCACCCATAATGGGTCCCCGGTTGTCCGAATAGTCGTCCGTGGTCATGATGGCATCTACTCCTGCTGCCAGCATGGCCCTTATGTAGGCAATCGAGCGGTTGACATAGAGCGAAACGGCCTTTTCCACAAACTCGGGGTCGGTGATCATCTTCATCAGAAATGACTCCATGCCCACCGTCTGCTCCCAGGGATAGGTACCGTCCAGGGGCGTTCGGGCGATGATGAAGTGGCTGGCGCCGAGCTCCCGTACCGTATACCGGATGGCCTCAAGTTCGGAGCCGTCGATGGAAATCTCCTCCTCCGGATCCGGAAGGTCGTCGACCGTCATTTCGGGGAACTCGCTTCTCGTGATGATATTACCCGCATCGGGATTGAAATGCACCTCGTAGCCCTGCTCGCTGATCCACGAGCTAACTCCGGTCATCGTCGGAGTGCTATACTCTTTAGCGGCCGGCACCACGGGAACGCGAACGTAGTCCCACTCCAGGGCTCGAGGCAGCTCCACGTGAACCCGGCAGGTGTCTCTGACCACCTCGTCGCGGCGGCCGTTCCAGACGGCCTGCAGCTCCTGCCAGCCCATATTGTACAGCAGCGATTCGCCGAGTATCTCCTGCACCAGCTTGCCGTCTACGGAATTCTCACCGGTGGGGATGCGGTCCGCCTCTTCGTGCTTCAGGGCGGCGATCACTCTATCCTTCTGTTTCATCTATTTGTCCTCCACGATCGGTAGGGATACGTTCAATTTTTCTGCCCACGGTTCGATCAAAGGCATGATTGACGGATAGAGCCTCACTCCGTGCGCCAGCTGATCGCTTCGCAGCTTCAGGGCCCGCTCACCGGGCAGGCGTACGGCCGGGTCGTCCGGTCTCACCCGACTGCCCCGACAGGCCTTTGTCAGCCATTCCGTCTCCCTGGTGAACGCCTTGTTTCCCGAGAAGCCTTGAGGGTCGATGATCTGCAGGAACACCGAGGCGCCCCAACGCTCGATCCCGTCCGCCCGGCCGGAGCCGGCCAGGGCCGCAGTCATGGCTTCGACAAGGATTCCCAGAGCGTAGCCCTTGTAGCCCAAGTCGGTGCCACCCAGAGCAAGAATCGATCCGGGCGGATCGGCGGACAACGACCGTGACCACGGGATGCTTGCCGATTCTCTCGAAGGCTAGATCAATGGCCCAGTGGATCAGCCAGGGTCCCGGAAGATAACGTCCGTTCAGAGTGACAGCCGAACGTCGGTCGGCGATCACTTCAGGAACTCCCCTTCCCATCATCGTTCCCTGTTCCAGCTCCTGTAGATACGCCGGGAGCAGGGCCAGACCGTGGGTCGTGTGTCCCAGGAGGTCCCCCTCCACCAGCACCTCGGCTACCACCGCCGCGATATCCACGTCCATGCCGGCCTTGCCCAAAAGCTCAGCGGCCAGCCTCAACAGATCGTCATAGCGATAGGCTTTATCTTTGCTCTCCATCATCCTTCCCCAGAACAAGGGCTTCCACCTCCCCATGGGTAGGTTGGCCTTCCAGCGGCCCCCTGCCCCGGCAGGTCAAAGCTGCCACGGCATTGGCCATGCGGCCCAAACTTGCCAAATCCAAACCTTTCAGCACTCCCGCGATAAGCCCGGCGGCGAAGGCATCTCCGGCGCCGACCGTATCCGCTACGTCCACGGTGAAGGGATCGACATCGACCCGTTGATCGCCCTGAATCAGCGAGCAACCCCTCGCTCCCCGCTTGAGCGCCACAATAGACGGAACCCGAACCAGGTTGTCCAAGAACGACTCCGGCGCCCAGCCCAACAGCGTTAGCTCCTCATCGGTCATCTGCAGGATATCAACGTACTGCTCGATCGTGTGCAGCACGATCGCACGGGACAGCTCTCGACACCACAGGGCGGGCCGATAGTTGATGTCGTAGGAAACATTGATTCCCCGTTCCCGGGCGAAACCCATCAGGCGAAAGGACAGCGCCAGAGCCTCGGGACTGATTCCCTGGCTGATCCCGCTGAGGTGCAGCACCTTGGCCCGGCCGAGCAGATCCCAATCGATGCTCCGCCCATCCACGAAGCAGGCCGCCGAATCTCTTCTGTAGTAGTAGAAGCGGTGCTGTGACCCCTCGTAGGCCACGAAGCACAGTCCCGTCGGGCGCTGCGAATCCCGCTGGACGAAAACGGCGCCGACTCCGCTTGAGCTCAGCAGATCAACCAGGCTGTCTCCGAAAGCGTCCGTACTGGTTCGGGTCAGGAAGGCAACGCTGTGCCCGAGCTTTCTCAGCGCGACAGATGTATCGAGAGTGTCTCCCCCCCACCCTTTGGACAGGAGGGCATCCTCGCGAAGCGAAAGACCGGGCTGCGCGAAAATACTGACCAGAGGCTCACCGTACGTGACAACCTCAAAAGGCTCTGCTGCCGTCTTCATTCAACAGAAATCGGGGCAGCAGCGCCGCCGCCCGGCCCATGCCACTGCTCGCACCTGTCAGCAGAACCACCTTGTTCTCGATGGGTTGAAATCCAAAATCCTCACTCGTAAGTGACAACATATTGCCTCCAAATTTCGATCGCAGCAGCGCTCGAGCTGTTTAGAAAGTGATCATCACTTTGAGAAAATCCTTTGGGTTCTCTGTGATATCGGCGAAAGCCTCGTCGATCCTCTCTATCGGGTAGCTTGCGGTGATCATGGCCGCGGGTTTGATCTGCCCCTTTTCCAGCCATTCAACTACTTGAGGGAACTTGTTGTTGTTCAGCACCGAACCCCGGATATCCAGCTCGGTGCGCACGAAGTTGAACTCGGAGAGCTGAGTCGGCCTTTTGTCCATTCCCAACACTACGATCCGGCCTCCCCGGGTAACGATGCTCAGAGCGGCCTCGGCTAGTGCCGGGTCGCCCACCGCCTCGATGACGATGGCCACACCCTCCTCACCGGCGAATCGACGCGCGGCTTCAGCCAGGTCCTCCCTAGATGTGTTTACAGTCATATCGGCACCGAGCTCGCGGGCTTTTTCCAGGCGCCTGTCGATGATGTCGGTGATCAGCACCTCGGCGCCCGTGAGCTTGAATACCTGCAGGATGCAGAGGCCTATGGTGCCGGCGCCGAATACGGCCACCCGGTCTCCGGCCTTGACCGCGCTGCGCTCCAGGACCTGGGCGGCGATGGCGAAGGGTTCGCACATGGCGGCGTGCTCGAAGGGGATATCGGGATTGATCTTGTGGACATCCGCCGCCTTGGCGACGACGAAATCCTGAAATCCCCCATCCGTCTGACAGCCGAGGCACATGATGCTGGTGCAGAGATTCCTGCGGCCTCGTCGGCAGGCGTAGCACTGTCCGCAGGCGAGCACGGGATCGATGGACACGTGGTCGCCGACCTCGAATCCGCGCACCCCACGGCCCAGCTCGGAAATCTCCCCGGCTAGCTCGTGGCCCATCACCCTGGGCAGTTGAATGTCCGGGCGATGGCCGGCGTAGATATGCAAATCCGTCCCGCAGACTCCGGCGGCGCGAACCTTCACCAGCACCTCTCCGTCGCCAAGCTCCGGTTTCTGCACTTCGGACACGATGATCTTTTGCTTTTCTATCAGCTTGGCTGCTCTCATATCGATCTCCTTACGACGATTATGTATTCAATAAGTCCCGCGTTTGTTCCCACAGCTTGTTTCTCTCGGTTTTCCGGCGTGCGAGCACCTGTTCGGCATCGAAACCGCAAATACCGCCCAGGTGACGGAGCAGTTGTTCTTCGTTGGGCGGGCAACCGGGAACGAAGCCATTCCGCCCTGTTTGTTCTTTGCAACAAACACCCACATAGAGTATCCGCGGCCCGGGCACTTCCTCGCTGAAGGGAGCCCCAGCTGCCAGAGTGAGCCCTTTCAGGGTGTGCTCCAAGCAGGCATCGCGAATATAGGCCAGCGCTCCCACCAGCTGTCCGACACATCCCGAGCAGGCCCTCTGTCCCTGGACGAGCCTCACCTTGGGGAAACGCTGCAGGAAGGCCTTCGAGCTGGAGAGAAAGGGCTGAGGGGTTCGCTCCGGGTGATCGCCGACGATATCGACGGACTCCGCATCGAACCCTTGCTTCCTGCAGCAGTACTGTAAGTGCATCGCCTGGTTCGGCTCGAGGCCCATCAGGCGAATACCCGCCGTATCGACGGCCAGGGGATTCGCCCCGGCCAGAATCAAGCCCAAAGAGACACTGTCCTCCGGATAGTTCCACAGGCCCTGTAGTCCTGTCAGGGCGTCGACGAAACAGAAGTCCGGCCTTACCACGGAAAACAGGTCGGCGATCCCCAGGTCCAGTCCCAGGCGGTGGGTCTTGCGCTTTTCGGCGCCGGACAGCACTCCCTTCATGTTCTTCAGGTTCAGTGTGGCCAAAGTGCGGTGGTGGCTCTTCAATACCGGAACGCTGATGATTCGATCGCAATCTACGACGCTGCGGGCAACGGTTACCCGCTCCATAACGAATCCCCCGTCGACCTCGAGCTCGACGGAATCGTCCGCGTTGAGGTTGCGCAGGGCAACCCCCAGTTTGTCCGCCACAGCCCTGGCACCGGAGACCCGAAAGGCTTCCTCGGTACTGCTGGCGCCCACGAAATCGTAGCCGGCCGAAGCCCCTTCTCCGATGACGGGTTTGGCCCCGAGATCGAGCACCAGCCGGGTCACCGCTTCGAGCACCCGGGCGTCGGTGACCATGCCCGAGCCGGAAGGTGCCGGTACGCACACATTGGGCTTGATCAGCACGCGTTCGTTGTACCCGAGGGCCTGTCTGCCGCCAGCCAGCTCGAAGGCCCGGCAAACCGCCTCGTAGATACACTCGTTGTCCGCACTGACGATCGAAACTGTATTGTTCATAACAGCTACCTGTGGGATTTCTCGCACGGATGGAGGGCCTGTCCTGCCGGGACGGACCCATCCGCCGTCAGGATTTCATGCCCGTAAAGGCGATGCCCTCGATGATGCGAGTCCGGAAGATCAGAAACACGACCAGAACCGGTATCAGGGTAACCACGCAGGCCGCCATGGTTCCCCCGTATTCCACCATGAAGCTTCTTCGGAAGTATGCCAGACCGATCTCCATGGTGAACAACCTTTCCGAGCTGGCCACGATCAGAGGCCAGAGAAAGCGGCTCCAGGTAAACACCCAGTTGACGATGGCGATCGCCGCCAGGGCCGACTGGGACAGGGGAATGATCACGTGCCAGTACACCTGGAACTCCGAGGACCCGTCGATCCGGCTGGAGTCGATCAGATCGTCGGGGATCATGCTGATCGTCTGTCTCAGAAAGAAAATACCCGAGCTCATGATGATCAACGGGTAGATGATCCCCGCGTAGGTATTGACCCAACCGAGGGCGCGAATGGTCAGGTACATGGGAATGAAGTAGGTGTACATGGGAATCAAGATGGTGGCGATGATCATCATGAAGAAGAAGTTCTTTCCCTTGAAGCTGTACTTGGCGAAGATGTATCCCATGGCCGAGCAGCTGATCAGCACGAACAGGGTCGATACGCCGGACACGATCACGCTGTTCATGAAAAACCGTAGAAAGGGCGCGGCCTTTGTCAGCAGGGCGTAGTTCTGCAGGGTCCAATCCACGGGGAATAGAGTCGGTGTCTCGGTGATGATAGCCTTGTTGAACTTGAACGATGACAACACCAGCCAAACGAAGGGAAAGATGTTGATGAAACTGAGGACCGCGAGGACGAGATTGAGCACAACCCTTCCCGATTTAATTCTTCTCGCCATCTTACTTCTCCCGGAATAGTCTGAACTGGATCAATACAAGCAGCATGGACACGATGAACAGAACGAGGCAGATTGCCGACGAGTAGCCCATGCGGAAATAGCGGAATCCCTCAACGTATATCTGAAACACCAGCACGCTGATCTCGACCCCCGTGGAGGCATCGGTTCCCTGGGTCATTATGTACACCTCGGTGAAGGCCGAGAGCGCCCAGATCGAGGCCATCACGCTTGTGAATAGGATCACCGGCCTGATGATGGGAAGCTCGATCCGCCAGATTCTCTGCCAGGCCGTGGCCCCGTCTACCCGCGAAGCGTCACGAAAATCAGGTGGAATGTCCTTGAGGCCCACCAGAAATATAACGATGAAAAACCCAAGGTTTTTCCACACGTGCATCGCGATGATGGCGTTCAGGGCAACCTTTGAATCGATCAGCCAGCCGACTCTATGGAATCCCAATTGTTCTAGAAAGAAGTTGGCCAGCCCAAAATTTCCCGGAGCGTAGATCCACTGCCAGATGATTGCCGCAGGCACCATCGGCAGGATGTAGGGTATGAAGAACAGCGTCTGGAAATACCCTTCGGCTCGCAGTTCGCTGTTCAGCATCAGTGCGATGGCCAACCCGAGAATGATCTCGGCGGGCAGTGCGACTAACACAAACTGCAGTGAATTGCGAAACGATATGTGGAAGATATCGTCGCTGAACAACCTGATGAAATTTCCCAAGCCCACAAACTTCGTGATCGGACGCTGCATATTGTAGTTTGTAAAAGACAGGGCAAGCGTGGATATGATGGGGATGACCCGGACCACGACAAACAGAAACACAACGGGCAGAAAAACCGCCATGATGAAGTAGGCCTTGTTCCGTCGGATGCTGCCCGGGGCTCCGATGACCGCATTCAGCATAACCGTCTCCTTCTCATCAGAAAAATACGATGTTAAACAAGATGAAACGAATAGAGAGGGGAAGTGAAGGGCATCACCTCCCCTCTTATTGACCTCTTTAACGCTCTACTTGGCCAGAAGATCGTAGTCGTCGAGGATCCTGTTGGTCTCCTCGGCGAGCTTGTCCACCAGCGCCTCGAGTGCCTTCCTGTCGGTATCCAGCTTGGCGTCCTTGAAGGCGATCATGAGGCGATCGGCCATACGGGCATGGATCTCCATGATCGGCGGAATGTTCTCGTAGTCGTAGACGGGGTGTCCCGGGGTATTGAGAGCGTCCATGAAGATTTTGAGGGCTGGAGCGGTCTTGTACAGGGAGGAATAGTCAGCATCCTTGTTGAGAGATTGCCAACCCGACTCGCCGTAAATCAAGACCTGGGCCTCGGGGCTCAAGAGGTACTTGCCGAAATCCCAGGCGGCCCGTTTGACCTTGCTCGACTCGGGAACGCTGAAGGACTGGGTGTTGCCGATGGTACCGCCGTGCCCGTCGGGGCCTTCGGGCATCAGGAACGCGCTGTATTTGATGTTCGGAGCGTTCTTCTTGAGGTAGTCCACGACCCAGGATTCTCTCTGGAACATCGATGACACGCCCAAACCGAAACCTTCGGCATCGGATTTGGCGTCCAGGCTCTCCACCTTGTGCTTGTAAATCGCATCCATGTAGTACTGCAGGGAATCGTAGCCGGCTTTATTGGCGTAGCCTTCGGTCCACTTGTCGCCTACCTTTTGGATAGGCCAGGCATCGTAGGCCACCATGACCTGTGTCCAGTATTTCTGGGCGGTGCCGAAACCGCCGCCGGAGAGGCGCAGGTCCAGTCCGACCCGGGTTATGTTACCGGCGCCGTCGCGCTTTGTGAGCTTCTTGGCAAACTCTATTTGCTCATCCAGGGTCTTGGGGGTGCTCTTGAGACCCGCCTCGGCGAAGTGGTCGGTGTTGTAGAACATCTCTTTGAGGGAGACGTAGTAGGGGATAGTGAACTTCTTGCCGCTGACCGGATCGGTGGCCGAGGTCAGAGTGAAAGACGGAAAGGACTTTTCGAGCACGCCTACAACATCATCCGGGGGTTCGCTGATGTAGCCGTTGAAGTAGTAGGGATAGATCTGAAAGCAGGCGAAGTCGATCAGGTCCGCCGCTTCACCCGCGGGCAGAGCCACCGCAACTTTCTCGTCCATGGCCCGCT
>Ga0307378_10013778_pt1 | contig 10210 bp, 10 predicted proteins | sample UN1MG_FD_202238 | JGI IMG/M metagenome (GOLD analysis project Ga0307378, IMG submission 202238) | Soil microbial communities from Risofladan, Vaasa, Finland - UN-1 | ecosystem: Environmental > Terrestrial > Soil > Coastal area > Acid sulfate soil | place: Finland: Risofladan, Vaasa | collected...
CTGGTGTTGTTTCTGTTTGACTGTTATACTGGTCATGGGAAAGCTGCTCCTTCCTTGTCTTGGTTTTTGCTATGGAGCAACTCTCCCCCATTCTTATGTTAATGTCAAGATCTGGGTAGACTTAACAAACATAGGGATATAAAAGCCCCAATCCTCACCGCCGTTGGTGCTTACGAGCGCGATCCGACCTATCCCCGCATAGAGGGTAGTCGGCGTTACTGGGTCAATCACCAGGGCGTTAACCCAATCATAGGCTAGAGTAGCATTAACTCCGTTCCAGTTCTCGCCGCCATTTGTGCTTTTAAACACACCGGCAAGTGTTCCTGCATAAAGGGTGGTCGGCGTCACCGGATCAATTGCCAGGGCGGAGATAGAGGCAACGGGCATGCCGGTATTGACCGCTCGCCAGTTACCGCCGCCATTCGTGCTTTTAAATACACCGTCCCAAGCCGCCCCTGCATACAGGGCTGTCGGTGTCGCCGGGTCAATCGCCAGGGTTTGAATATTGGTAGCGGTCAGGCCGGTGTTAACTGCGTCCCAATTCTCGCCACCATTCATACTCTTGAAGACACCGTGGCGGTCTGTCCCTGCATAGAGCGTGGTTGGCGTCACCGGATCAATCGCCAGGGTCACGACAATGCTGCCATAAGTGGGCAGGCCTGCGTTAACTGCGCTCCAGTTCTCGCCGCCGTCCGTGCTTTTATATACGCCTATTCCCCCGACCGATATCCCGACATACAAGGTGGCTGGCGTCATAGGGTCTATCGCCAACGAATGAACACGGGCATGCTCGGGCAGGCCAGTGTTGACCGCGAACCAACTCTCTCCGCCGTTCGTGCTTTTGAACATGCTTTCGGCGAAAGAGCCCGCACTGAGATGGAGGGGCGGTGGGGGCTCATAGTCTGTTCCTGCATAGAGAGTGGTCGGCGTCAGCGGGTCAATCGCCAGGGCGAATACAAAAGTGTCAGGCAAGCCGGTGTTGACCGCGCTCCAGTTCCCTCCGCCGTTTATACTTCTGAACATACCGCAGAGTGTCCCAGCATAGAGGGTGGTCGGCGTGGTCGGGTCAATCGCCAGGGCGAAAATATAGGGACAGGTCAAGTCTGTGTTGACCGCGTTCCAGCTCTCACCGCCATTTACGCTTTTGAACACGCCGTCACTATGTGTCCCAGCATACAGGGTGGCTGGCGTCACCGGGTCAATCGCCAAGGCTTCAATATAGGTGCTGGTCAGGCCGGTGTTGACTGCGCTCCAGTCTCCGCCACTGTTCGTGCTTTTGAACACGCCATCACGCCATGTCCCCGCGTAGAGGGTGGTTGGCGTCGCCGGATTGATCACCAGGGCATTAATGCTTCCGCCTTCAGGCCCATTACTTGTCCAGACATTGATCCCGGCGGAAACGATACCTGCCTGGCTTGTGCTCCATAGGACGAGCAGGCTGATCAGCAAGACCTTGCGAAGTGTGGTCGTGCGCAGCATCGTGAACCCCCTTTCCTATCTGTGGCAATCCCGCCCATTACATTCATCTGTATTGAAGCACAGGAACATTACCACAACCTTACCAGGGGATCAATGCTTCCAGAGTGCGGGAATCTGCTACGGCTGCCGTGGCATGGTGCATCATTCCAGTCTCGGATGGCGGAGCAGCAACGGCAAGTGGATCGAGTTGGGCCTGGCGTAGACCTCAAGTTCCCACAGCGAGTAGCCCCAGCCCGTGCCCCGCTGTGTAGCGTACACACGTACATACCGACCCGCGCCAGACACATCCAGATTGTCAACCTCGCCATCGCCGGAGGTCGTGCTGTAGATGTCCGTCCAGTTGAAGGAATCATCTGAGGTCTGGAGCCGATAAGCCTTCCCGTACGCTGTCTCCCAACGTAGAATCACCCGCTCGATGTACTGCCACGCACCGAGGTCTACATAGATCCACTGTGGATCGCTGAACTGGCTGCTCCAGCGGGTGGTGAGGTTGCCGTCCACCGCGTTCCCACACACATAGTCTGAGCCTTCCATGGACGAACAGGTCACCGGGCGGAGGTGAGGGTTAGGTGACGCCACAAGGAGATAACCTCTGCGCAAAAGTGGATTCGCTCTTGTCGCTTGCCACAAGACGGGGACTTGCCCGCGTCGTTCAGCCAGATAACGGCCCCACCCTAAGACTTGCAGAGAGAGATTCCATGACCCTTTCAGCCCGCTCCAAACCAACGCAGCATGATCACAACTCGATCCTGCTGGGAACACCAGGCTTTCGACATTGTTCAAGGGGGTGAAATATCCATAATTGATTAGCCAGTTCCACATCTCGATGGCTTCTTGCGGACGGAGAGACGCAATCATCGCTGAATAATGGGGGACAACAACCGGCGCGCCCAGTAGCGCTGTACCATCGTTTGCGGGTGCGAAGCGCCCTCCCACGCCGAATGCTTGATAAATGCTCGCGCCGGGTACCATCGAAGGGCATGGCAGTTCGGCGGCAGACAGTCCGAACAAGCCCGATTGGGCGAGACAAGAGGTGGCGTAATTGGTAGGGTAGTAACGGACTTGGCTGTCTGCTGCCGCCGATCTATACGATGTCCAATCTGTCCCCCAATAATCCTGCCCGGACGGTGGCAAGACAAACAACCAAACAAGCTCGTCAATGAAGCCTGATCCGTTGGCTGTAGGTGGCACAAGGTAGGTGATCGGCGCCACGCGACCGGTCACTGCAGCATAGGCCAATTCAACGAGCCAACTCTCCCCACCAAAAACATCCCAGGCATACGGGATCAGATCACCCGTGTAGGCGTATCCGTGAGCGATCCCACCTGGTGTGGCCAAGTCGTTCCAGTCAATGGCCTGAAGCATTCGCTCCGTGCCGGATGTGTCCAGTCCCAGACCGCTTTGCGCATCGAGTAACCCAATCGCAGCGATCACGGTGTCCACAGAAGACCACTCTGTGTTTTGCACGATCGTGATTGCACCCGTAGGTGAAACCTCGACCCAATGGGGCCACAAGCCGTGAAAGCGAGGAAGGTCGAGCAGCAAAGTGTCGCTGATCTTACCCACGATCTGGATCGCATCGGCGCGGGTGACAAACCCAAGCTGTTCAGCACTGGCAGTCGCAGCCGCCAGGCTGCCTGTATCCTGAATGCCATCGAATTCGCCGCTGGCATTTCTGGCTTTGTCGCGCACCAGCCCGGCAGCCGGGTTCCAGTTGTTCAGGAGCATGCCATAGCTCCACGCAAACGCAGCGGTTGCTGTATCCGTAATCTGGGTTGTGGCAGTAAAAGACACACTTTCAAGAACGGCATAATCACCGGCGGACGCATGATCTAGAACCCAAAGGAACTCATTGATATTTCCCAAGGCAGGCAAATCAGAACTGACAACTTGTGGTCCGCCATCCAGGGCGATTTCGTTTTTCCAACGCAACTCACCACCGTCTTTGAGCTCTAGCTTGAAGGTTCTGTTCGGTGTTCCACGCGTTATCTGAACCGTCACACCCGTGATCCGGCTTTGATAGGCTGGCATGATCTGTGGAGGCAAGATCGCTGAGAAATCAATGGGCAGGCCCTCACGTAGCGGGTGGTTCAGGCTCAGCCATGCGCCTCCCCAGGAATTCCCCGAGGAAACGGTGGTTGTCACCTGCCCATGGCCCCACTCCAGGATGCTATCGTTGATTGCCCCGCGATCGCCCTCGAGGCGATTGTAGTAATAGGCCAATCCTCCCGGATAGGTTTGTGGCTGGAAATCATCCAGCAGGATGGTAATATCGCGCCTTGTGCTGGCTGGCACCGCTACACTGGGACCGACCACTGTGCCGGTCGGTGTTGGTGGGTGGGGGAATATCGTTGTGCTGGTCGCTGCCGGCACACTAGGACCGGCCGCTGGGCTGGTTGATCTCGGTGGGTCAGAGAGAGTGCTGGGACATAGGTTGCCAAACACAACAAACAGGATTAGAGCGAGCCATATCCCCGCGTATACACCCGTGTATACGAGAGCCAGCCCTGGCGATTTCGCGCTCCTGATCCTTGTTCTTATACTCGAGTAAATTTCAGTCAGCAACAACCAAGCTCCAACCAATACTGGAAGGACGACAATCACAGCCGAAAAAACAAGAAAAGAAATGAGCAAAACAGGGAGCAACAGAATATGGTACCACTTCATGGGGGACTCATCTGCATCGCTGCCTGACCCTCCATAGTCACTGTCCGATCGCAATAACCGATCATCCCCAGGCCAACACATGACATCCCTCCAAGTTCCCGCGGCTCAATACATTGGATCCGCAAGCACCTCTGGTGAGGTAGATGGTCGCAAGGCTCCCCTGAGACCCTGCTCAAACGTGTAGTTTACGTGGCATTGCCGGCAGCCATGAGGGTCACAGTGCGGCTTGAGTCGAGCTCCAACATACAGAGTGTTCAGCGCTATCGTCTCCAGACTGTCGGTATGAATGTTCCCCAGGATGAAATCTGGCTCTAACACCCGAATGAAGCAAGGCCGAAGATCACCATTCGCTCGAACAATCCTGAAAGCCTGGCTGTAATAACAGCGCGAGAACTCGTGCGGCGGATGAGCATTGCCCCCAAGGATCGCGGTAATGTTAGTCTGATTTCGTAAGAACGCCTTCATTTCCTTCGTCGAGTCCGCCAGTGCCCGAACTTCACTGACCACCCTCTGTATCTGCTGGCCGGTGACTGCCTGTGTGAACGGCCTGTCATAGCGATACGGGTCGCGCCGGAATGGGCGGTATTGGATGTTGACCTTGTGCAGCGCATGGGGCTTTTCTCTCTTGACTAACTCAAAGATGAACCGTGCCACGGCTGCATAGTCGTGAACGTTGGATCGGGCAAACAGGAAACTTATTCCCACCCACCTGATATCATACTCCAGATAGCTCAGATAGTTCTGGATCACGCGGTTGAACAGCGGCTTGCCACGGAAGGCTGCGTAGGTGTCTTCATTGGCGGCATCCAGGGACAGTCTGATCCAACTGAGCCTGTTCGGCCAATCCCCGGGTGGCTTGTACGTACCGTTTGTCACCAAGGCTATGGTGATGCCCGGGTTCGTGGTGCAGATTTCTTCGACCATCTCCTGAAAGTGATACTGTCCACTTCTATATAGCCCTGGTTCACCACCGCCGATGATAACCACCGACCCTGGTTTCATCTGGGCGATCTTGATGATTTCTTGGAAAGGAAAGTTGATCGCAGGCGGCTTGCGTTCGGGATCATCGTGTGCATAAGTACAACCGCAACAAGTCAAATTGCAGACGTCACTCGGGTGGAACTCCATGTGGTGGATCGTTGCATATTCGCGCAGCCTGTCGGCGATGTCGCCCTCGGACAAAGGATTGCCTCCTTGATAGAGTTGGCCAGCCAGGTGTTTGATCACATCAGCAGTTGAAATCTGGCGGGCCTGGTGTTTGGTCAAGGTGGCATAGTTCACGTTGAACCAACGAGGCGGCGTGAGCAAATTGTGGAGATTCAGTTCAATCGCTATCTCTTCTTTGCGTCTGAGAAAATCTAGATGATTGAGAGGTTTGATCAAGTTCCGTGCTACATGCCATCCATGATCGCAATCATCAGGAAGCAGGTCCTGCAAAGGGTTGTCCACGCTTGGAGGCCTGGTTGGGAGGTTGTTGTACACGGAGAATTGCTCTTGCTGAGGCATCTTCACACCTTCATAAACGAGCCAGAAGTTCGATGTCTAGCGCGACTGTCCGATTGTATCTGTCCTGTTTCGTTCGAATACCTTCTGGGGCAAGTGGTTCGAAGAAACTCTTCCCTCTGAACGGCAAGTCAGTTACCCAGAAGTAGGCCGCTGCTCTCTTATCGGTTGCCTGTGCTGCTGCGTAGAGTGCGGCGGCCCCCATATCAATGGCCCGGCACTGCTTGCCGACGGTGTTCCAGAAATCAGGATCAGCCTCGCGGACAACAGAACTGGTGGTAAACACGGTTCCTTTGTGCACCCGATCAACCTTTGGGACAAGCAAAGTAGTCAGTGAGTTCAACAAGTCTGGATTCCCGGACACGATAGACAGTGGCGCGTACCCCAGGTGAAAAGAGTAGCCGTCGCCACAAACCGCCTGGTCTGCAACAAAGTAGTCTCCAATCTCTAGATCTTCGGCCAATCCACCGCAGGTACCCGAGTAGAGACAAGTTGAATCGGGCCGGTCAAGCGCGTATACAGCATCACCCACCAGGCTTGGGCCGATACCAGTGACAATGACTGATACCCGCTCTCCACAAAGAGAGCCGGTGATCCCATGCCAGACGTTGCCAAACTCGTACACGTCAGTCAGGTACTGTTTGTATTCTGCCAGCCTCTTCTCACGCTTTATGAAAAGAATCTTGGCTCCAATGAACTTTGGATTGCCGTAAAAGTACGCCTCAACCTGGCTTCTTGACGCATTCATACCCCATCCGCTCTCTATCGCCTCTGATTCCGTCCAGTACACTTGGCTGCATTGAAGCACAAGGACATTACCATAACCTTACCAAGGGACCAGCGCTTCTGAGACTGGAAGGTAGCCGAAAAGCCGATCAAAACAAAAGCCGCCATTGGCGCTAGAAATGGCGGCCCTTACGCTGACCCCACGGCCAGGGCTTGAACGTGGGAATCTGCTATGGCTGTAGTAGCACCGTGAATCGCTCCCAGGTTAGCATGTCGTACGTTTCCCCGATCAGGGACCATGCCAACCCCCCCGGCCAGTTTCCGTCTCCGGCCGTGACAAACCTTTCCGCACACGTCTCGAAAGCGACCCCGTTGCGCCCCAGGTCGTGCACGACAAACTGCCCACAGTCACTCAGTTCAGATTCCTGCCCAAGCAGCCAATCCCATCTTGTAGCGCCAGTTTTGGGAGCGGTGACATACCGGCCGTAGCAAGTCACCAGGGCAATCTTGCCGTTAGCCAAATGGTGTTGGGTGAACCACCCACAGGCACTCAATTGGGGTTCTTGTTTGAGTTGCCAGCCACCATCCTCCCCCATAGCGGTGACATACCGGCCATGAAAAGTCAGCAGGGCTACCTTTTGCGTGGCAGCACGCGTGGCGGCAATGGCGGTCAGTGTTGCGGGAACAGCAGCCTTCATACGAGCTTCAGCTGTCTGCCACACCTCTGTGGCCACGGTGGACCGGACCGTGGGTTCCAGCGTCGCCATCAGTTCTGTCGCGCTGATTCCACAGCCAACAGACGCCAATAATCCAAGTAGCAGAACGATGGTTTTGGCAGTGAGAATTGTATGCTTCACCTCAAAACCTCCCAGTCGTATCAAAGCACAAGCAACTTACCCCAACCTTACCAGATGCACCCTGCTCATTCCCCGAAATCAATCAGCGCTGTATGGAAAGGTGATCTTGAAAATCGAGCCTTGATTCAGGCTACTGCTCACCAAAATCACGTCCCCACCCTGGCGACGAGCGGCCTTTCTGGCAAGATACAAACCCAGGCCGCTGCCTGTTTCAATGAGGCCATCCCCTCGTTTCCTCAGCTCAAAGATCGTATCCTGATCCTCTTCCCTAATTCCCTTTCCTGTGTCTTTCAACTCAACGCAGATCCATTTCCCTGCCTCCGTCGTCTCGCCTCTTTCCAAATAAAGGACGATCTCCACAACCCCGCCTCGATGAGAGTATTTTATGGCATTTTGAATCACGTTCTGGAGCGGAATCAGGGTCAGATGTCTGTCGAGTACGGTAGGTTCCACATCGTCCAGGTTCGGCCTGAGTGTCACCCCCTTGCTCTGGGCATAGCGGTAATTTCCCAATAACACACCTTCCACCAATCGCCTCATGCTCAACAACTCTTTCTGAAGCTTGCCCCCTTCTGGAGCAAACAGATCCAGGATGTTGGCCGCATGCTGGGTTAGCTCGTCGGCGGTGGCAATGATCCTATCCTGCTGATCACGCAGTATGCCCTGCTCTTCTCCCAGCCCCTCTAACGTCTGCGCGCTCTTGCTCGAGATATCGTTCAGGGGCTGTAGAAACTCGTGGGCGACAGCACTCTGGAGGCGGTTGTGCAGTTCTTGGAAATATCCACTATCGTGCTTTGCCAGATCATCCGCATGCTTCTGCTCCAGGGCTTTTAATCTGTTCCGCCAACGCCTCCCCATTCCCCAGTAGACCGCAACCCCAACTCCGCCCATGAGAAACAGGACAACGAGTACTTCAAAGAGAGTGAAGTAATAATCAAGCAAAATCATGGGCATCTGCTGAATCTCCCTTTTTGATACAGCACTTACGCCTTGGAAACATTGTTGCACGAATTGGCCTTCCATTGAATCGGTAGCCAAGTCCCCAGATGTTTTCGATATAAACAGGATGGCCAGGATCCAGCTCCAACTTTTCCCGAAGCCTGCGAATATAGGCTGCCAAGGCATCGTCACTCACAGGTTTACCCCACACCGTATCCTTTAGGGTGGTCGTGGGCACAATCCGCCCCGCGTTCAGTATCAACACATCTAAAAGCTCAAACTGCAAACGCTGCAGGTGGGTCTCTTGCCAGTTTCCATCCTGCTTTACCCAGACCCTATGACCTGCAAAGTCAACTTGAATGTAGTCGTCCACGACGATTACCTCAGGCGGTAGGTTGGCCCGAATGCGAGCCATGATCTCGCGATTGTCTCGCGGACGGGTCACATAGTCATCGGCGCCGGCCTCAAAACCACGCAAGACCTCTTCGGTTTCCGTCATGAAGGCCGTGATGAGAATGATTGGAATATCACTTCCATTCTGCCGGATTGCTTCACAGATCTCTATGCCATCCACAGACTGGTTCTTGAATTTGATGTCCAACACGACGAGATCGGGATTATATTCCCAAACCAGGTCGTAGGCCTGGTCGCCATCAGCAGTGGTTCTCACCTCATAACCAGCCGCTCGCAGCATGTCAGGAAGTTGGGAGATCTCATTGCTCTCATCGTCTATCTCGTCATCCACCACCAGGATTTTGAATGGCATTCATGACCTCCCATCGGTGACCAACCCCAGGCGGTTGAACAGCGCGTAAATCTTCAGATTGCGCAACACGTGCACTGCGCTCATCCGAACAACGTTTCTTCCCACGTGGAGTATACTCCCATCCCCACTTCATACAAGTCTACGCTCGCCGAACGCGGTCCCCCGCAAACCCAATCCCATCCCCAGCCATGCGCCGCCCAACAGGTACCCGCCCACTACGTCCGTGGGCCAATGGACTCCCAGGTACACCCGCCCGAAACCCACCCCCAGGACAAACAATAGCACGCCGACGGTGACGGGCCAGCGCCAGCGGGCGTGCGGCCACGCCGCGTGCAGTAGCGCCCCATACGCCACCAGCGCGGCACCGGCGTGGCCACTGGGGTAACAGAAGCGCTGAAAACTGGTCTGGATCTCCGGCAGCAGGTGGGGGATGTACTCGACCTCCGGGCGCAAGCGGCCCACCGCCACGCGCAGCGCGATGTTGCAGGCCACCGCCCCCAGGTAGGCCCCCGTCGCCCACCACGCGCCGAGGCTGAGCCGCCTGGTGCGCCAGCACGAGATAGCCCCAAGCACAACCGTAATCGCCAGCGCCGGCACAGACGAACTGGCGAACGTCAGCACTTCGATGGCGGCCGTCAACGGTGGATTGCGCATGGCGACCGCCAATTGCACCAGTTCGGCGTCGCCGGGGATACGAACGCCGGAAACGACCAGCAGGGTCAGGGCGGTCAAACCGCAGCCGCAGGCCAGGACGACGTAGAAACCGGGCGAACGCAGGAAGGAAATGTCACGCTCCCCGATGCTTCTCAGATCGAGCCAGGAGACGCAAACTCACGAACGCAAGAATGAGCAACACGGCGAACATTGCCACGAGCGGCCATTGGCCTTGCTGGGCAAAGTAGCCGGGGCTGACGATCGCAGTATAGACAAGCATACCTGACGACACGAATGAGACATCTCGCGCCCACTTCAGCCTTCTGAGCAGGGCCACCCCAGAAACGATCAGTGCGATCGCCGTCGCCGCTTCCCCGACCAGGTGGAACGCAATCCGAAAGGGCTCGGTCTGCAGTTCCGGGACCTGCCCCGTGGCCAGGAAGAAACCCCACTGTGCGAGCATCCCAAAGCCGACCACCAAGGAATACCAACCTGCAAATCTCATAGGATCCTCCTCGCGGCGGATACCTGCCCACTCAACCGCTTGCCGCATAACCCAGACAACGACCCATACAGCCACACGCTCACTTACTTGACATCAATAGACCCTCAGGACCAG
>Ga0307378_10013779_pt1 | contig 10210 bp, 6 predicted proteins | sample UN1MG_FD_202238 | JGI IMG/M metagenome (GOLD analysis project Ga0307378, IMG submission 202238) | Soil microbial communities from Risofladan, Vaasa, Finland - UN-1 | ecosystem: Environmental > Terrestrial > Soil > Coastal area > Acid sulfate soil | place: Finland: Risofladan, Vaasa | collected...
CGGCTAACTGGGACGATGAACGCCGGAGAGTGCTTGATGCCCTCGAAGAGGCCAAGGACAAGAAGATCATCCTCGCCCACGGTATTTCGTGTCACTCGCTGCCGGCCCTGACCAGGGCGGCCGAGCTGGAGTGGGTGGACGTCAACCTCGTGCGGATCAATCCACAGGGCGCTCACATGGACACGCCGGTCGAGACGTGGAACGCCACAAGCGACAAATCCCATCTACCTCCCGTACTTAAGCAAATAAAGATAATGCGGCAAAACAACCACGGCGTCATCGGTATGAAAATCATCGGCAACGGCGACTTCACCAACCCCGAGGACCGCGAGAAGTCCATTCGATTCACCATACAGTCCGGCCTGACCGACGCGGTCGTTATCGGCTTCAAGAGTCCCGCGGAAATCGACGAAGCCATCATGCGCATCAATAGCGCCCTCGCCGAGACTGCGTGACAGCAGCATAAAAAGTTCGCTCCCCCTCCTTCACCCTGAGCGGAGACGAAGGGTGAGCGGAGAAGTTTAATTTTGCGTTTTGAAACTTTTCGAATAGAATCCGCTCATGCTGTACGTTTGGCTGATTTTACTGATTTTGCTTAACGTTGCCTGGCTTATGCTGGTCATCTTCGGTCTGCCGGGCAACTGGCTTATTGTAACCTCGACGTGCCTGTTCGCCTGGTGGCGATGGGAAGACGGCGTCTTTTCCATTTACACGTTAATCGCCATTGCGGTTCTGGCCGTCCTGGGCGAAATGTTCGAGTTCCTCGGAGGCATGCACGGAGCCAAACGGGCCGGAGCAAGCCGGCGAGGCTCGATTGCCGCCCTGGCAGGCGCGATCGTGGGCGCCATAATCGGTACATTTATGATTCCCGTGCTGTTCTTTGGAACTGTGCTGGGCGCCTGCATCGGGGCGGGATTGGGCGCGTGGGCGATTGAAGTATCCCGCGGCAGGAAAATGGAAGAATCGGTTCGCTGCGCCGTCGGCGCCGGGCTCGGCGAGCTGCTCGGTATTACAGCGAAAATCACTGCCGGCATCATTATCTGGCTCACAGTTGCCATAGCTGCTTTCTGGCCCTGAACCGGCCCATGCCTGCATTGGTTATAACTCTATAACAGATTTGTCGCGTCCATCATTCTTCTTGAAGGATCGCGCTTGACGAAGGCAACTACCATTTGTTATACTACATATCGGTAAGCGTAAGCCAACATCCTGCCGGTTCAATTCCACTTGTGCAGTGAGGCGGCCGGGAGGCGGGAAAGTATCCTGTTGCTGAAAATTGGGAACGGAGGTCGAAAAATGATGCCGGCAAGAATTTCACCATTAACGCAGGCAGTCTCTTTACTGATTGCGGTTTGCCTTGCCGGCTTTCCCGCGCAGGCTCGACACGGCGGCGGTACCCAGACGCCGGAAGATCCCGTCTATTTTGCAGATCCCATATTGAAAGCACTCGTCGAATCGCAATTAGGCGTGACTAATCCTTCGGCGGCGGACATGGTGTTTCTGAAAGAGCTCAGCGCCCCCGGAAGGGGCATTAGCGACCTTACCGGCCTGGAATACGCGACGAATCTGGCCCGCCTGAATCTCGGCGAACTCTTTTACTACTGGGTATGGCCGCCGGAGCTGCGAACGAATCAAATCGAAGATATCACGCCCTTATCAGGCCTGACCGGGTTGAAGTCGCTGGACATCAGCAACAATCAGATTACGGATATCTCCGCCTTGTCCGGCCTGACTGCTCTCGAAACTCTGGCTCTCTACTATAATCAGATCGCGGATATCTCCGCCTTGTCCGGCCTGTCGAACCTGACGTCGCTGGACATGGAGCATAATCAGATTGCAGACCTCACGCCCATGTCCGGGTTGACCAACCTTAAGTCACTGACGCTCAGCAGCAATCCGATTGCGGATACCTCGGCGTTGTCCACGCTGACCGGCCTCGAATCGTTGTCACTCAGCCGGACCGGTCTGACAACGATTCCCGCCCTGACGGACCTGCCGAATCTCAAATTCCTTGATCTCGTCGGCAACCAGATAACGGATATCTCCGGCCTGTCCGGCATGCCCGCCATCGAGACCGTGACTCTCTTCGGCAACCGGATCACGAGCATCGCTACATTGTCGGACGTGCCGAACCTCAAAGCCCTGGGGCTCGGCGTCAACCAGATTACGGACATTACCGGCCTGTCCGGCCTGACAAGTCTCGAAATCGTAGACCTTACAAACAATCAGATTACAGCCATCGGAGCCCTGACCGACCTGCCGAACCTGATTTACATGGACCTCCAGAATAACCAGATAACGGACATTTCCGGCCTGGCCGGACTGCCAAATCTGATTTTCGTACTTCTCAACCGCAACCGGATAGAGACTCTCGATGCCTTGTCGGACCTGCCGAAACTAAGATCCATGGAGCTCGGCACAAACCAAATCACGGATATCTCCGGCCTGTCCGGCCTGCCCGATCTCGAAACCGTCGATCTCAGCTACAACCAGATCGAGGCAATTCCCACCTTGTCCGATCTGCCGAATCTCATTTCTATGGACCTGCGGAACAACCTAATCACAGATATCGCCGGCCTGGCCGGGCTGGCCGATCTCGCGGTTCTCGATTTGGCAAACAATGACATCGAAGACGTCGCCGTCTTGTCCGGCCTGACAAATCTCACGTCACTGGACCTCAGCAATAATCTTATCGAGGATATCTCCGCTTTGACATCGCTGCAGAAACTCGGTCTCCTGGATATACGTTACAATCCGCTCGATGAGGATTCTTACGTCTATAACGTGCCGGCCATCGAAGCGAACAATCCCGGAATAGAAATAAGCTACGACCCGTGTCCCTGGGCCTGCGAACGCCGGCCCTTCGCCGAAGCTATTGACATCACAAATACGCCGGTCCTAAGGTGGACCGCCGGGGCATGGGCCGCCGTGCATGATGTTTACTTCGGGCAAGACGAAGAACTGGTAGCAAACGCGACTCCGGCAGATACGGAGATATATCGCGGCCGGCAGGAACTGGATATGGTTATGTACGAGCCGGAGGCCCTGCAGTGGGGCACGACCTATTACTGGAGAATCGACGAGGTTAACTTTGTTACTGTCGAGGCCGAGGACGGCACAGAGGACGTCAATGAAATCGTCTGGAAAGGCCAGGTCTGGAGCTTCACCACCGCCGAGTTCATCGTGGCCGATGACTTCGAGCTATACACGAACAATCGCGACACAGGCCAGGCCGTCTTCCAGGCATGGATCGACGGTTTGGGTTTCTCTTCTCCCGAGCCGAACAATCCCGGCAACGGAACCGGCTCGATTGTAGGGCACGACATCTGGACCCGGGGCAGCCCGCACGAGACAATCGCCGAAACCGGCATCGTTCATACCGGCCGGCAATCCTTGCCTCTGTATTACAACAACGCCGACGAGCCGTACTATTCGCAGACTTATCGAACCTGGCCGGTTCCCCAGGACTGGACCCTCAACGGTATGGACACTTTCGAATTGTATTTTAATGGAGCATCGGATAACGGCCCGGGACAATTGTATCTGTCGATAGAGGACGATGCCGGACAGATTGGAGTTATAATTCATCCGGATCGCGATGCGGTCCTCGCCGCCGAGTGGCGGCAGTGGAGGATCCCGCTGGCCGATTTAATCGCCGCCGGAGTAGATGTCACTGCAATCCGGAAGATATCCATAGACATCGGTGACCTCGACATCCCACAGCCCGGCGGCATTGGCATCATTTACGTGGACGACATTAGGGTGATAAACAGCATACCTTAAGAAGCAAGTGGATTCTGGCAGGAAAGGGCTATCCGCAGCTATGGTGGGAAGCTCTTGAATGATTATTGATGAATGATGATTGATTATTGTTCCTGCTTTCGGGCCTGTTGAAAAAGTCCCACAGTGACGGTTGAGATTGCCGCGCGATTTTTCGAATCGCTCGCAATGACACGGAAATGCGATTCTTGTCATTGCGAGCAATGGACATCCCCCCCCATGTCATTTCGAGCGAAGTCGAGAAATCTGGCTCATGCGCGATATCAACTCACCAGCTCTCATCGGGCCTCAAACCGACGACCACAATCATTCCCGCTCGAACCCGGATTCCTCCACTGCGCGATGCTGCGCATCGCTCCGGTCGGAATGACAATGGGGCCTTTTATCGCTTCGTACGATGGGCAACGCCCCCGTGTCATTTCGATCGAAGCGCAGCGTCCCCATGTCATTTCGAGCGTAGTCGAGAAATCTGGTTATCGTGCGATATTAATCGTACCAGGCACTGACATAGAGATGCGTCTCATGGAAATTTCAGCTTTTTCGGGCCGCAAAAAAACAAGCCCAATTCAAAGCCAATTTCGAAATCCCCGCTGAAGTAGCAGGGCGGTCTTTCTTTTCAGGATTTCAGGCCGTAGGGCTCGATCATTCGCTGGTTTGCTTTGAAATGAAACTGGCACTGCTCCGGCGGGGTACCGAGAACCTCGATTTTGCTCAGGTCGCCCTGGCCCATGCCTGCTTGTGCCATGCTCGTCAGGTACAGAATCTGGGTCGGGTCGAATCCCATCAGCTTTGTGGTAAGAGTGTCCATTGCCAGCGGGTCGAGGCTTGCCATAGCGATTCTCGCATCGACGGGAGTTCCGCCGACCGGGCCGTTGCCTTCCATAGCTTCGAAGCCGTCGATGACGCCCAGGTCGGGATAAATCTCCTGGGCCAGATGGAACATGTTGTAATGCAGAACCGCCTCTTTAGAGAAATTGTCCGCCGTATGAGTCAGCCACTTATCGTTGCCCTTGCTGTCGCTCAGCGGCGCTCCGAGCAGGACGTTTTTCAAAGACAGCGTGGTCACTGCCCGGTCGTGCGTTTTCATCTTGGCGGCGGAAATAATGTAGATATCCGGATCGAGAAAAGTCGAAATTATCCGAATAGGAGCAGGGCGATTGCCCTTGCCGATTACATAACGGTATTGCCACGGCTGGAGATTCAGGTCGACCAAATTAACATCGTATTCTTTCTCGAGCGCCAAATATCCGTAATTTTTGAATCCGCCGAACGCGCCTTCTCCGGAGGGCGTGGATTCACCGACAAGAATCTGTTTTTTATAATGGGGCGTTAGAAAATCAAGTATCCCCCGCACCGCGTTCACGTGAGTAGCGGCAAGCGGGCGATTAGTGCTCACGAAGTTCGGCTTGATAAGGATTTTTTTATTGCCGATGGAAGCGAGAACTTCATCCTCTATATTCTTGAGAGCTTTATAGACATTATCCCGGCAGTCGTTGCCCCTGACCAGGGAAACCTTTGCCGGCCCGGCCACCTTCTTATAGAGTTGACCTTTTCCCGCAAGCGGACTTCCCGACGCCGCACGTGCGATAGAAGGACCGAAAGATTTGCCGCCAAGCGCAAGGCCCAAAGCCCCCAATCCGAAACCTCTAAGAACATCGCGCCTATTCAAATGTCTGTTCACTCTTGCCATATACAATTCCTTTCAAAATCCAGGTAGCATCTTCATGGGCATTATAGCAGTTGACGGCAGGAATTTCGAGAATGTAATTCTAATAAACAATAGGTTATTGAGGTGACGGCAGGATTAATTTGGATTCTTCTCTATTCTCACAAATAATAGTCCATCGTGTTTGGGGCCACTACTGCCATAATAATTGCTCCACTTAAAAGAATTGTCTGTGTTTTTTTGTAATTCGGAAAGTGAAAGATAGCTATACTTGTTGTCTTTCATTAGTGTCTTGACAATTGAATCAATATCGTTGTGCTTCTCTGTAACATTATCATTCGTTTCGCGGATATCATAATACAGAGGGACCAGACCAATAGAAGCGACCTTTCCTTTTGTCAGTGAGTATTTTTTCGCAAAATATCGAGCTTGATAACGTTTGTCGGTTAAAAAGGAGTGGGGCACGCCCACGCGGCACAATAAGATCGCCTCGCGTTCTCGGGCTGTCCGGTAGGCCCGCTCGACCGTTTTCGTAAAATATTTTTCTCTGATTTCCCAACCCCGAAGAACAAGAGGATTTTTCCAGTCGCCTCCCTGAGTAGAGGTATATTGGTAAGATTGATTTGATGCCTGAAGCAAATCCAGGGAAAATAATATTTCTTCCTGGTCTTCGAGTGAGAATGTATCCAAATGATGTATGAATACCCCCTTAAGTTTCTTTAAGTAACGGTCCACTTTGTCGAATGTATCCTGGGTGGTCAATTGAGGAATGTCTTCTTGTATTATGCGTCGAGTGGCTTCGGAAGTTGATCGGCCCGCTAAATCCTGCAAAAATAATGCAGTCTCTTTTTTATTGTTATATATCGAGTGTTCTATATCAATCGCAGTCAGCAGTATCTTCTTGTCTGCAGTTTGACTGGAGTTGAACGCTTGAATGGTCTTAGGATATAGCATTGGATTAATTGTCTTTTCATTGCCTAAACTGACTGCTTCCATTAATGGGTGTGCGCCATAGCACAATTCCATAGCGTAGACAACCGGCTTATGAGTTGCCAAGTAGACTGCTAACCGCTCTGCTATCTTATGCAGAGGTTTAACGTTATGCTTATATTCCCCAAGAAATATGATTTCCTTTTCTTCTAGATCGAGTGGTAAATGTTCAAATTTGATATCGGGCAAAAGAACTAAATTATGCTTCAATAAGTCAGTCAATTGCTCAGGTGCGGGAGCAGTATTTGTCGTCGACGAGCAGGAAGATAAAAAAAGCAACGAGACGCAACATAAGAACTTTTTATAAATCATGTTACATCCTGTATAATTATATTAGAATCGATTCAAACGACTTTTATTGGTTGACATTCTTGTTTCCTTATCTCATCTGGCGGACACGAACCTCGATACCCTTCGAGTCCTTCAACAGATCGACGAGCTTTTTCGTGTCCGTCTGGCCATAGTGGTAGGGGTACAGAATCTTGGGCTTAAACGCCTTTGCAGCATCGGCGACCATCTCCGGCGTCATTGTGTATGGCAGATTCATCGGCAAAAAGGCAACGTCGATATTCTTGAGCCGCTTCATTTCCGGCGTGTTCTCACTGTCACCGGCGACATAGACTCGCTTGTCGCCGAACGTGATTATATATCCGTTGCCCCGGCCTTTGGGATGGAAGGGATTTCCGGCGGAACGCATTTGGACGATATTGTACGCCGGAACCGCCTCGATTCTCAGGCCCTGGACGGTCTGAACATCGCCATTGGCCATTACAAGCCCGGCAACACTTTCAGCGCAGGTTTTGGTCAATACGAGCTGCGTGCCTTCTTTGCGAAGAGTCTTTATAGCCGCCGGGTCGAGGTGGTCGCCGTGCTCGTGCGTGAGAAGGATAATGTCTGCTTTGGGCATACCGGCATAATCGGCCTCCCCGCCGACCGGGTCCACGTGAATCGTTTTACCGCCGAAGGTGAACATGAGCGTTCCGTGTCCGATGAGGGTGATTCTCAGATCGCCGGTGCCGGTTTTAATTATGTCCTGCTCGAATTTCGACTCCGTACCGGCCTGCAAAATCTGTTCGTTAAGGTCGCTAAGCGAGAAACCTTCTTTGATAACGATGTGCCTGCGATCCGTCAGGATTAACCAGGGCATTGATTTCACGCCCCAATCAAACGTGCTCTTTCCCATTTCAGGAGTAGATTTGCCGATGGCGAAAGGAATCTTGTTCTCCTTCACCCATTCGTTGACCACCTTATCATCAACATCGGTTACCTGGACACAAGCAACTACGACATCTTCCTCAGCCAAATCATCAGCTTTTTTTGCAAGCTCTTTTATATAGTTTCTTGACGGCCTCTGCTGCATATCCCACAAGCATACCAGAATCATCTTTTCGGAGGCACCGGCTGGAAGTTCAATTCCCATTTTCTCCAGTTCAGGTAAGGGCTTGCCTATCAGTAAAGGTGTTTTTATAGCTGCCCCTATGATACCAATGGTTAATTCCTCGTATTCATATTTCTTCTTCTGTTCGGCTCCTTTGACGCGCATCCTGACCGAGTACAGCGAGGTTCGTGCTGTGATAAATAGCGTCTGATTGTCTCTGCCACCAAAGGTGACATTGGCAGGGCGTTCGGGTACATCGATCGTCTCGATTTTGTTGCCCTGTTTGTCATAAACCGTCACTCCGGCTGTTGTCAGGTAAATGTTGCCCTCGTTGTCGATTGTCATGCCGTCGGAGCCCTCCGGGGCAAAAAGCTTCTTGTTCGAGAGCGAGCCGTCCTGTTCGATTTTATAAGCGAAGGTTTTGCCGCCGCCGTGGTCGGTAACGTAAAGCGTCCCGCCGTCCGGCGTGCCGATAAGGCCGTTCGGCCGGACCATGTCGTCGATGACACGGACGAGTTTCTTACGGTCATGGGACAGATAATAGACATGCTCGCCGTCCTGTTCCATGCCGTCTCTGCCGCCGTAGCGCGGGTCGGTGAAGTAGATTCCTCCCTTTGGGCCAATCCACGAATCGTTGTAGATTCCTCTCTTTGGGCCGATCCACAAATCATTGAGGCTGTTAAAAGATTTACCTTGATACTTCTCCGCTAAGACCGTCACTTTGCCTTCCGGATCTATAGACACCAGTCGGCGGCCGCCTCCTTCGCAGGCCAGAAGGTTGCCGTCTTTGTCGAAATACAGGCCGTTAGCCCCGCCGGAGTTCTCGCGAAACGTAGACAACTTGCCGTCGAGCGACCATTTGTGAATTCGATTGTTGGGGATATCAGAAAAAAAGATATTGCCCCGAGCGTCCGCCGCCGGTCCTTCGGTAAACGAGAAGCCCCCGGCCAGCTTTTCCACCTTAGCACCATCGGCAACAACACTTGCCCCGGCAACGCTCCAACCCATCGCCGTGACGAGAATCAATAATACCATCAAACCACGAAATTTCGTATTCATCTCAATCTCCTTTTACTTTTTAAGTTGAGCATTCAAACCCACGGCTTCATCAGCATTAGAATTATACTCGTTCGGCCATCATTTCTCATCACTGATTTTCGGGCGGATTCTCAGCCTGGCCAGGTAGATGCCGGTTTTGCCTTCATGACTGGAGTAGTAGCTAACGTAGAGGATGCCGTTGTGCCAAACCATGCCGGGATAGCTGGTATCGCCGCCGCTGGGCAGTTTTGCAAGTTTGGTCATGGCACCGTTTTCCACGTCAAGGTAAGTTATGGCCGTATGGGCACCGCCATCGTGCATTCGCCCGGCAGCGAGCCAGAAACCGCCGGGGATTTGGATGAAGTTGGGGCCGCCGAATCCGTTGAATTCTGCCCCGAGGTCCTTCCATTGCCACTGCTTATAGTCGGGCCGGCTTATGCCCAGCAGGGCACTGCTCGGATCGTCGCCTCGACTGTCGCGCCGCACGAGCGCATAACACGTCCCTTCGGAATCGAAACGCAGCGTCACTTCCGTCGGGTACCCTTGCTTGAACAGCTTGGGCAAGTGCGGCTCGTAATGAATCCCGTCATCGCTGACGAGCAGATCGAGATAGCGATCGGCACCTTTTCCGGCGGTGTAAGAGACGCCGTAGGCCTTGCCTTCGTGCCACGTAACGCACCACAGCCAGCGTCCCGGCTTGACTGCAATTTGCGGCTCGGTCCATTGCCTGCCGTCTGTCGAAAAGCTCACGAACGTTCCAGTTGGGGCCGATTGATTGTCTTCTTTGCGCGGGGCTGCCCCGCCGACCAGCATGAGCCGGCCGTCGGGCGTTACGGATAAATGAGCATCGCGAAGGTCGTAGCCTTCAAGAGAAATAGAAGCCGCAGATTTCCACGTATCGGCATCTTTCGATTCGAGTATCCGAATCCTGCCGTCGGTTGAAACGTGCCCTCTGCCCTCGCGAAATGCGCAATAAAACGCACCCTGCCATCGTACAAGGTCCGTGAAAGCATTGTGCGGAGCCTCGTCCCAAATCCTGCCGGCCTCAACGATCTCCACCGACACCGGAGCCGCTCCGAAACCACACGAGGTCAAAATCAAACACAAAACCATTACAATATATCGCTTACCCATCATATCCATCTGCCTTCCATTCTAAATCTTGTCATCCAGCTCATCAATTCCAAAACCTTCGGCGGTAACGACATGCCTGCGATCCGTCAAAATCAGCCAAGGCAGCGCCTTCACACCCCACGCGGTGCGTGTTGTCTCGATATCACCGGCTATCGTGCCGACGGGGAAAGGAAGTTTGTTATCTTTGGCCCACGCCTGGAGTTTATCGCTCTCGATTTTCGAGG
>Ga0307378_10013780_pt1 | contig 10209 bp, 8 predicted proteins | sample UN1MG_FD_202238 | JGI IMG/M metagenome (GOLD analysis project Ga0307378, IMG submission 202238) | Soil microbial communities from Risofladan, Vaasa, Finland - UN-1 | ecosystem: Environmental > Terrestrial > Soil > Coastal area > Acid sulfate soil | place: Finland: Risofladan, Vaasa | collected...
GTGAGAGATGGCCTCAGAATGAACGATACCAACAGGCTGCTGCCCGCAGGCGCAATCCACTTTCTCTTCTGCCGTCCGCGACCGGCGGTCTGCTCTTCAGCGATGACCAGAGTACCGTCTGGAGCACCCTGTTCGGCCAGCTGCTTGGCTACGTCATTGGTGGAACTGACAGAGTCAAAGCAGACCACCTGCTGACCCATGAACCGGGTGTCCAGGTCTTTGGTGATGGTCTCAGGGGATAGTTCTTCCATCAGTATGCCCGTTGGGGGGCCGCCATCCGGTGCTGAGGGACTCGGCAGCCCGCGACGCCGAGAGACCGCGGGGGCCGTGGCCGGATGCTCCTTTCGACGCGAATCGGGACGAGCTACGATGCAATCTGTGAGCAGTCAAAGACAGATTCAGTTGCGGCCATGTCGGGCAATCCCAGACCTGTCCATGCAACGGTTTTGCCTTGCCCTCTTCCCGAAGCTATAATCGCTTGCAGCAGAGTCATCATATATCGGCGCTTGTTGGCTGTCAAGAGGGAGGGCTGACGGTGGAAGCATTACCGAGTGTCTACGTGACCCGGCTGATACCGAAGGCGGGACTGAATCTCCTGCGTGGCTGCGGGCAAGTCAAGGTGTGGGAAGGTGAACTGCCGCCTTCGCGGGAGGTACTCCTGCAGGAGTTGGAGGCAGCTGACGGTCTCCTCAGTCTACTGACGGACAAGATCGACGCCGAACTGATGGATGCGGCGCCTCGCCTGAGAGCGGTCAGCAACTACGCTATCGGCTACGACAACATAGATGTAGAGGCGGCCACCGAACGAGGGATCATGGTGTGCCACACCCCCGGAGTCTTGACTGACACCACGGCGGATTTCAGCTTCACGCTCCTGGCCTGTGTTGCTCGCAGAGTCGTGGAGGCGGCGCAGTACGTCCGAGAAGGCAGATGGAAGACCTGGGGGCCCATGCTCTGCCTGGGATACGACCTCCACGGGGCGACGCTCGGTCTGATCGGCCTGGGTCGAATAGGTGGCGCCATGGCGAAACGGGCCACAGGATTCGAGATGCGGGTTCTCTACCACGACTTGCAGCGTCAGCCGATCCAGGAGCAGGAACTTGGGCTGGTGTACGCTGACCTCGACACCGTGCTGAGGGAATCGGATTTCATCAGCCTCCACACGCCCCTTACGCCAGAGACCTTGCACATGATCGGCGCCGAGCAGTTCAAGACGATGAAGAATACAGCCATACTTGTCAACACCTCTCGCGGTCAGGTGGTGGATCAGAAGGCCTTGTACGATGCCCTGGTGTCCGGCGAGATCTCAGGCGCGGGGCTCGACGTGACGGACCCTGAGCCCATAGACCCCGATGACCCCCTCCTGGAGCTGGACAACTGTCTGGTTGTGCCCCACATCGCTAGCGCCAGCGTGGCGGCCCGTACGTTGATGGCCACCATGGCCGCCGAGAACCTGGTGGCTGCGCTGCAGGGGCGTATGCCCCGCAATCCAGTGAACCCGGAAGTCCTGGACCTGAAGGGGCGACGTTGAGAGTCGCTGTGGTGCACCCGCGTGGTGCTCCCACCGAGCCCAGTCGAGGACACGGTCTGCGCATTGACTGCCGCGCGCTCATGCGGAACAGCGAGTGTTCGCCGACCCAGTACGTGGTACCCGCTGATATCACTTGACAAGCATTCTCGGGAATGCTAGTATGTGCCATCGACGAGGGGCGTTCGCGCGGTTGACGGGTGGTGCTGTCTGGCGCGAACGCGTTCGTTTACAGGCTGCGGGCTCTTCAGCCATCGGAACACGATGTGAACTCTTATCCTGAGGGGTAGAGGGACCGGCCCTGGGAAGCCCCGGCGACCTTCCGCGGACGATGAAGGGCACAAGGCCTGGCGATGGACCATTCAGATCTCGATTCCAGGCGTGCCCCGGGTCAGTGGTTTCGGTGCCAATTCCGGCGGGTTCTGTCCGAGCGCGTGGTCAGCTTTTTCCGTGTTGGTTGGGCTGGGAGGAAACTGGCCTGTCGGGATGGAATCCGAAAGATGAGAGAGAGTCATGGCTGCTTTCTCTCCAACGCGAAGAGGTTTTTTTGGAGAGGACAGTGCCAGTCTAGTGCATGATTGGGGTGTAGCGATGCGCACGATCGAGTGGGACTCCGGCGTAGTGCGGATGATAGACCAGCGCAAGCTACCTCATGAATACGTGGAGGTAGAGTTCACGGACTATCGAGACGTAGCCAGGGCCATCAAGGAGATGTACATCCGAGGTGCGCCTGCCATAGGTGCCGCGGCCGCCTACGGGCTGGCTCTGGCGGCGGTGCACAGCGAGGCGGACAGCGAATCTCAGTTGGTGGCCGATGTACGGAGAGCAGCTGATGTCCTTCGCGAGACGCGCCCCACCGCCTCCAACCTTTTCTGGGCTTTGGGTAGGATGCTGGCCAGGCTCGAGGACGAGTCTTTGCGAGGTGTGGACCAAATGCGTCAGGCTCTCATCACTGAGGCAGAGGATCTCGCTGAAGAGGACGTGGAAGCCAACAAGCGAATGGGCCAGTACGGGGCGGAACTCATAGAGGACGGCTACAACATCCTCACGCACTGCAACGCGGGTGGGCTGGCGACGGTCGACTATGGCACTGCGCTGGCCCCTATCAGGACGGCATGGCAACAGGGGAAGCGGGTACATGTCTACGTGGATGAGACTCGCCCACGCCTTCAGGGTGCCCGGCTGACAGCCTGGGAACTAATGCGAGACGGCATTCCCATGACCCTGATTGCAGACAACGCTGCAGGGTATTTCATTCAGAGTGGCCAAGTGGACCTCGTCTTCGTCGGGGCGGATAGGGTGGTGGCCAACGGTGACGTGGTCAACAAGATCGGTACGTACAAGGTGGCGGTAGTGGCCAGCGAGAACGGTGTCCCTTTCTACCCTGTGGTCCCGACATCCACGATAGACTTGAGCGTGGAATCAGGGAATCTGGTGCCGATAGAGGAGCGAGACGCCGAGGAAGTGACCCACGTTCGGGGGCAGTTGATCGCTCCGGAGGGGGTAAGCGTGGCCAATCCGGCTTTTGACGTTACACCCCACCGCTACGTGACGGGCATCATCACCGAACATGGCATCGCATATCCACCCCTGGCGAAGAGTCTGCGTGCTCTATGTGCTACGAACAGGGGGTGACGGGGGATCTTGGGACGGGAGATGAGCGATCGCTTCAGGCCTGAGTTGCTGCCGCTGAACATCGGTAGCTTGCCCCATGGCGACGCACGAGAGGCCTGTGCAGCCATCCGGGCTCGATTCGGGGACATCCCCGGTTGGCCACAGCTGCCGAGGCGGAGCTTTCTCGAAAACATGTACGTCCAGTTCAGTGAGGGGTTCCCCGGTCTTGTCCTCGACGAGAACCGAATCTATGTCGATCGCAATCGGGATCTCTCTGCAGACTTGGAGCGGCTCTATCTGGCTACCCTGGAGAACGATCTGAGTAGCTATGCCTTGACTCCCTCCTACGCGGCAGGCCTGACCGAGTGGTTGAAGGGGGGATTCGAAGACTGTAGGGCGGTCAAAGGACAGGTGACTGGCCCCATCAGCTGGGGGCTGGCTGTGGTAGACCAGGACCTGCGCCCCATCCTCTACGACGAAGTACTCGCAGACGCCCTGGCCAAGCACCTGAGACTGAAGGCGGCCTGGCAAGAAAGGGAACTGCGCCAGCTGCACTCCAGAGTGATGGTCGTCCTGGACGAACCGTACATGTCCTCATTCGGCTCAGCATATGTGTCAGTAGCTCCGGAGCAAGTGATCGCGCTCATAGATGAGGTGCTGAGTGGCCTAGAGGGGTTGAAGGGTGTGCACTGCTGCGGAAACACGGACTGGTCGATCATTCTGTCCACCGAGGTGGACATTCTGAGCTTCGATACTTATGAGTACGCTGAGTCACTATCGCTCTATCCCCAGGAGGTGAAGGATTTCGTAGAGCGGGGTGGCGTCATAGCTTGGGGCATAGTGCCGCGCGATAGTGAAGCCCTGGCGCGCGAGACGACTGAGACGTTGATCGACAGGCTGCTGGACGCCATGAACCTTCTGGTGAGGAAGGGTTTGATATTGGACGACCTGCTCGCAGCTTCTCTGATCAGTCCTTGTTGTGGCCTGGGCACCTTGTCGGTACAAGACGCAGAGCGCGTGCTGGATTTCACCGTCGCCGTGTCTGAGGAGATGAGGCGGCGCTACCTGTCGACATAGTATGGCATTGTCTATCAAGCGGCTCGATGCGAAGGCAGAGATCTACGGTTTCTTGAGCGAGGATCGGCTCTACGCAGCATACGCCATCTGCGATCTAGAACCGATTCAGTTCAGACAATGCGAATGGCACGCTTCTTCGAGAAACGGCCGCCTGACAGCCCTGGGGCTGCGCTTTAGGGGTCTGCCTCCGGATCGCGTGTTCCTGATGGGACCGACCGAGGACTTGGTGCCGATCCTCGGGGGAGCCCTTGAGGCTACGAAAGCGTATTTCGCGTGCAGGCCGCAACATCTGCGGACACTGAGGAGGTTCTACTCTCTCCGCACAGTCGAGGTCATGCAGAGGATGTTCCTGAGACCTGAGGAGTTCACTCCTGCTCAGGGAACGGTGGAGAGACTGGGACCAAGGCACGTGCACTTACTACAAGACCTCTACCGGTGGTATGGAGATGTTGCCTTCGCGCCCTACCAGCTTGACCAGGGCGTGTTCTACGGTGTGCAAGAAGCTGGCAGGCTCGTGGCCACGGCAGGCACCCACCTTGTCTCTCGCACCTACCGTTTGGGCATCGTGGGCAATGTCTTCACCCATCCCGATCACAGAGGGAAGGGCTTCGCCACCGTCTGCACGAGTGCGGTTGTCGAAGAGTTGGTCTCGCAGTCTCTGGACGTGGTGCTGAACGTGGGGCAGACCAACGAGGCTGCCAGCAGTGTATACCGCCGTCTGGGATTCCAGGTCTACTGCCCTTTCATCGAAGCTCTGGGGATTCGGCGAGGGGCAGAGTGAGAGGGCGTTGCGTGTATCATAGAAACGGACTGTAACGCCGCAGATGCAACACCGATAGCCTTCAATGACGTGCTGGCAAGGACTTGGACGCGCGGCGACAAGCGGGAGATCGGGTACGGTCCTCCGGTGCCCGAACACCGCGACTGAGGGAAAGGAGCAACTTCATGGCTGACAGTTATGACGTAAAGGATACGTCACTGGCTGATCGGGGCAGGCTGCGCATCCAATGGGCGGCGCAGGAAATGCCCGTGCTGAGGCTGATCCGGGAGAGATTCGAGAAAGAGAAGCCGCTGAAGGGGATGAAGCTCTCGGGATGCCTGCACATCACTACCGAGACAGCCAACTTGGCGCAGACCTTGGCTGCTGGAGGTGCGGACCTGGTTCTATGTGCCAGTAATCCGCTCTCCACACAGGATGACGCAGCTGCCTCTCTGGTCGTCTACGATGAGATTCCGGTCTTTGCCGTCAAAGGCGAAGACAACGAGACATACTACGCGCACATCCGTGCCGCGCTGGAGCATGGCCCCCAAGTGACCATTGACGATGGCGCGGACCTTGTTTCCACCCTCCACAAAGAGAGAACAGACCTCATCGGTGATGTCATTGGAGGTACCGAGGAGACGACGACGGGGGTGGTCCGCCTCAGGGCCATGGCCAAGGACGGAGTGCTGCGGTACCCCATCATCGCCGTGAACGATGCTCTGACCAAGCATCTCTTCGACAACAGGTATGGTACAGGCCAATCCACGATCGACGGCATAGTGCGAGCCACCAACATACTGCTGGCGGGAAAGAACTTCGTGGTGGCTGGGTACGGTTGGTGCGGGCGAGGAATCGCCATGCGTGCCAGGGGGCTTGGCGCAAGTGTCATCGTCACCGAGGTCGATCCTCTGAAAGCTCTCGAGGCGGTGATGGACGGATTCCGTGTCATGCCCATGTTGGAGGCTGCCAACATCGGGAACATCATGGTTACTGCCACGGGGGACATCAATGTGATCGACAAGCGCCACTTTGAGGTGATGAAAGACGGTGCCATTCTGGCTAACTCCGGTCACTTCAACGTGGAGCTGAACATCCCCGCTCTGCGAGAGATGGCAGTGGAGGCGCGGGAGCCAAGGCCGGGTGTAGATCAGTACATCATGGCCGACGGGCGTCTGTTGTCCGTTCTTGGAGAGGGGCGGTTGGTGAACCTAGCCATGGCCGAAGGACATCCTGCCTCTGTGATGGATATGTCCTTTGCCAATCAGGCCTTGGGGATCGAGTACCTGGTCAGGAATGCGAGTTCGATGGAGAGAAAGGTCTATCCGGTGCCAGAGGACATAGACCGCGAGATAGCTCGCCTCAAGCTGACCGCCATGGGGCTAGAGATAGACACTCTCACTGCAGAGCAGGAGAAGTATCTGTCCTCTTGGGAGGAGGGCACATAGGCGTCGGTGAGGGAGCCGGCGATGATGTCGCGGGAGCCGGAGAACACGTACGAGTTGGAATGTCATCTGGCCCATGGTGAGTATCGCGCTTGGTGATCAACCCGCAGGCTTTCCCTGAGGGTCAGTTTGGACTATAATACCGTAGGGGTCTGATACCCTAGGGCTCTTTTAAGACCAACCTGGGAGAGTGACTTGAGGGCGTTGATCACCGGGGTTAATGGGTTTGCAGGCAGTCATCTCGCCGAGTACCTCTTGGCCCACACAGACTTGGAGGTTTGGGGAACCGACATCAGCAGCAACGACAGGAATATCGCTCACATCAGAGACGATCTCGAGCTCGTTGTGGGAGACATGTCGGACCCGGATGTGGCATCCGACATACTGTCGCAGACCCAACCCGACTACATATTCCACCTGGCGGCGCAGGCTTTTGTTCCCCTCTCGTGGAGCGATCCCTGGCAAACCATAGCCAACAACATCCGCCTTCAGTTGAACATCCTCAAGACCCTGGTCGATACGGGCAGCAGACCCAGGGTGCTAGTCGTGGGCTCGGCGGATGAGTATGGCGTGATTGCCGCTGATGAACTCCCTGTCACCGAGTCCACTCCCCTGCGGCCGTACAGCCCCTATGCTGTGAGCAAAATCGCGCAAGACATGCTCGGCTACCAGTACTTTGCCAGCCACGGTCTGCCTATTGTCCGAGTGCGTCCCTTCAATCACATTGGAGCGCGACAGAGTCCTGCTTTCGTGACCTCGGATTTCGCCAAGCAGATTGCCGAGATCGAGCAAGGGCAGCGCGAGGCGGAGTTGCACGTTGGCAATCTGGAGGCGCGACGAGACTTCACAGATGTGAGAGACATGGTGAAGGCATACTACCTTGCTCTCCAACATGGTGAGGCGGGAAAGGTCTACAACCTGGGCTCGGAGAGAGCTCAGTCCATACGAGAAGTGCTGTACATGCTGTTGGAAATGAGTGAGGCCGAGATCGAGGTCGTGCAAGAGCCAGCGCGATTAAGGCCCACCGATGTACCCGTCGTGGTCAGCGACTGCAGTAAGTTCCGTGAGCGAACGGGCTGGCATGCCACCGTGAGCTTGCGGGACAGCCTGGAAAGCGTCCTCAAGTACTGGCGGGAGAGGGTCAGGGAACATCGTGAGGGTCAGGAATGAAAACAGCCCTGGTTACTGGCATCACAGGTCAAGACGGTTCGTATCTGGCGGGTTTTTTGCTGGAGAAGGGGTATCAGGTCGTGGGCATGGTGCGCCGCACCAGCACCGTCAACTTCGATCGCATCAGGCACATTCAGGATAAGGTCATCCTGACGCAGGGCGATCTGCTGGATCAGGTATCCCTGGTGGACATCATGAAGGAATACCGGCCGGACGAGATCTACAACCTGGCTGCCCAGTCCTTCGTGCCCACATCCTGGAAACAGCCGGTTCTGACTGGTGAGTTTACCGCGCTGGGCGTCACGCGAATGCTGGACGCCATGCGAATGGTGGTGCCCGAGGCCCGTTTCTATCAGGCATCCAGCAGCGAGATGTTTGGCAAGGTTCGCGAGGTGCCCCAAAACGAGCGGACTCCGTTCTACCCGCGCAGCCCGTATGGGGTAGCCAAGGTGTACGGGCATTTGATCACCGTGAACTACAGGGAGAGCTATGGCCTCTTTGCTTGCTCCGGTATTCTGTTCAATCACGAATCGCCCCGCCGGGGTTTGGAATTCGTGACCCGCAAAGTCACCCACGGTGCGGCGCGTATCAAACTGGGCATGGCTCAGGAGCTGCCCATGGGGAATCTAGAGGCTCAGCGGGACTGGGGCTTCGCCGGGGACTATGTGCGGGCCATGTGGCTGATGCTCCAGCAAGATGAGCCCGAGGACTTCGTGGTGGCCACCGGTATTCCCCACTCCGTTCGCGAGTTGCTGGAGGTGGCTTTTGGCCACCTGGGTCTGAACTACTGCGATCATGTGGAGGTTGACGAGCGCTTCATCCGACCGGTCGATGTGGATCAGCTGGTGGGGGATGCCAGCAAAGCTCGAGATAGTCTGGGGTGGCTGCCCGAGGTCTCATTCGATGAACTGATCACGATGATGGTGGATCAAGACCTGGCTTTGCTAGGAAAGCCGGCATAGCCCGAGGGACCGATGGCAGCCAGCGCCACCGACATGGAAACCAGCCTGGTCGACACCCACGCGCATCTCGACTTCGCCCAGTTCGATGGGGATCTGGATGGAGTTCTTAATAGAGCTGCGGATGAGGGCGTGGCCTTTGTGGTGACGGTGGGTTTTGATCTCGAGTCCAGCCGACATGCTGTGGCTCTCGCCGATAAGCACGCTAATCTGAAGGCTTGTGTGGGAGTGCACCCGCATGAGGCGTCGCGGGTCGCCCCCTCAGCTGTCGAAAGCTTGAGAGAACTGGCCAGGCACGAGCAGGTGGTAGCCGTCGGTGAGATAGGGCTAGACTACTACCGGGATCGGTCTCCACGCGCTGCTCAGCGACGCGCATTCAGGCAGCAACTGGAACTGGCAGCCGAGGTGGGCAAGCCCGTCGTCATTCACGATCGCGACGCGCATGGCGACGTGATGCACATGATTCGTGAGTGGTCGGAGACTGTGATCTCGTCTAATGGAGGGCTGCGTCCGCCACTGGGCGTGGTCCACTGTTTCTCAGGTGACCAAGCCATGGCCAGCGAGCTTTTCCAGTTGGGGTTTCTGATCTCGGTGGCAGGGCCTGTTACCTACGCAAACGCCCGGCAGTTGCAGGAACTGGTAGGTCGCATGCCACTGGAGAGGTTGCTCATCGAAACAGATTGTCCGTTCCTGTCGCCGCATCCTTTCAGAGGGAAGCGCAACGAGCCTGGAAACGTGCGGTTGGTGGGGTCAAAGGTTGCCGAGATCAAGAACGTGTCGCTGGAAGAGGTGGCAAGAATCACCACCGAGAATGCTCGCCAGGTGTTCAGGTTCTGATATGGTCTGTCAATTGAGTATGCTATGCAGTTTTCGCTTGACCACAGGCGCTTTGTGGCGCATCAGATCGGCAGGTAGCGTCGGCGTGGCTCCGGGTAGTCGCAGTTGGGCAGGTGGGTGTTGAAGATTCTACCCTTGTTCGAGCCTATACGTGAAGAGTTGCAGGTCGTCGAAGAGACGCTGCATCTGGCAGCGCATGGAGAGCATGAACGCCTCGGTGAGATACTGAACTATCTGCTGGACAGCGGTGGCAAGCGTATTCGTCCCGCTCTGGTCATCCTGGCCTCCAAGTTCCACGATCACGATGTAGCCAGAGTGTTGCCCCTGGCGGCAGCGGTGGAGATGCTTCATACAGCTACGCTGGTGCATGACGATCTCGTGGATGGTTCTCTCCTGAGGAGGGGCAGTCCTACACTGAACGTGGAGCTCAGCGCAGGGGCCGTCATCCTCGTGGGGGATTACTTCTTTGCCCGGGCAGCGGACCTGGCCGCGGCCACCGAGAGCGTTCCTGTGGTCGATATCTTCGCGAAGACCCTGATGACCATCTGCAGAGGCGAGATCACGCATGCCTTCGATCGTGATGGTTGGCGACGCACCAAGGAGGACTACTACCACAGTACCTACAGCAAGACAGCCTCTTTGTTCGCTGCTTCCGCACAATCCGGCGCCTTGCTCAGCGGCGCGCCGGACGCCACGATCCAGGCGCTGCGGGAGTATGGCTGCAAGCTGGGGATGGCTTTTCAAATCGTAGACGACATCCTTGACTTGGTCGGCGACGAGCATGTGGTGGGTAAGCCCATTGGCGGCGATTTGCGCCAG
>Ga0307378_10013781_pt1 | contig 10209 bp, 8 predicted proteins | sample UN1MG_FD_202238 | JGI IMG/M metagenome (GOLD analysis project Ga0307378, IMG submission 202238) | Soil microbial communities from Risofladan, Vaasa, Finland - UN-1 | ecosystem: Environmental > Terrestrial > Soil > Coastal area > Acid sulfate soil | place: Finland: Risofladan, Vaasa | collected...
CCTTGGGTAGAAATTTGATCTGAGCTAATCAGAACTAACAAATATTAGCAATTTCAATTTACTGAAAAAAATTAACTACCCAAAAAAATAACTACAAAGAACCGCATAGGGTGCGAAATGTCTGATACAGATAAGCTAAAACCCTTGGAACAGGAATTCTCAAGACAAGAGGAGAGCTTAAAATCGATTATATTCGCTGGATTTGGGAAACAGATAAATCTAAATAGCCAAAAACAATTATTGGAGGCTTTACAAAATTGCTTCAAAAGCCAACGATTATCAATTGAAAATACGAATCGTGAAACATTGGCTTCCTTGGCTCCAAAATCTCCTATCTTCAGATGGATTATGGATTATAGGAAGGTGAGTAAAAATGTCCAGTTTATCAAAAGTCTTTCTCAACATGTCCATCCTGTGACCGGTAGAATACATCCAGAATACAAGCAACTTGGGGCTGTAACTGGCCGATTTTCTTGCTGTAATCCTAACTTACAACAGGTACCAAGAAATAAACTTTTTAGAGAGTGTGTTAGACCCGCACCTGGTCATAAGATGGTGATCGCCGATTATTCCCAAATTGATTTAAGAGTGGCTGCGGAAATCAGCCAGGACAGTCGAATGATTGAGGCTTACAACCAGGGACAAGATTTACATAAATTGACTGCATCCTTGATAAAAGAAAAGGCATTGAATGAGGTTAGTGAAATAGAAAGACAGTTGGCCAAGGCGGTTAACTTTGGATTGATTTATGCTATGGGAGCCAAAAGCTTACAAATATACGCCCAAAGTGCCTATGGAGTAACCATGACCGAGCAGCAGGCAGAAGATTTTAGGAGAAAGTTTTTCAATGCCTATCAAGGATTAAAAGCCTGGCATGAAATAGAAAGAATGTCCACTCAACGAGAAACCAGAACCTTACTTGGAAGGCGAAGACTATGGCAGGATGATCCAGAATTAACGCAAGTACTCAATGCTCCTGTGCAAGGGACTGGGGCTGATATAATTAAAAAAGCTTTAGTTATGTTACCGGATGCCTTAATAGACATGGATGTTAAGATCATAAGTTGTGTACATGATGAGATAATATTGGAGGCTCCAGAAGATAAAGCCCAACAAGCGGCTCAAATTCTAAAGGAAGTTATGGAAAAAGCTGGACAGGAATATTTGAAGACTGTACCGGTAGTAGCCGAAACTTCAATAGTTGATAGCTGGGCAGGGAAATAATGACTTGCCCTTCCTATATCTATGCCAGCGTTAGGGTTAATATTGAACCTTCAAGGTTAAAGTAAGAAAAATAAGCATTAACTCTAAAAGCTTTATAGTAACAATAGGTTATGCAAAAAGTTAATGAATTAACGAAAAATATAAACATATAAAAAAAGGGATAGGCTACCTTATTAACCTATCCCCCGTTCAATCATAAAAATCATCCTTTCGTCGCTAAGTTTTGCTCTCCGAATGAAAGACTTTTGCTAGCAGCCTGTCGGAGAGAGAATCCATTTTTGGCATTAGCCCAATGTTTTCGGGCTGGACTAGAGATCTGCCAAGTCTCACTTGCGCCCTTACAGGTGGTAGAAATTGGGATATCATATTTCACTCAGACAGACTGCTAGGATGATACAATATTTGGATTTATCTCTAGTGCCTTGTTGAAATCAGCGATAGCCTTATCATGCTCACCTTTATCAGCATAGGCATTGCCTCGATTATAGTAGGCTTCAGCAAACTCTGGATTTATCTCTATAACTTTACTATAATCAGCGATGGCCTTATCAAGTTCGCCTTGATGATAATAAGTAAGTCCACGATTGAAATAAGCCCCATCATACTCTGGATTTATCTGTATAGCTTTATTATAATCAGCAATGGCCTTATCGCTCTCGCCTTTATTATCATAAGCATTACCCCGATTAGTATAAGCCACATAATCTCTTGGATTTAGCTCAATAGCTTTACTATAATCAGCAATGGCCTTATCAAGTTCACCCTTATCACCATAAGCAAGTCCTCGTTTGAAGTAAACCTCAACATATCCTGGATTTATCTCTATAACTTTGCTGTAATCGGCAATGGACTTGTCAAGTTCTCTTTTATCATAATAGGCAGTACCTCGCTCATAATAGGCCAGAACGTACTCTGGATTTAGCTCTATAGCTTTGGTGAAATCAGCAATGGCCTTATCAAGCTCACCTTTTTCATGATAGATGATTCCACGATTGAGGTAAGATTGAGCACACTCCAGATTTAGCTCAATAGCGTGGTAAAATCTGAAATGGCAAGGTCGAATTCACCTTTTCTTACATAGATAGCTCCTCGGTTATTGTAAGCTTCAATATCCTCTGGATTTATCTCTATGGCCTTGTTAAGATCAGCGATAGCAAGGTCAAAATTGCCTTTCTCATAATAGATACCTGCCCGTTCGAAATAAGCCTTACTATTTTTCGGATCTATCTCAATAGCTTTAGTAAAATCAGCAAGGGCGAGATCAAGGTCTAATTTCTCATAATAGATGCGTCCCCGGGTAACGTAAGCTTCAGCATCTTGGGGGTTCATTTCAATAAAATTATCTAAATCAGCTATAGTTAGGTCATTATCTCCTTCTTTATCATAGAGTCTTCCACGATTGATGTAATGGTCAACATCATCGGTGGTTATTTTAATGGCTTCGCCATGTTCTGCACAGATATTATAAATTCTGTCTAATGTATTACTACAGATATTATTCTGATTATCGGAAGCCATAACATGTGTTAAATTTATCCCTTTAGTTTTTTCAAGATCAACAATGGCCTTATCAATCTCGTCTATTTCTTTATAGGTATCATCATAATTAAGGTATCTTTTATCATCTTTTAACTTTGCCATCTTTTTATTCCTTCTTACCATGCTTGGTTTTTGGGTTAGAGAATCCACCTCTATTTTATTTTACGGTTCTATCTTCAACTTCTATGGAAAAAAAGAAGGAATATTTTTCACGGTAAACAGTAGAATAGGTAACACAAAAAACTCTTATCCAGGAATCAGTCACAATCCTTTCACTTGATGATTCAGTTTGAGTCTCTCTTTCGCCATAATATTCCAAACAAGGATAGACTTATCCAATGTCTTATGTATAGTATGTATAGTTTGAGGCCATTTTCTATATCTTTTATAATAAGCAAAATATACTTTTTATAATAACTTTTTTAATATGTATAGTATACATGGTATACATGGTATACATAAAAACTAACTTTTAGACTTTTAAGGTTTTTGAAGCCTGGACCTGGAATTGGGTTAAAAGTCTAAAAGTTACCCAGGTTGGTATAAAAAGTTAATCAAACTATGAACCTATCCCAAAACTCTTCCATAGTGTAAGTTTGGTTCTTTCCAGTCCGTGACGTGATTTCCGCTGATTATATCAATAAGAGATTTCATGTGAGGTTAGTTGTTGGTTAACGAAAGTGATTGTTGCTGCTATTTCCTTTTCAAAATCGTCGGCGCATATTTCCATGGATTGTTCAATGGCAAATTTAATCAGCGGTGTAAGATCAACTCCTTCAGGAAGTGTAATTCCATAAACAGCGAGATAGCTTTTAGCGAGTTCCGTCATCTGTTCGGAAATCAATTGAATCGCTATCGTTTCATCCTGCATGAGCGCCTGCCCGTAAAGAATTATTGTCTTTCTAAACTCCCGATCAGCTGATGTAAAAAGCTTGGCTACTTCACGATGGCTAATCCCCGCATATTCGGAAAACTCTTTGCCATAGGCTTCCAATAAAAGATCGGAAAACTCTTTGTCATAGACTTTTTTTAAAGCAGAGAGGGGTTTCGGATTTCGGAGAATGGCTGAAGTTATCATTTTCTGCCCTATAGATCCATCCATTTTTTTCACCAAAATGTCCGCGCCGGTTTCTACAAGGGTATGGCAAATCTCTAAGGTTATATCATCTGGTAACTGAAGCATATTATATCCAGGAACCTGCTCTAAGTTAGCCTTAAGTAAGTGCGCTTTTGCGATGATGTATCCTTCATCCTGCCCGAAAGTTCTGCCTGAATGGTGAGCTGTGAAATCAGCTCCCCACACATCGTTGTGGCTCACAAAACCATAAGCCAACGCCTTTTTCTGTCTTGATTTTGCCTCGTCCCAGACTTTCAAAAACTCATTATGGGTTTGATAATATAAGTAACCCATATAAGCAGGATGTTTAAATATGTAATTGAAAATGTCAGGGGCCATCCCGCCATATATCTCATTCATATTCAGCTCTTTTTTTAAACCCGGTTTTTTATTAAGATGATCATTAATGTAAGCGTGAGTGGCAGACCCCCATGAAAACGCCATTGAAGGTAAGAGAGCCAATGTAAGAAAGATTGTCCATACCATTAACATCGTATGCCTTTTTTTCATTTTTTACCCTCCTTTAAATTATGATAGTGCTCCAGTACGATTGAGATAATTCCTTCTTTCCTAAATCTGACATTGCCTAATATTACAACGAGACTTTCGAAAGGCACCCGACTGTGACGCTATATTCCATAGGGTAGTTTAAAATTATTGGTCATTTTACCTATCTTGAAAAGCCGCTTCAACAGAGGGCTCCAAGTAAAATCTCGTTGTAATACTAAGTACACCGCGCATTAAATACGCAGCAAGTGCCGTAGGGCAGGCACAGGAGCCTGCCCTTGCCCCGTGTATGCAGGCGGCCACAGCGGGCAGCCCCTACAACTGGCTGGGTAATTCCCGCGGCCTGTACTAAGTGAGAGTTAATGAGCACGCACTGATTAAGGTACAAATAGTCTTAACTTTAATTGTTTACCTCTCCTTTGACAACTGACCCAATTGCTAAGGTATTTAAGTAAAGAATACAATGCACTTTTATCTATCCTATTCCCCCTCATCTTAAGGCATTTTCAAACCTTGCTGGGTTAAGCTTTATCTATGGGAAGAGGCTCTTTTGATCAGGATAAGAGGTTAGATGAGTTACTGAGAAGATTTAACTATGAACCAATGAGCCTCAGAATATGGAGATGGGCTAATATTAACTCCATTTTAATCTATAGTCAAATATATATTGGGTATTTTTTAATAAAACTGTAAAATGATGAATTTGGAGGTAATGAAGTCAAGGACTGGAGGTACCCTTCACTTTCTCCCCAGTTTTCACTAACTATAGCGGTTTGCAGTTGCATGTACTACAGTAACCACAGTGAGTAAACCAACCTTTAGCATCATCTGGAGTACGCTCATTTCTAACATTCGTGAAAATCTAATAAATGATAAACTACTATACCTATAAGCAGTTATAATATCTATCTCTGTGAAAGGAAAATCCCATCTTCTCACAGAAAATAGACATGAACGAGTAAATTTTAAGTATCATTTTCTCTTTGCGAAGAAAAAAGGGCAATGTAAGAACTCCTAATTCTCCCCACCTTAATCCCTACCGTATATTTTCGCACGAATCTTCGTTATATCCTTTTATAAGAACCCGTTAAGGCCCTGTTTTTCTGGCCAGGACCATGGTACCTGTTTTACAATAATCGTCAGGCCCTCCTACGTAAAGGCTGCACTGAAGCATATCGAACTGGAATGATCCGCTGAATATCCAGACATAGCAGGTGCTGTTCTCATCAGGTTTATCGTTATCTCCCAACTCAGGATAAAACTTGACCAATACATTGATGAAATCAATCTCAGTACTACCGGCGGCGTAGGTTACCGTGCCCAGGACGCGCCCTTTTTTCTTCTCATCAGCCACATCCCAATCGGTAACCGTCATATATCCATTTATTTGATATTTATTCGTCTCCTGCGTCAGTTGCAGGTTAACCAGCCCATCGATTTCCTCTTCGAGATCTTTATTATAAAAGGTATAGGTACCTTGCCACAGGGCGGACAGCTTGGGAGTATAATCGCTATAGGCGGCGGTGGAAGTACTTTGTGTCGAACTTGAGACGTAGGAAGGCTGGGTGGAAAAACCGGTGCGGAAAGGGTCCGAATATGACACGGCAGGATACTGAAGAGGATTTGAAGGCAAGATATACGAGGATGGTAACCAAAGGGCAGAAGAGGGACTAGTTTGGCCGAAACTCGTGGCCGCTGGGTAATTACCCGTCATCACCGGCATATATCCACTCAATGGATAACTCCCCGCCATACTCGTGCCAAAGGGGGTATATGAGGATGTGTAAGCGTTTGTTCCATAGCCCACCGGCGTGGAAGACCATGAGGAGGGCTGCTGAAAGCCTAGGCTATTTGTCACGGTAAAGGCGGGTGATATGAAGGATGAAGAAGGAATGCCTCCCGGCGTATAACTCTGGCCAAGGCTGACGGCAATGGGACTCTGCCAGGACGAGGGGCTGATCGACGGAGAAAAGGAAGTCCCAAAAAAGGAGGGAGAGAATCCCTGTGTAGTGGTAAGGCTGACTCCCGGACTAACCAAACCAAGGGAGGTTAATCCTCCATAGGAGGGAACCCCTCCATACAGGACGGAGCCGCCGAAATAACCAGAGCCGAAGGTGCCCTGATAGCCGAATGGCTGAACCGATGACGTTAAGGATGATCCTATGTAGCCGGAGAACGAGCTGAAAGGATCGGCTAATACAGCCCCATAAGAAGGAGTCTGGTATGGTGAGCTGCCAAAGGATGTGCCACCATAGGTACTGAAGTTCTGAGGATATAGGCCAAAGGGTGTTTGAAGAGTGCCGAATTGTCCCAGAGCTGATGAATACATGAGGGCGATACCAAACATCGTACACGCCAAGCTGAAAATCCATTTTGTAAAAAAGCAGTTGTTTTTCATAATATTACCCTTTCCTTTTTGCTTCTTCCGTTAAACTGTCAAAGGTCTTACATTGATTGAATACCAGGTGATCATATTTTTTCTTATTAGCGGTTATCAGTTATATATGCTACAGATGTTAAAAAATTCACCTATGTAAGAAATCCCCCAGTCTCCTTTTATAAGAGGGGGCCTTTGGCAAGGGACTGTGCGTTTCGTAAGGAACTATGTCTTTGGCAAAGGATTATGCCTTTAGTAAAGGATTATAACTTTAACAGAGGATCTGTAGTTTAATCAAGTATAATCCGCTATAACAAATACAAACCGCTATAATGAAATATGTACGCTGGCGGTTTTCGTACTTGTCCAGAAATTACCTCGCGTTGTCATGTCGGGATAGGCTCATATAAAGAGTGGGTAGCTTGATTAAGGTAGCCCACCCTTTATTCAACTGAATGGCGTGAATGAGTAACACAAAAAGCCTTCCATCCAGGAATTAGAATCAATCCTTTCACTTGATGGTCCAGTTTAAGTCTCCTCCACCATGATATTCCAAGTAAGGATAGGCTTATCCAACATCTTATGTATAGTATGTATAGTTTGAGGGCATTTCCTATATCTTTCTTATATATCAAAATATGGTTTTATTAAATACTTTTTATATATGTATAGTATACATGGTATACATGGTATACATAAAAACTGACTTTTAGACTTTTAGACTTTTAAGAATTTTAGAGCCTGGACCTGGAACTGGGTTAAAAGTTTAGAAGTTACCCAGGTTGGTATAAAAAGTTAATCAAACTAAGAGCCTATCCAAAAAGTCTTGTGAAACCTCATCAATATTGGAATCACACCCCCCCCCACTTTTTAGATAGGCTCTAATTGTTCATGGCCAAGGTTTGAACTTGACTACTCCCGGAAATAGAAATTATAATCGGTAATGAAGATTACAAATCCTTTTCTAATTTCTCTAATTGAAAATATAATTCTCCAAGCCATATACATTGAATACAACTATTTATTCCGAATAAATTTGCTTCAATTGTGATAATGTCCCTCTTTTTGGCGTTAATTTTGAAGAAGACGCCATAAGTCATATCTGTTTTAAGTATTAGTTCTCCATTTTGATAAATTTTAACCTCAGCACCTGTATTAGGGCACAGGGAGCTATCTGTTGTCGTAAAGCAGTAAACACCATTTTTAGGCACTGTATATGATGTTGAAAATGGTTCACCACAGGCACCGATACAGCCTTCAATTAAAGGATTATCACGTAGAGGAGCGGCTTGCACTGATCCAATCAGCGTGATACTTGTTATGACAAATAAGCATAATGCAATTAATGAAACAGAAAAAAATGTTACCTTTTTCATAATTACCTCCCTCATTCTAAAATGAATTATTATATATCCAAAAAAATATCTTACTATGTTATCTATTTAAATATAAGAATTACAAACATTAAATTATTTAATTGTCAAATTATTTTGCAGGGGTATTATTGTCGGTTACTGAAAGGGTTGTTTCCGGTGCTTTCTGGTGCTCAAAAACAACTGAATCAGCATTGATCTTTTTAAGTTTAATAATGTGGAAAGGATTGGTAATTACACACAAAGGGCCAGGAATCTCATTATCTTCCACAAGTACATGAAGGCACTTTGATTCTCCATCGGTATTGACCGCCAGGACTTTGGTACTTGGACCTCCACCCGATGTCTGATATCCTAAAATAGTAACAGCTACCATCTCTTTGGCAAATTTAATTTCAGGCAGTGGAGGCGGTGGTGTTATCCCGGCAGTGTGCTGTGCCCAGAAATATGCCCATATCTTTTTATCCCTGATAAGCATATCCATCCCAGTAAAACCGAGGTCATAATAGCGGTAATAACTAATTGCTTCCAGTTCCACCGTTTCAAATGGAGTTGATATGGCTGCCTGGGAGAATGCTGATGGAACAAAATAAAGGAGAAAAAGCAATCCTAAGATAAAAAAAATTTTTATTCTCATAATACTCCTCCTTAGTTTTAGGTTTAACCATTATTGGTTCAAAAGGAAAGACTTCTTTTCTTTCCCTCTTGTCAATCATCCTCTGTGCATGGCTGCCTGCATTAGCTTCAGATATCGTTGAAAAATTTGTTCCCTTTTCAGGGCAAGGTAAATCAGATTGCCTATATCCAGAGGCATCAGACATCTATGTATCTCTCTATCCATGCGGAATTTTAGTCTATTTATTATTGGAATAGTTATTACCCGATCCATAGAGAAGACCTCCTAATACTACAACGAGACTTCCTTTGGGTCCCTTTTTTGGTGCGATCTCTTAAACTAGGCAAAATGATTGCTGGTTTTGGGAAACCTTTATGGAGCGTTGCTTCTCAGTAAGTCGATTTTTGAAAACCTCGTTGTAGTAGGCGTTAGCAATTTCTGGCTAGGATAGGATTTCCTGATTTAATTCCTGCCGATTTGCACCCAACTATCTATTACGTAATCGATATCTTGACTGGGGGGCGCTACGTTGGCATTGATTTCAGCGATTACTTGTATGCCCCTTACAACGATACTACTGCCAGCAGGCTCTTCTAGCTCATAAGTGTCTGGATTGTTTAATCGCCTCGACTGCAAGCATACATCTGCGTTGCCGTCATTATTAAGATCTATGACCCAGGTGTCGTTAATTCCATCACCATCCGCATCCTGTCTGCTGAGAATCTGTCCCGCCACATTAAAGTTTTTTTTCGGCGTAGAAGCGGATACCGGAGGCTGATTGGATACTGAAGGTTTAGTCTCCGCAAGTAATGGCGAAGAATAAGAGGAAGTCGAAAAATAGGCCGTAGATGGATAAGAAAACGTATTTTGTGGTGCATACAACGAATAAGGTGTATAAGAATCATAAAAGGTTTGGATTATCTTATCGGCATACGAATTAGTAGTTATCAAACATAAGACAAAAATTACTAATAAAAACCATAATGATATCTTTTTATACATAATTCCCCCTTTTAACCTCGTTATAAATTGAATGTATCCAAAACTTAACACATTGATGAACTAAGTTACTACCTTGTTATCACCTCTCTTGGCATTAACCCTCTAATATCGCCATAGACTTGATTCTCAATCCTCTTGATTCTGGTCCCTAACCATATTTAGCCCCCCTATCGCTGCTCTATCCTCTTATAGCAAAGTAGATGTCAAAACGGTTATTATTAGATATCAAGGACTTAAGCCTTTCAAACTTCATCCAGAGAGTCTTTTTATCAAGGGGAATATGGCCATAACCCATTGAAATTCCTATAAACTTATTGAGAAGTTACCAAATAATTTATTATAACCACGCATTTGCATAACCTATGCCAAAGGTATTTGTTTTACTCTTTAACCTATAGTTATGACTTGTGTTACAAATAGTTATAAGCATAGATTTATAATCTAATACAACGAA
>Ga0307378_10013782_pt1 | contig 10208 bp, 6 predicted proteins | sample UN1MG_FD_202238 | JGI IMG/M metagenome (GOLD analysis project Ga0307378, IMG submission 202238) | Soil microbial communities from Risofladan, Vaasa, Finland - UN-1 | ecosystem: Environmental > Terrestrial > Soil > Coastal area > Acid sulfate soil | place: Finland: Risofladan, Vaasa | collected...
TTCTGGATTTCGGCCGCGGTGAGCGTCCTGCTCGTCGTCAGTTACATGCGCCTCGTGGCGGGCGTCAAGTTCGCCGTCGCGTACGTCGGATTCACGCAACTCGTGTACCTCATCGGTTTCAGTTACGCCTTCTTCTGGAAGGGGTGGACGGGCCTCTCGATCGTCGTGGTGGCGATCATCACGCTCTTTATCCTCATGCAGGCCACCGGCCGCGTGGACTGGAACGCGGTGTTCAAGAAAGGGCCGGCCGCGCCGCCGAGCGTTCCGCCTTCGCCGGCGTAAGCGCCGGCCAGCTCGCCGCCAAACGCGAAGCCCGGGGATTGGAATCCCCGGGCTTCTGGTGTGATCGTCGTGCCGTCGCGCGCCCCTACTCGAACCGGAACGTCCCGGCAATCTCTTCGAAGCGGGCCTTGTAGGCGTCGAACGAGTCCGGCGTGGCCGAGCACGTCAGCGCGTAGCCGCGATTGCCCTTCACCGCGACATAGAGCATACCCTTGACGTCAATCTGTCCCATCGTCGTCTGATAAACAACGCGTTTGGCCTTCTCCCCGCCGAGCGTGGTGTCGCTCACCTCCGGCTCCTGGCCGGCCGAGAGCAGATTTTTCAGGTTCGCCATGCTAAGGTTGAAGTATTCGTCCAGGGTCATCGGCGACGGCAGCGATTCGACCGTCACGTTCACGTTTTCACGGAACGTATCAGCCGCCCCTTCCGCCGGGCTCAGGGCGATCACCACCGACCCCATCACGTTCTCTTTCTGTTCCCACTCCGCCGGGAACCGGATGGAGAACCCGTCCGCTTTCTTGTAGTACCGCCCCGGCTCGGGCGGCTGGCTCGAACATCCCGCCAACGAGGCCGACAGAAACGCAAGTCCCAGGACCGCGAGCCCAACGAAGCATTTCCTCACCATGTTCGGCTCCTGACCAGAGGTTCCGCGGCCGATGCACCGCATCGAGAAAATTATAGATTCAGCGCCGCGCTCTTGTCAAAAGCAAAATCGCGCCGCCCGCTACCTTCCCGGCGCGGCCTGGCGGGATTCGATGAGTTCGGCCGCGGCTTCCCGCAGCGCCCGCCACGCCTCCGCCGACGTGCCCTTCTCGCCGCTGACGTAATGGTCCACGAAGGCGCGCATCTGCCCCGGCGCGAGGGCGAGCCCCCGGCGCACAAGTTCCAGATACTCGATCGTCTGCTCCGCCTCGCGGTAGGCCTTCAGGCGCATCGAGGGATGGATCGCGGCCGGCCCGTCGCCCCGGTTCTCGAAAATAAAGAGGCCCAGCGTGTCGGCACGCTGGAGCGCCGAGCCGTCCTTGTTAATCGTCTGCCACGGCACGACGCCCGACGCGCCCGCGCGGTACGCCTCGATCACCCACCGGACGGTCTGGCGGTTCGATTCCTCTACCTTGCTCGTCGAGCCGTACATCCATATCCTCTCGCCGGTCCGCTCGGCCCGGTCCGCCACGAGCCGACCGTATTGCCGCAGGGCGTCCGTGCTGACGACCCAGAGGTCCGCCTTGCCCTCGAGTTGGCCGCGGTCGAACTCGGGGCGCGAGATGTCGATGCGGTACCGCACGGTCGCGTGCGGCTCCGGCCCCCTGGCGCGCTTCACGAGGTCCGCGTAATACGCGAGGGCCCGGTAATCCCAGTACGCCGTCGGCTCGTCCAGGATCCAGGGATTCTTCTCGCGCTCGTTCAGGCTTCCTTTATTATTGAGATAGATCTGGAACCCCGTCCGCGTCCAGCCTTCGCGCTCCGCCACGCGGAGGAAATCCTTGAGAATGTTGACGAACGTCTCGGCATACTCCGGCCGCGCGTTGAACGCGTCGTAGGCGTCCGGGGTGCCGCTAAAGAACGCCCGCACGTTCAGCGGCCAACTTTCGTGGAACGTGAGGTAAAACCCCGGGGCCGGCACGGGGCCCCGGTGCCCGTTCTTGAAATAACTCCCCGAAAGGTACGGGCCGAAGACGGCCACAAAGTCGTCCCAATATCCGCGCGTCGCGCCCGGCTCGATCGCGTTGTAGCGCTTCTCGTCCATCCGCCGCCCGTTCGCCATCACCATGTCCAGGTTGCACTTGCGGGCACCCGGCGCAGCGGTCCGATGCGAGTAATACAGGATGTTCGCGTGCACCCGATGGTCGTACGCGATCTCCTGGAGCCGATAGAACTCGCTCACCTTGTCCGGCAATCCGTACGAGTTCATCTCGCAGAGGAAACTCGCCTCGCGCGGAATCGCAAACCGCCGGACCGCAAGCGCTATTGGCACCGTCCGCCCGTCCGACACCTTGAGCGAACCGGCCACGCGGTCCCGCGCGAACTCGAACGGCACGAAGACGTCCACGACGACCGGCGTCGCCTCCGTCTCCGACAAAGCGAGCGTCTCGAAAGGCACAAGGGGGTCCGGAATCCGCCGGCCTCCCTCCGACGCGACGTACAGCGCTCGCCGCATCTCGGTCCGAATGCCGGGCAACTCGCACGCCAACTTCACCTCGCCCTTGCCCTTGAGGAGCGCCTGGAACCCCACGACCTCGCCCCGCGCGGCCGCGAGGCGAATCGCCCCGCCGTCGAACGCGCCGTTCCGCGTCCGGTAATCCGCCGGAAAATCCCCCACCGGTTTGCCGGCCGCGTCGTACTTGTCAAGCACCGGGATGACGCAGAGGTCCTCGAGCGCCGGCTTCACCGCGGAAACGCCCGGCACGTTCGGCATCGGCGGCGGCGTCGGATTGGGCACCGTGGCTGTCAGCGTCGCCGCCCGGCTCTTTTCGCCGACGCGGCTGAGCGTCGCGACCGAAATCGCCACCCGCGCGCCGGGCGCCAGGCCGAGGTCGCGGATGGGAATCACCTGCTCCCGGCCCGGCGCGACGAACGGAATGTTCCACCGCGGCAGCGCCTTCCCGCCGACCGTCACCTCGTACGCAAAACCGTTCCTCGGTCCGCGCAGGTGCAGCCGCATCCCGTCGGCGTCCCCGTTGTCCGCCACGCGGAGGTCCGTCGGCGGGTCGGGCTTCGGTTCCGTCCCGCCGAACTCGACCACCAGGTACGGTTCCTTGCCGCGCTCCTCGCGCGAATAGATCCGCGGGTTCCGCGAATAGTCCACGACCCATTCGTGGATCGCCAGGCCGTGCGCGACGCCTATCGCGCTCGCGTGAATAAAGTCCGGGTCCACCGGCCAATAGTACGCGTCGTCCTTAATCGTGCTCCGCGCCTGCGAGACGAGCGAAAAACTGTTGCCCCCCGTCACGGCCGGAAAGCGCGCGCCCGGCCACGCCCAGCCTTCCTCGCGCCGGACGCCGGAGGTAAGGGCGTTGGACTTCATCTCATCCCAGTCGGCCGAGATCGTCGAGAGCGTCACGCCGCTTATCTCGTGGTCCACGCGCCGGCAGACGAGCATCGCCGACCGGACGAGCCGACCCCGCAGCGGCGCGGTGTCGAACGCGAGGGCCACGAGGTGCTGGTTGCCTTTGATGCGGATGCGCGGTTCGGCGCCCGCGTTGAGGTGATACTCCCCGTTCACCAGGACGATGGAATTGTCGGCCGTCACGGGGACGCGGACCCCGCCCTTCGCCGCCGAACTTTCCATGGCTGGGAGAAACAGCACGGACGCCGCCAGCGCGATGGCGAGGATCGCCTGGAAAGATGAGCGGTTGGTCGTCATGGCGTTTCTAATAAAAAAACAAGAAAGGGCTGGTGCGCAACCGCCAGGCCAGCCCTCTCTTGCTTTGCCATGCTGTGGCCGAAATCCATCAAGGCGCGGCTATCACTTGCTGGGGCGCTCTGGTGGCACACGGCCAGCAGGGACGTTGAAGACCATGCCGGTGGTGTCGTTGTATACCGCAAATTCACTTATGCAGGGATTGCCGCTTTTTGTCCTCACGACCAACAGCCGCACCTTCTGCGTGGTCCGGCTGACGATCGGCGCGACGAAGGCGGTACCGATTGGGCGGCCTTTGTCGGCAAAGCCGTTGAAGCAACTCCGCCATCGGGAGTCCTTGGCGTCCCAGTACACGATTGCATAGCGGATGACCGAAGAGGATGCTTCCTCGCTGATCTTGAATTCGTTAATGGTTATGGGCCGGGCGAAATCGAGTTGGAGCCACTGGTCCGTAGCCGACGTGGCCTTCCAAGCGGTGGCCGCATTCCCGTCGATGGCTTTGGCCGCCTCATTCCCAGCCTGCTGCGATGAGGCCGAAGCCTTTGCCTTCGCGGCCAGATTCGGAGTGCTGCAGGCGTCGCTGAGGTTCTTGAGCACACATTTGACGAAGGAGGATCTCTTATCCTTCTCGGGGTCCATCACCCTCATGAGGACTTCTCCCGGAGAAAGATAAAAACGGCAATTTTTCCAGGCCACTTCATTCCAGTCCGTCGTGTTGACGATTTCACATCGGGGCAACCCGATAGGACGTTTGGTCTTCCCGTTCAGGACGCAATTCTCCATGCGAATACCCCGGTTCGGGTTCCCGTCGGAGGCATAACAGCAAATCAGAAAACCGGGGCCGTCGGTGTCATGGAAGAGACAGTTCCGCATGGTACTGTTGTCGCAGTTGCCCTCAAAGTCGAACGACTCGCCGTCCCCGCTGCCCAGTCCTATGTCAACAAAGCCCCATTCGCTGTCTTCAAAGACCCAATCCTTGCAACGGAAGAACATCGCCCCGGCCACGCCGTTCCAGGCCCGGAACCCCCGGCCGATGTCGACCGTGACGCACCTCCGGACGGCCCCTTTGTCCACCCCGCGTATCCCCATTTGCCACTGATAGCCTTCCTCAAACAGGCAGTCTTCCATCGTCATGTTTCCGAAATTATAGACAAAGGACGCATTCTTGTTGAAGTTGTCCGGACTGTTGGTCCAAACGGCGGAGGCCAGTCTTCGGAACACGCAATTCTTGATCGTGATATCGGTCAGCACGATCTTTTTGTCGCGCTCATACGAGAAAAAGCAGATGCCAAGGCCGATATTCCGAGGTTTGGGATAGGTCTCGTAATGATCATACTTCAGAGAATCGTGAAAATAGCAGTCCTCGATCCAGATGAATTTCTTGGTCGGACAATTGTCGGAGTATTCCCCGTAGATGCCGGTCATGCATCGAGCAAATTCGATCCCGACTATTTTGAAACCTCCCTGATCGGCCAGATGAATGCCAAGCAGGTCCTTGTTGTAATCTTCCCTGTCAATCACGGGCTTCTTGCCCTCGCCATACGAGCCGATGACAATGGGCTTAGCGGGCGTTCCGTTTCCCTTCGGGTGCAACTCCTCGTTCCAGGTATCCCCGCATTTCAGCAGGATCCGGTCGCCGGCGACATAGTTTATCGTCGAAGCCTTCGCCAGCGTCTTCCACGGACCGTTGGCACCCCCCGGACTCGCGGCCTGGCCGGTCCAACTGTCGTTCCCTGAAGATTGACTCACGTAATAGGTCTTTGCCTGCGCGGACATCGCGCCGAGCATCAGGCCGGCCGCGGCCGCCCACAATACGATGACGAACTTCCCTGTGCCTCTTGCGGTTTTCATTCTTCCTCTCCTCATTTCCCCCGGAGTTCAAGCATCGTTTCGGCGAAAGCCCTGCCGAGCAGGATGAAGAACCGGCCCTCGCCGTAATAGTGATAGCCCTGGTTGGAGGTGGCGCGCCGGAGCATCGCCTGCTCTTCCTCTGTAACCGGCGTCTTCTTGAGATCGCGCTCCGTGTTAAGCCAGCCGGCTGTTTGGATGGCAACGATCTCCGGGTGCAGGAGCGGGGCGGTCTCGATCGCCTTGACGTTGCCTTTGAATTCCGGCACGGTGTTGACGAAACGCTGACCGTTGCGCACGTCCTTTTGCTTGCCCACTTCGTTGCGCACGCCGTTGACGCCCATGACGCCGACGACCACTTTCATCTCCGGGGCCTTGAATTCCTTCCGCAGGTCCTTGATCAGATAGACGAGGTTCTTGCCGTAATCTTCACGGGCGTTTTCGTCAAACATGTCGTTGTAGCCCTGGAACCAGACGAAACCGGCGATTTCGTAACCGGCTTTTTCGTCATAGCCGGGGAATCGCTCTTTCAGGTTATTCAGGGTGTCGTGGACATAGCCGATCAAGCCCCGATACTGGTTGCCGAAATCCTCCGGTTTGGCGCCCGCGGGCAGGCCGGCGCTGGGCGGTCGGAAGTTCTGGTAGAGGCTCTGGCCCCCGGTGGCGTACTTGATGAGCAAAACCTGCTCGTCCAGCGCCTCGCCGAGAAAGTAGCCGAAGGCGTACTCCGGGCCGATGCAGTTCCCAAGCGTATCGTCGCTTCTCCGGGCGCCGTAGCCCGGGGCGAGATTGCCGTAGACGCCGCGGTGCGCGACCCAGACATCCTCACGGGTCACCAGCGCCTTGCCGTCGGGTTTGAACTTTTTCAGCAAGGCGCCGTGCTCCTTGTCCTCTCCGAGGAAGTCGATCGTTGAGATATTGGCGTTGCCGTCCATGTTCGACTGCCCGGCAAGGATGAAGACTTTGAGCGGCTTTGTCCCCTCCGCGGCGTTGAGCGCCGCCACGGGAGTCAGCAGCAGCGCGGCAAGAGCGAGGAGAATGTTTTTGGCGGGTTTTATGGCGGCTCGTTTGGGTTGCATGGCAAAAAGTTCATTGGTCCTTTTCGACGAGTTCGTCGGGATCTTCGGTCACGTCATCGCGGCGCGATCCGGCGCCGAGCCGCTTTTACAGCAGTTTACGGACTCAATCTCCTTCCGTCAAGTCCTGAAAGTTCTGGAAAATCGCATCTCCTTGTCCGGCGGCGTGTGGCCCGCAGGAAGTCGACCCGGTGCAGATTCGTCCACGGCAACTCTCTTACTTAAGCGGTTTGAGGTAAATCCTGTCAACCAACTTGCCGCACGGCGGGTTCGCCGCCCGCCGAGGCGGGCGGCGAACCCGCCGCGCAAAACTTATGTAACCCCGCTTAGTTTGCTTTTTCCGAAACAAGTTCTGGTATAGTCAAGGTGGTTGGATGAGAAACAAGTTGCTGGAAAGGGGGCTATCCTGGTGCTCGGCGAAATCCCTGAAGCCGAGCCGGACTTCCGCCCCGGACTCCGCGCAGCCGAAAGCCTGACGCCCGGACAACTGTTGAAGGAGAACTCCCGATGACCGTACGAGCCCTGACGATCGCCATCCTCCTTGCCGCGGCAACCGTTTCCGCGCTCGGCAACGTTTCTTACGCCCAGTCCGTTTCGAAGGACTGGCGGCAGATCAGCGCCGTCCCGGACGCCAAGACGCACCTGGTTCCCCGGACTTGGACGTTGGACAAGTATCCCGACGCGCCGACCTTGAAACCGCAAGCCAAGGTAACCGTGTTGGACCAGAAGGGCCCGGGGGTGGTGACCCTGTTTCACGTGTCGGATTATGCTCGCGGCGATGCAAGCAAGCTGGTGCTTCGCGTGTGGTATGACGGTCAGGAAAAACCCGCCATCGACATGCCGCTCATGGATTTCCTGGGCGACATCCAGGCGGCGACGAAGCCCTATCACACGATTTACTTCTCACGGGCCCGGGCTTCCCATAACTTCCGCCTGCCCATGCCTTTCCGCGAACACATTCGGATCGAGGTCGAGAATCCGACCGACGCCGACCTGTTTGGTTACATGGACGTTCAATGGGACGAGGTGCCCTCGATCCCCAAGGACTGCGGCTACCTGCGGGTCGCCTATCAGGCGGGGCACTTCCAGTTCCCCCATGAGGAACTCGTTCTGTGCGACATCCGGTCGCCGGGCACGATCGTCGCCCACTGGCTGCAACTCGAAGGGGACCATCCGGCGTGTGCCGGGGGCCAGGGCACCTGCGAGGGAAACCATGAGATCTACCTCGACGGCGACAAAGAGCCTGCGGGCGAGTCCCTCGGGGCCGAGGATTTCTACGGTCACTCCTGGGGATTCCCGGGGCTCGAGTCGGATTCCTTTTGCGCGATCGTCCGCAACGAGCGCACCGGCCAGGGCGGCACTCTGGTCGCCATGGTCCGGGCACGCGATACGGACAAGATCACCTTCAAAAAATCCTGTCTGATCCGCCTGACCTACAAGCACGACCTGGGCAAGCCGTACAACGGGAAGACCGGAAAGGCCCCCGCCCTGCAGCCCTTCGTCGGCGGGAAAAGCCTGAAGGTCCCGTACCGCAGTTGCATCTATTATTACGCGACTCCGTAGCCGGGCCACGGCCCTATTCATCGAACTCGAACAAGCCGGCGTCGATGAACCTCGACGTCCCGGCGCGCGCGGCCATGCCGCTCAGCGACGCTGGATCAACCAACCGGCGAAGGAGGCCCAAGGGACTCCAAAGAAGGAACAGGGAGTAGCCGGCCCGTGATGCGGCCAAGGGCCTCGGACCGGGCGATCTCCCGGCCGTCGGCAAAAACCCGCAGGCCTTTTCCTTTCCCGTACCGCGTGCCGTCCTTGTCCCACACAATGGTCAGGATCCGCCCGTGGTACCAGACGTTGTCCAGGCAGAACCAGTCCCACGTTCCCTCGGGCACGAGCGGATTGACTTCGACCGTATCGTCGGCCCGCGGCCGCAAGCCCGCCAACCCCGTGATGACCAGGTCGCAATAGGTGGAATGGTTGTAGTCCTTGCCGCGCTCCTTGCCACCCTTGCCGGGGTCCCACGTCCCGTTCTTCCAGGTCTTGAGGCGGGTCCGGGCGATCCAGTCGCCGGTGGCGGGGTTGAGGTTCTCATCGATCCACGGGACCACGCGGCCGTCCTCGAGCGTCAGGCGGTGGCACCGGGTGTAAATCTTCAGGAGGTCGAAGTAGTCCTTGCGTCCGACGGCCGTCTGCGGCGGGCCGTTCAGGAGGTTGGCCATCGCCGTCAGCGTCACGGCCGTCGCGTACGGCCAACTCGGGCCGTTCCACTGGCACTCGTGGCCCTGGTAGGAGACGGCGAACTTCGGGTGCCGCTGCTCGGCCGTCGTCGGGCCGAAAGGCGCGTAGAACCCCTGCGGATCCATGACCTGCTTCCACGCGACCTCGTAGCCCTTCCCCGGCTCAGGCAGATTGAAGTACCACGGCGTGAAGCCGTAGAGTTCCCGCACGTCGGCGAACCGGGCGCCCTCGCCGCGCGGCAGGACCTTGAAGAACCGCGCCTCGGGGTCCCACAGCCGCTCCTGGACGAGACGCTTGAGCCGCGCGGCCTTCCCGCGGTACTGCGCGGCCAGGTCGGCCTTGCCGGCGAGTTCGGCGATCCGCGCGATCCCCACCGCGTCGCCGTACATGTAACTGTTGATCGTCGCCCGCAGGCCGCTGCCGCCGATCGACATCTCGCCGCCGTCTTGGCCGTCGTTCTGCCAGAACAACCCGTCCGGCAGGAGGCGTTCCTTTTCCCACGCCTCGTAGTTCCGGACCAGGTCCGCCAGGAGGTCGAGCACCAGGGCCTTGCTGCCCGTCACGAGGTAGCGTGCATAAATCGCGTCGGCAGCCCAGAAACTGTATTGCCGGGGCGCGCCCCCCTTGCGGAACCAGAACACCGCGTAGTCGTCCAGGTACTTGCCGTCGCGGAGCCAACGGCCCTCGTAGAAGTGGTGCCCGGCCGGGCAGGAAATCGTGTTGTGCTTGCGGGACCACGGCACCTTCGGCAGGAACTCCGTAATCACGTACCCGTCCGGCGTCTGCTTGACGTGTTTGCGATAGGTCCACCAGCGGAAGTAATAGGTCCTTTCAAAGTCCTTGTCCGGACATTCGAACAGCGGGATGTTCGCCTTGAGGAACTCCCACGCGTTGGCGTTGGGGATGTTCGCGTACAGTTCCTCGTCGTCGCGGTTGAACCGGTCCACGTAATGCCTGAACGCCTCGGCCTGGAGCACGGCGGCTCCTGCGGCCGCGGGCGCCTCGGCCCCCCGCGCCGCCGCCGCCGTCGCCGGAAGAACAATTACGAGCAGGAGCAGTGTGCGTCGCATCATGCCATCGCTCTCCCGAGGCTTCACAGACCGTCCACGATTATAACCCGGCGGGAGGGAGAAGGTAACGGTCGGATGGGGCACCCCGGTCGCCACAGGCCCTGTCGTGTCATACTACAGGGCAGGCGACTCGACGTGGCGAGTGGCTTGGCTAGCCCCGACCGTAACAGGATTTTGCATCTACGCGCAGGGTGGCATGCCCACCCCGTTCGGGTGGGCATGGAGAGCGGAAGCGCGGGGTGGCATGCCCACCCCGTTCGGGTGGGCATGGAGAGCGGAAGCGCAGGGTGGCATGCCCACCCCGTTTCGGGATTTTGCATCTACGCGCAGGGTGGC
>Ga0307378_10013783_pt1 | contig 10206 bp, 8 predicted proteins | sample UN1MG_FD_202238 | JGI IMG/M metagenome (GOLD analysis project Ga0307378, IMG submission 202238) | Soil microbial communities from Risofladan, Vaasa, Finland - UN-1 | ecosystem: Environmental > Terrestrial > Soil > Coastal area > Acid sulfate soil | place: Finland: Risofladan, Vaasa | collected...
TTCTGGCCAGAGAGCATCACCTGCGCGCCCTACGACCGCCTGGTACCCAACTACCTCCATCTGGCCATAGCATATCGTTCTGTTGGCCGCTTCGAGGACGCGGAAGAACTGTGCCACTGGCTGAGCAGCTTCTATGAAGCGGCCTACCTGGAGGAGTTGGACACGAACAGCGACCTGCAAGACGCGTGCCTGAACGGCGCGACGGCTCAAGCGCCAGAGCTCGAGCGGTCCCGCCCGCGGAGTTCCTCGGCGTGTGCGCAGAGAGGCGGATCCACATGACCGGTCAGGCGCTGGGAGATCGTCTCGGGGGCAGAGGCGGACCAATAGCTGTCCTCGCCGCCATCGTTGTGGTGTACCTCATCATGGTCTACGGCACCTACCAGACGTTCACATCTCAAATCCCTAGCGGCAACGATTTCTACCCACGCTGGCGGGGGACGAGAGCGGTGTTGCTGGAAGGAAAGGACCCATACTCCGAGGAAGTGACCCTGGAGATACAGAAGGGTATATACGGGCGCCCCGCCAGAGAGGACGAGGATCAGGTGGCCTTCGCCTACCCGCTATACGTTTCTCTCTTCGTCCTTCCCTTCGCCCTGCTCTCCTATCCCCTCGCCCAGGCCTTCTGGCTCAGTGCGTTGATCCTCGCTGCACTTGCGGCTCTGATCATCATCCTTCGAACCTTGGACTGGCATCCATCTCCCGCAGGGTTGGCCGGTCTTGCTCTGTGGACCGTGTTGTTCTATCCCACCGCGCGCAGCATCATGCTGGGTCAGATAAGCATCATCGTCCTGGCCCTGGTCGCCCTGGCCCTCTGGACGCTGAAGCTGGGGCACAAGACTCTGGCGGGAAGCCTGCTGGCCCTGTCGACCATCAAACCCCAAATGGTCTTCCTCGTGGTGCCGTTTCTGCTGCTGATGACAGTAAGACGCAGGGACCACAGAACCCTCGCCGGTTTTCTCTGCGCAATGGGAATCCTCCTGGTCGTCTCCTGGATGGTGCTCCCCGGATGGATGCCGTCCTTCGTCGCCGGTCTCAGTTCGTACCACTCCTACACCGAGATCTACAGAGCCGGGACATCGCCCATCGGATACCTCGTCGCGGGGCTAGTCCCGCCTTATCTCAGCGGACCCATGACGGCGGCTGTGTCACTAGGGCTCGGGATCTCCCTCGCCTTCGCCTGGTTCGGCGCATTCACTGACCGCCTGGACCCTTCCGCTGTTTTTTCCTATACCGTAGTTGCGACTCTCCTACTGCCAGGAGAAACCGGCACGACAAACCAGGTGTTGTTGCTTCTACCCATCATTGCCTGGCTATCTGGTCGGAGCCGGCAGCGATGGCTAGTCAGTCTTGTCGCCTCCGTGCTGTTCATTGGACCTTGGGCGCTTTTCCTGCTCACCGTACAGGGCGACCTGGAACACCCAATGATGGTGTTTCTTTTGCCAATTGCCACGCTGGTAATGGTGTTCTTGAGGGCAAGCAACGACAAAGCTGGCGACCTTCTCCTTGTCAAATAGCCTTGGACCTCCTTACCCTGAGAGCTGCGAAGGAGAGGAATCAGTCCGGACCGACGTATAGCAGCCAGACCGAGACACATTGGAGCAAGACTCCAATGCCGACTGACAGATCCTCTTGACCATCAAGCGGGGCGAGCACGAGCATGCCGAACCTTCGCGGACCGAACAGAAGCAGGGCCCACCGGATAGCCTGGACACTCGTCGCGTCGACATCTGTGCTCTGGGTCTTCGCCGTCTATCTGGCCTACTACACTGTGCATAAACCTCTCACCATGCCCACGGTTCTTGCCATAGCCGACAGAGTGGCTGACCTCACCGTGTGGGCAGCACTGTTATTCATCGCCGCGGCCCTGGGGCACCGGCTTCTGGGGAGACTGAACTACCACTCTGCGGTGGAGGAGTTGGCCCTTGCTGCCGGATCCGGCCTGGGCTTCGTCTCGCTCATGGTCTTGGGACTAGGTCTGGTTGGCGGCTTGCATCGCTGGGTCTTCTACCTGGTTGCCTTGGCAGCTTGCGTCGTACTGCTGCCGGACCTCAAGGCTACCATCCAGCTCCTGCAAGCCCTGAAGAGGCCGGATCTGCAGTCGACACTTGACAGACTCCTGGTTGGGTATTTGCTGGTGGCGCTGTGCCTATCTGCCCTGGCGTGCCTGACACCTCCCGTGGCCTGGGATAGCCAGGTCTACCATCTCACCGGACCCAAGCTGTTCCTCGAGCAAGGCAAGATCACTGGAGAGATGGACATCCCGTACCTGGGCTTCCCCTCACTGCTCGAGATGCTGTTCCTCGCAGGTATGGCGTTGAAGAGCGATATTGTCGCGAAGCTGGTGCACTTCGCATATGCGGTGCTCACCATCGGCTTACTGTATTCCTTCGCCGCCAGACACCTTCAAGCCAGGAGGCCATGGTTGGCCTCAGCCATCTATCTCTCCGCGCCGAGCATAGTGCTCGTCTCCACGTGGGCCTATGTAGACCTGGGTCTCGCCTTCTACACCTTTGCCGCTTTCTACGGATTCATCACCTGGACACGACTGAGAGACAACCGTTGGTTGGCTCTGACGGGGATTCTCTCGGGCTTCGCCTTGGGGGTGAAGTACACCGCCGTCGTGACCCCTCTCGTCCTTGGACTCCTGGTGGTCTGGGAGAGCAGGAAAGGGGAATCTGTGGGAACCCTCCGCAAGCTGCTGCTCTTCGGATTGTCAACGACGGCAATTGCTTGCCCGTGGTATCTAAAGAACTGGGCCCTGCTGGGGAACCCCGTCTACCCCTTCTTCTTTGCGGGCCGCTATTGGGACCCATTCCGCGCGTGGTGGTATAGTCGTTGGGGCACTGGATTGCTCAACGAGCCACTGCGGCTCCTGGTCGCCCCCTGGGAGATGACCATCATGGGCGTCGAGGGGAAGGCAGGGTACGAGGCCAGTATAGGGCCTGTCCTGCTGGCATGTCTTCCTCTCCTACTGTTTGGTCTGCTGTGGAAGAACGGCAGGCAGAGAACCTCCAGCATCGTGACCTACAGTGCGGTGCTTTGCGGTGCCCATTACCTGCTTTGGCTCTACGGCGTGGCTCAATCGGATCTACTGCGACAAACCCGCCTGCTCTTTCCCATCTTTCCGCTCCTTGCCGTCCTGGCCAACATCGCTATTGAAAGGCTTTCTATCTTTGACGTGAAGGGCTTCTCGGTGCAGAGATTCGTGCTCATGGCGCTGGCCATCGCTCTTTGCCTGAACGCACTGACGTTCCTGGTATCCGTCGGCGCGGACAGCACTCTGCAATACCTCCTCGGACTGGAAACGCACGATCAATTCCTGGAAAGGCATCTTGGAGACTACTACGCCGCATTGTCCTATATCAACGAGGAGCTGCCGCATTCTGCCAGGGTGCTGTTCCTGTGGGAACCACGTAGCTACTACTGCCAAAAGGAGTGTCGGCCTGACGCCATACTTGACAGGTTCAAGCACCTCACCTACAGATACGGGGACGCACCAGGGATCGCCGAGCACCTGCGTGCGGAGGGAATCAGCCACGTGCTCTTTCACAAAGCGGGCTTCGAGCAGATACTGGCAGCTCAGTTCGACCCCATCCTTCCCGAAGATACGGAGATCCTCAGCACGCTTCAGGAGGAATACTGGGAACCGCTGATCTACGTCTCAGAATCCTACGTAATCTACAGGGTGAGGTAGATCGTTGAGAGCAATCCTGAGCAGCATGGGCGCGCTGGAGCTCAGTACAGGAAGGTGGGTGCTGGTGCTTCTTCTTGCCGTGCTCTTGACAGCGGCGGTGGTGACGCTGGATCTCTGGATTGCTCACCGCACGGAGAGGTTCAGGTCGGGTGACTTCTTTCAATTCTGGGCAGCCGGGAGAGCGATTCTCCAAGGAGACGACCCATACGACCCGCTGTCGTGGCGCGACATTTATCAGCAGCAAGGCCATTGGCGCTGGCAGACAGATCAGCGCGTGTTCCTCTACCCGTTGTGGACTGCCTTCCCTTTCGTGCCTTTTGCGCTCCTGCCCGTCTCCACCGCCACCCTGCTCTGGACTCTCACGAGTCAAGCCCTTCTCTTGCTGACAGTTGCCATGTGGGTGAAAGCTCTGGACTGGATAGAGCCCGCTGCATGGCTGTTGCTGATCATGGTCTCAACTGTGGCTTTCGAACCGGTCTCGCTGACCATACTGTTCGGCCATCTGGGAATCGTGCTGCTCTGCCTCATCACAGGAACCCTATATCTGGCAAATCGCGGCCGCTACGCCCAGGCAGGAGTCCTGGTGGCGTTGACCCTCATCAAGCCTCAACTATTCCTGCTGGTGTATCCTGTGTTGATCGTCACCATGATCCTATACAGAAGATGGGGCTTCCTGATCTCGTTCTCAGCTACCGTAGCAGCACTTTTCCTCAGTTCTTGGTTGCTCGTGCCCAACTGGATAGAGGCATGGCTAGAACACTTGGCCCGTTCTGCCACGGTGCGACTCTCCATATCACCCACCATATGGGGCGCGACGCACTCCGTGGCCATGGCCCTCCACAGACAAGACCTGTGGCTCACGATGGCTATCGCAGCGCTAGCTGTACTGCTTGGTGTCCTTGCCTACGCCCTTCACGCCCACAGACAAACCCCAGCGAGAGCTGGTACGTTGGAGCCGAGCCTGTCCCTGAGCCTAATCGCCTCTCTGCTGATCGCACCTTACGTCCTCAGCTACGACTTCGTGCTGCTTCTCCTGCCCATCAGCACATGCCTCTGGATTGCACAACGTCTTGCCAAACAGATGCGACGGGTCATCGTGATATCCGTCGTAGGCTGCGCCATCATCCTGCCGTGGGCACTGCTCGCAGTCTCTACGAGGACAGGTCAGGAGACCACCAACGTCGTGGTCCCATTGTCACTGTTTGTGATCCTGCTCGCGGCCGCGCACGGGCGCGGTCATAGGGATGAGCTGTCGCCCCTGCCGGAGCCAGCCAGACCTCAGCATCTAGATGGAACATCGGGAGGCACAGTATGTCCGCTGTGAGCATCATCGTCCCCGCCTACAACGAGGAAGAAGGCATATCCACTACTCTGGCCGACATCAAGCTGGCCATGAGTCGCCAATCGATGGAGTACGAGATCATCGTGGTGGATGATGGTTCAACAGATGGGACAGTTGACGTGGCTCAGAGGCAAGAAGGCGTTCGCGTGATCCAGCATCACACAAACAGAGGGTACGGAGCTGCCCTCAAGACCGGCATCCGCCAGGCAACTCACGACTGGATAGCCATCATCGATGCCGATGGAACCTATCCCCCCGCTGCCCTTCCGCAGCTCCTGAACGAGATACAGCACTTTGACATGGTGGTGGGAGCCAGGGACCTGGGGGAGGTCCCCAGAGCCAGGAGGCCGGCCAAGTGGATCCTGGCCAGGCTGGCGGAGTACCTGGCCGAAACGCAGATACCCGACCTGAACTCGGGCATGCGCATCTTCCGGAAAGACGTAGCCCTCAGTTACTTCAACATCCTGCCCTCCGCATTCTCTTTCACCATCACCATTACCATCGCCTTCCTCAGCGACCATTACCTGGTCAAGTTCCTGCCGATTCCTTATCGACGAAGAGAAGGAAGATCCAAGATCAGGCCGCTACGAGACACCCTGAACTTCGTGCAGTTACTGCTGCGGACGACGATGTACTTCAATCCGCTGAAAGTCCTGCTCCCGGTGAGCTTCCTCCTGCTCCTGCTGGCAGTCGTCATAGGAGTATACAGTCTACTGTCCCAGGGCCAGGTTATGGACATCACTGTGATCACCCTAGCCATGGCATCTCTGCAGATCGCCGTCGTGGCCATGATCGCAGATATGGTCCAGAAGAAGAACAAGGTATAGAAGTGCCTTCTGTCACCGAGGTGGCCAAACACGGTTTCAGCGACATTGACCAACGCGCGTGCACCCGTTGCGGCGCTTGCGTCAGTATCTGTCCCATCGGCGTGATCGAGACCGACGGGCACGAGGTGCGGCTGGCGGGCGAATGCATAAGCTGTGATCTATGCTACCGCCTCTGTCCAGGCAGAGAAATGGATTTCGGCGCCCTGAGCAAAGCCCACTTACAGGCGGTGCCGCGGGATTCCCTCCTTGGGCAGTACCGCCACCTTCGGGTTGCCCATGCGACCTCCGAGGAGATCAGACAGAGAGCAGCCTCCGGCGGAGTGGTAACTTCCCTCCTGACGTATCTGCTGGAGACCAACCAGATAAGGGGCGCCATCGGGGTCACCATGCGTGACGACAAGCCGTGGCAATGCCAGCCAGCGATCCTCAAGACACCTCAAGAGGTGAGCCGGGCAGCCCAATCCAAGTACAGCCTGCTCAGCCTGGATGCCCTCCTACGCACTGCACGCGACGAGGACGGACCCATCGCCTTGGTGGGTCTACCCTGCCACGTTCACGGCCTTCGCCGGCTCCAACGCATCGGATCCTATCGAGCCAAGTTCCCCATTGTGATTGGGTTGTTCTGCGGCTTCAACCTTGAGCCCGCCGCCACCGACCATCTGATCCGCAAGGCCGGCTTCACGCGCGAGCAGGTCGCGCAGCTAGAGTACAGAGGTGGTCCTTGGCCAGGAGGGCTCGTTGTCCACGGTCACGATGGCCAACGACGCTTCGTGCCTAAGCACGCTTACTCTTATGTCAACCTCATGCACGTGCCACGTCGGTGTCTGGCCTGCCCAGATCTGACGAATGAACTCGCGGATCTGTCAGTGGGAGATTGCTGGCTCGAGGAGTATGCCGGCGGTTGGTCTACAGTGATTAGTCGCAGTGTGCAGGGCGAACGGCTTCTCGCGGAGGCAGCCCAAGCCGGAGTACTCAGAATGGAGCAAATCGGGCGAGAGGCAATCCTGCGCTCTCATGGCCATCTCCTCGCCTATAAGAAGGAAGGATACTTCGTGCGGCAAAGCTGGCTGCGCGTGCCGCTGGAGTACGATCTGCTTCGGCCACCTGTAGGCGTGAAACGCTGGATCCAGCAATCGCTCCTGCTGGCAGCAATACTCATACTGAGCAACCCGGCGATTCGGGGTACGGTTCAGCGCTTGCCCAGTTCATGGCTGGCCTACGTATCTCGCTTGGGCAGAACAGCAGCAACAGGGGCAACTGGTGACTGAACCTGTGAAGGTGGCTGGGAGACCTACCTTCCTGGCAGGACCTGTGTTGTGTCTCCTCATCCTGTTCTGGTTCGATCTCGAGCGTATGGCAGCCAAGATGACAGCAGGCTACTCCCGCCTTGTCCACCTAGTGTTCAGCATCCCCATAGGAGCGATGAGAGCTGGGGCCAGGCTGGTGGAGCTCTTGGAACGATGAAGCGTCTGTCTCAACCAGCTGCACTGACTCTGGCTGTCATCGCCCTGGGCTTTGGCCTGCGCCTCTACCATCTGGACGCACAGAGCTTCTGGTATGATGAAGCATACAGCGCAGGTGTTGCAGGAGGAACAGTCACGCAGATCTTCTCCAACCATTTCACGGACGTGCATCCCCCACTGTACTATCTCGTCCTCCACTTCTGGCAGAGGATCGACGGTAGCGACTTCACTGTTCGACTGCTGTCCGCAATGCTGGGGACGGCAGGCATCGCAAGTATCTATGCACTGGGCAACACGACGTTTGGCAAGCGTGTCGGTGCGGTAGCTGCCACGATCACGTGTCTCGCGCCCTACACAGTATTCTATGGGCAAGAGGCACGCATGTACTCCCTACTCCTGCTATTGAGCAGCCTCTTGCTCCTGAGCTACAACCAGATGCTCCACACACTCTCACGACGCTGGTGGCTTGCCTACACTGCGTGTGCCATGTTGGGCTTATACGTACAGTACGCGACTGTCCTACTCTTGCTGGGGCTGCACCTGCACTTCTTCATCACACAGCGTGACAATCGAAGGTCTTGGACTCTCCTGGCCACAGGCGATGCGCTGGCTCTGCTGGCTTTTGCACCTCAGATCGCCATCCTACTGGGGCAAGCACAGCGTGTAGCTGACCACCAGTGGGCCGCGCCAGCGAGGCCGGGCATCGCTCACCTCCTCTCTGCGCCCTACGCCCTCACGCTGAGCCAGTTCGTGAGCCAGCGAATGGCCCCGCTGTCCTTCGCCGCTATCCTTCTCCTCTTCATCATCACCCATCTGCAGCTGCTGCGCCATCTTGGGAAACACGGAGACCGAGACGGGCAACTCAGTCTCATGCTCTGCGCATTCTGGATTCCCCTCATCGCAGCCGTCGCGGTGTCTCAATGGCGGTCCATCTTCCGGGAGCGGGCCCTGATGGTGGCCGTGCCGACGCTTTATCTCCTGCTCAGCTGGGGAGTAGTGAAGACAAGGGAGCGTTACTTCAATCTCGCTACTCTGCTGCTCGTGGGAGCGCTCGCGATAGGTGCCCTGGGCAACTGGTACTTCGAGCCCGACTTCGCGAAGCCTCCCTTCCGCACAGCAGCCCAGTTCCTGCTCGAAGAAGTCGACCAACAGAAACCCATCTTGCACGCCAGCGATGCTTCGCTCCTGCTGTTCCTGCGCTACGCTCCCGAGCACAGCCACTACCTGCTGGCAGGCGATCCGAGTCCGCATCTGCCAGTGGACACCTACAGGCTCTTCGGCGGACATTTCGTGGAAAAAGGTAAGGTGACTGCGAGTAGCTTCTGGCTGGTGGTCGCTCTGGAGCACAGCGTTGAGTTTCAGCGGGGAGTGGTCAGCTGGTTTGATGAGCACCATCAACTCACCGAGGTCCGCGACTTCGCCGGCGTCAATCTTCGGCGCTACGAGGCCGGCAAACCCAAATGAGTTCTCAAGAGGCTCGCGAATACTAGACAGTGAAGGAGGTTGCGCGAGACCACATACACAAGCAGGGCAGACGTTGCCATTGTGCTCTCGGCGAGCTCATCATGGCCTCGATCAATGACGAAACAGTGAACGATACCTGCGTATCCGCTCGACCATCACGGCCCTGTCTTGGTAAACCAGGTACCCGAAAGCCATCACCGTCAGCCATACAAAGACGTCCCCTCCCCTGCCTGACATAGCTGCATAGAACAGGACCACATACGACGCCATGACGAGCGAACCTAAGAGCTTCCACCCCGGTCTGGACAGAGCCGGGATGAGGAGAAGGACGAGATCGTACGGCTTCATGTAGACGGGCAACAGCAGACCCACAGTGAGCACGAAAGAGAATTCAGCGTTTACCAGCACTGTAGCCAAGAGGCCGAACAGCAGGATGACGCCTAGCCAGTACTCGGACGTCAGGTACCAGGAGAGACCCCAGATGGTGGGTACAGCTCTGCCCGCTTCCCGCGTTATCCAACTGGCACTTGCCCACCAATGCATGGGCCAGTCCGGCATCAACCAGAAGGCGATCGCTAGCATCGCAGCCAGGGTAATCCCGAATGCGACAAGGCCGCGCCTTCGCAGGCGGAAGAGAGTGCCCAGGAGGACAAGGGCCATCGTCTGCGGCTTGATCAAGCTTAGAGCCAATGCTGCGCCGCCCAGCGCGTGCCTTCCTCTCTGCAATCCGTGGTAAACCAGCGCCAACAGGAATAGAGCGAACACGGAAGTCTGCTGATCGAAAAAGGTGATCAGCGTAGGTACAAAGGCCGCAGATACAACGGTTGTGAGGACCAGGTTTCTCGATTCACGTACCGGTCTGCTGATGAGAAGGATCGACGCAATGAAGAGTACCTCGGACACGGTGAGCCAAATGTTCTTCGCCGTCTCGAGATCAAAGAGCCCCAGTGGCACCACCAGCACAGCGATGTAGAGGGGGTAGTTGAAGTTGGCGGTTTCCCTCGGTTCGAGGATGTCCTGAATCACCTCATAGTCGTAGGGATTCCGACCTTCGAGCAGTGCTCGCCCCGCGCCCCAGAACGAGTTGAAGTCGTAGTGCGGCTCAAAGAAGGAGTTCAGGACGAAGAGGCAGACTATCGAGAGCGCAATGATGAGCGCCCCTATCAGGGTCCTCGTCACTTGGTGTCCCTCCTTCGTGCCACCTTGAGGCTGACCAGCTAATACATTCGCTATTCTAGCATTCCTGACGGGCAAACCCAAGCCTTGTGCGCTTCCATAGATGCAATGGGAAGATCGCAATCGGGCTAGGAGCCAGGACGGTGACACCCCTCATACCAAACCTCAACCGCAGCATTCGACATGCGCAGCGGGCATGATGCGAATCCGAGTTCCACCGCGCAGTAAAGGATACGCTCC
>Ga0307378_10013784_pt1 | contig 10206 bp, 7 predicted proteins | sample UN1MG_FD_202238 | JGI IMG/M metagenome (GOLD analysis project Ga0307378, IMG submission 202238) | Soil microbial communities from Risofladan, Vaasa, Finland - UN-1 | ecosystem: Environmental > Terrestrial > Soil > Coastal area > Acid sulfate soil | place: Finland: Risofladan, Vaasa | collected...
AGGAGCGGACGACGCAGGAAATCGCCCTCGATGGCGAGTGGGAGTTCGAGTTGAAACCGACCATGGACAATCGCTACGGAGACTTCCGCCTGCCTGCCACCGACAAGATCATCGGCCCCGAAGCCCGCATCTTCCGTCACGCCGTCGAGAGCGGCGACGCGACCGCCTGGCACGAACCGGACTTCGACGATGGTCGCTGGGAGCGGGCCACTTACGACTTCGGGCCGCAATTCTGGTTGCTGGGCCCGATCCCGCCCGACGCGGCAGGCGACGCGCTCGACGCGGAGCTGGCGAAGCTCACCCGGGTTAATCCGCAGGAAGCGGTCACCGCAGGCGGCCGGTCGTTCTCCTGGCGCCCCTATAGTTTCTCCTGGCGCTGGGGGCTCGAAGGCGATCCCGGGCACCAGGGTTATCACGGCCTGAAAGAGAACGTCACCGACCATTTCCTTTGCCTCGGCCGGCGCTCCGGCGCGTTGAACGAAACGAGCTACGCGACCGAGGAGGCGGGCAGCCGCTATTACCTCTGGACCAGCGCGACGGTCGATCGTCCGACGACGGCCCGCATCGTGGCCAGCGTCCGCCAGGAGGGCGAGAGACCGCATGCGTCCGAGGTGTTGACGCCGGCGGCCGTGTTTCTCAACGGCACGCGCGTCGAAGATCCGCAGAAGGCCGTGCCGCTGCGCGCGGGCCCCAATCCGATGCTCGTCCGTTACGATCAGGCCGGCCGCGGCTATTTCGTGCTGAAACGCGACGGAAACGATGCGAAACCATCGCACCGCACACCGCTGGCGACAACCTGGTTCGACGATCCGTCGGTGATCCGTTTCGACGTGCACGCCGGGGCCAGGCCCGCCGAGTGGTTTCGCTTCACCGCGCCGTGCGGCCTTCGCGCGATGACGGTCACCGCCAAGGGGGCCGTCGAGGCTTGGACGGCCGGCCGGCCCATGCGTGCCGCGGGCCAAGGCCGTTTCGAGGCGGTCGGGCCGCTGCCCCGCGCGGCCGTCATCGCTCTGCGCGTGGTGCCCGAGACCGGTGCCTGCGGCGCGGCGGTGTTCCCCGATCCGGTGCGGTTGGAATGCGGACCGGGCGTCACCGCGTTGGGCGACTGGTCGAAGGCGGGCGTGCTGGAGTGCTATTCCGGCGGCGCATGGTATCGCAGGACCGTGACGCTGACGGCGGAACAGGCTCGCGGGGAGGTCGCGCTCGAACTGGGAAAAGTGGTCGCCACGGCAGAAGTTCGCGTGAACGGCCAGGTAGGGGGCATCCGCGTTGCGCCGCCATGGCGCGTGGACATCTCGAAGCAGGTGAAGCCCGGCGAGAACCGGATCGAGGTGCTGGTCTACAACACATTGGCCAACCACTACCTCACCATTCCGACCCGCTACCGGGGCGAACTGACTTCCGGTCTGCTGGGCCCAGTGACGCTGGAGGTGACGCCGTAGGATGAAACGAGAAGCAAGACGAGAAAGTGGGCTCCTCGGCAGAATTCCTGGGCTGATTTCCCAAATAAGCAACGTAAGTTCATGAATACTCGGGAGTTATGGCTCATTGCACACTGCCCGCTTCTGGAGATGACAAATCCAAGTACGGGTTCCTCTTCTCTGTTCGGCGTTTTCGTATACCCTAAGAGGACCATGTTCAGCGGGATCCTGCGGGAGGTTCCACCGGAGGCAGGCATTGCCCGGCGTTGATTTCCAAATCGTTCGTTCCACAGTTTCAATGGCTCAGGTTTTGGAGTTGATCGGCTTCGTGGCCCACCAATCCTCAGGTGATCAACTCCGTGGGCCGTGCCCCGTCCATGGTTCGAGTTCTTCAAAAAGCCGTTCATTCTCGGCAAATGTGCAGCGTCATACCTACCAGTGCTTCAAGTGCGGTTCATTGGGAAACCAACTCGACCTTTGGGCGGCGGTGACGAAAACCGACTTGCATACCGCGGCCATCGACCTCTGTGAGAAAGCTCATGTTGACATCCCCTGGATCCGCAAGTGGTAGATGTTGTGCAGGCAACCAGAAAACGAACAGAGAAGAGGAACCCGTACTTCTGTTCCTTCCAGAAGGCGTCAATCAACCCACAAATTCTGCCGAGAAGCCAGAAAGTGAATTACGAGAGGAGCAGCGTGTGTCGTTACCAAGCAGTTCGGGAAGCCGCCCAGCGCAAGTGATCGAGTCGGCCTACCGCGACGCGCGGGAGGTGTATGGAGCGTGGGGGGTGGACGTGGGAGATGCGTTGCGGCGCCTCGCCGAGATCCCCATTTCGGTGCACTGTTGGCAGGGGGACGACGTGGGCGGGTTCGAGGGCGCTGCCGATCAGATCGGCGGCGGACTGGCCGTCACCGGCAACTACCCCGGCAAAGCCCGCACGCCTGACGAGCTGCGGGCCGACCTGGATCGGGCGCTCTCGCTTGTTCCCGGCACGCATCGGCTGAACCTGCACGCCAGCTACGCCGAGACCGGCGGAAGACGCGTCGAGCGGACGGACCTCGCGCCCGAGCACTTCCAGAACTGGATCGACTGGGCCCGGGACCGCGGCATGGGGCTCGACTTCAACCCCACGTACTTCGCCCATCCCAACGCCGAGGACGGGCTGACGCTGAGCCACGGCGACGACGGCATCCGGCAGTTCTGGATCGAGCACGGCATCGTCTGCCGCAGGATCGGGGCCGCACTCGGGGCTGCGCTCGGCACGCCCTGCGTGACCAACATCTGGATTCCCGACGGCATGAAGGATCTGCCCATCGACCGCAAAGGGCCCCGCGAGCGGCTGGCGGCGGCGCTGGACGCCGTCTTCACGGAAGACCTGGACCCGACCTGCAACCTCGACGCCGTCGAGAGCAAACTGTTCGGCATCGGCTCGGAGAGCTACGTGGTCGGCTCGCACGAGTTCTACCTGGGTTACGCGATCAGCCGGAAAAAGCTGTTGTGCCTCGACGCGGGGCACTTCCACCCCACGGAAGTCATTTCCGACAAGATTTCAGCCGTGCTGCAATTCCTCGATCGGCTGCTGTTGCACGTCAGCCGCGGGTATGTACGTGGGCCACTTCATGGCGTGGATCTCCGCGTCGATGCTCTATGCCTTCCAGCTTCACGCGGCCGGACTGACCAGCACCGAGACCATCGAGGCCGCCGCCGAGGCGGGCACGCTGCCGGCTCCCCTGCCCGGACCGCTGGCCTACGGCGCGTGCGGCATTGCGGGGTTGCTGTGCGTGATCGTGGCCGGATGGACCACCGCCAACCCGACGATCTACCGCGCCGGACTGGCCTTCCAGGCGATCATGCCGAACCGGTCGCGGTTCCTGGTTACGCTGATGACCGGGGCTTTGGCCACGGTGGCCGCTCTGTTCCCGGCCCTGGCCATGAAGCGCCTGGAGTTCGTGGCCCTGTACGGCTTGGTCTTGATGCCCATGGGCGCGGTGATCTTCGTCGACTTTTGGCTGCTCCGCCGACTGGGACTCCGGGCGGAATTTGCCCAGGCGCGAGGGATCAAGTTCAACCCGGCCGCGGGCATTGCGTGGTTCGCCACGCTGGCCATCTGCCTGGGCCTGGTCCTCAGCGGAATCGAGATCAACGGATTCAAGCCGTTCCAGATCTACTTCGTTTCCCTGCCGGGGTGGTTCGTGGCCGTGGCGCTGTACATTGTCCTCAGCGCGGTTTACCAGTCCGAGCTGCACCGGACCCGGCTCTTCCGCCAACTGTGCCAACTCGCTTCCTGGTCGAGTCTCGCTGCGGTCGTCGTACCGAGCGGGGTTTATCTGTTCGGGTCGGTGGATCTCGACGACGTGAAGGAGATTATCCTCATCGGCACCGTCGTTTGGTTTGTCGCCACGCCGTTGTGGATGGGACTGAAACGCGAAGAGTAGGTCGGGCCACTACTTTGCTGGGACGGATTGCCCAGTCAGCCTCCCCGTACGCAACCTTCTTCGTAAGCGCTCTCTCTTTTTCGATTTCCGCAAGTGCTTGCAGGCGGGTGGGTTAGCGAGTTCCGTCCCTTTCGGTCGGACCAAAATCGAAGGGAACCAGTCGCGGAAAGATGGTCATCGGGTTAACGAGATGAGAGCGCTTTTGTGTTAACCCAAGAGAAAAAGTTCGAGCGGAAAAACTGGCTAACAGCCAAAGAGAGCGCGATTCGAGGATTGCGGCGCCGGAGCGGCTATACTCGGGGCGTGCGACGGGGTACAAAAAGATTGTCACCTTCGCACTTTCACCCCTGAATCTCCGGCATTTTATCACGATGAGCCGTATCTTCCAGCCCCTGTTGTTTCTGCTTGCCCGTTGCACTCGAAACGAGCTGATCCGTCAGATCGAATTCCTCAAAGCCGAGAACCAAATACTCCGCCAGCAGGTGCCGAAGAAGCGTATCTTCCTGTCCGACGACGAGAAGACGAAGCTTATCGAGCTGGGCCAGGCGATCGGGCCCGAGGCACTGTTGACGCCCCGAGCACACCCGCTACCATCGCCCGACGGCAGGGACCTACGGGATTCGGGAAACCAAGCGGCGAAGCGACGTTCATGCAGCCGAAGAAGCTGTTTTAAGAACGAGGGTCGTCACGAACAGCTAACCCTCGTCCTTCTTCTTTCCGTTACCGCCCAAAACCTCCACCAACATCACCGCAGAAACAATAAGGACCGCCCCCACGATTTGAATGCCCGTCAGTCTGTCGCCGGCACTGATGTGCCCAAAGACGGCGGCAGACCGGGGCGTGAGAGCAACAATGACGGTGACTCGGACTGCCGGGAGGTGCTGTTGTGCGAAATTCTGGATGACAGCCCCGGCAGCGGTCGAGACGGCCCCAGTAATCAGCAAGGCGAACCACACGTTTCCCGTTGGTAATCCAACCAGCTCTATCAGCGGCCAGACAACCAGAAAACCCACCAACGAAACCATCACCTGGACGAAGGCGAAGCCGGCGGCATCATGCTCCTTGGCGTAACGGTCCAAGAGGGCGATGAAGACTCCGATGAACATCGCACCGACAAGCGTGAGAAGGTCGCCGACGTTCAGTTTGTCCGGTCCCGAACCAGTCAAGAGAGCAAGGCCGACGAAACTGACAACGATGGCTGCCCAGGAAAGCCAGCTTGTGCGGACTCCAAACATGACCCGATTGGCCATCGGGGCAAAGGCGACGAACAGCCCGGTAATCAGCCCCGAGTTCGTCACGGTCGTCCATTGGAGGCCGACTGTCTGGGTGACATACGATGCCGACAAGACGAGGCCGACAGGAATGCCCAGGGCCAGCGAACTTCTCGTGACCCTGCGTGCCGAGTAAGGCCCCATCACGAGACCGGCGATGATGAACCGGACGGCAAGAAACGACATAACACCGTAGGCGGCGATGGCGTCCTTGACGAGCACAAATCTCCAGCCCCAGATAACGGTGATCAGGACGAGCAGGATGGTAGGGACAAGGTGATTCATGCATTGGCGTTCCGGAGAAGTGGCGCCGGGCCATTGTAACAAAGGCACTGACCAATGGAAGCCAAGGGAAGACGTTGGGGTTGTAGGGCGCGTCTTTCACGCTTCCCGGCCCGTCAAGCATTGGCAGCAGGTTGATGTTTGCGGCGGCGGACGTACCCGAGTATTCGGCGCGGTTTCGCGTCGAAGATTTCCCGAGTGATCCACAGTTGCGGGCGATGGGTGCGAAGGTGGTGTAGCGACCGGCAAGATGCGACTCAGGAACCGGATAGATCAGTTCCCGTTCTCGGAGGAAACGGCGCTGAAGGCTTAGGTCGCACCAGAGATCAATGGGGCAGCCGGATCGATCCTCTCGGCATCGCACGCAAGGCGGGCATACGACGTTGGAGGTGGAGACGGGAGTCCGACAATACGGTGGTTTTCCGGGACATCCCGAAACGGGCATTTTCGTCGGAGAAGCATTCTCCATTGGTTCTACACCACACCCCTATTGTACCGGCGGTTTCCCAGTAATTCCTTGCCAAGCTGCTTCCCCGGTGGCGTTGCGGCTAGACACTCTCACCGGCAAGGTAGCCGGTGCTGAAGGCGGCCTGAAGATCGTACCCGCCGATGGGGCCGTCCAGGTCGAGCAACTCCCCGGCCACAAACAGTCCGGACGCTCGCTTGCCCAAGCAACTCAATCAAACTACACTGATCCACGACGATGGTCTCCTTTCCCCGGCCAGATTTACCCTCCGGCCATTTCGAGATTCTTACGCCCGGCGATTGCCGCCGAACGGGAGACCGTCGTCACTTTTTAACAATCAACACGTCAGGACGCTAATATACTGCGAGGTATCCTTGAACACTTGCACTCTGAACGCTCCGGCATTAAGTGACGGCGCATGTCGGTGACACCATGAGCGATTATTCCATCTTCGCATCCGCTCTACCCAGCTTCGAGAATGTTACACGGTCCGAATTGACACGCCTCGGCATTCCGATGGCCGAGTCCACCGCCGGAGGGGTGGCGTTTCGTGGCGGACTGCGCGAGATGCTTACTGCGACTGTTTGGTCCCGCACGATTTCACACGTTCTATGCCGAATTGGGAGTTTTCAGGCGACGAAGTTGCCCGAGCTGCGCCGCAAAGCCGCTGCGCTGCCATGGTGCGACTTCATTTCGCCGCAGTCGGCGGTGAACGTGCGCGCGACTTGCCACCGCTCTCGACTGTATCATTCCGATGCCGTGGCGCAGCGCGTTGAGCAAGCAATTACCGATGCCATTCCTGGCGTCGTAGCGAGCGTTGATGACGACTGCATTCCAGTCGCGGTGCGGATGCAGCACGACCAATGCACGGTGAGTATGGATGTCGCGAGCACTCCACTGCACCGGCGCGGCTATCGCTTGCGTACCGCGAAAGCGCCTTTGGCGGAGCACATCGCTGCTGCGACCCTTCTCTGGTTGGACTGGAAAACTGATGAACCGCTCGCCGACCCTATGTGCGGCTCGGGGACGTTTGGCATTGAGGCGGCGTGTTTTGCACGCGCCATTCCGTCGGTGGCGTATGCCCAGAGGCTGTCTGCACACCGCTGGCCAATCTGGCGGCAGGGGATATTCGACGAGGTATTGGCGAGTCGAACGCAAACAGTAAGCGAGTGCGACATCCATGTTTCCGACCACACCCGCGGGGCCGTGGTCGCTACTGGCGAGAATGCTGCGCGCGCCGGCGTGAGCGACTCGCTGCATATCGAGTGTCGCCCGCTACAGAACCTCGAGTTGCCGCGGCCATCTGGATTGCTTGTGTGCAACCCGCCATACGGTCAACGCATCGGGAATGTGCATCGACTCGCGGCGCTTTACGCGGATCTGGGACGGCTCATGTCGACAACTCTCAGAGGTTGGCGTCTCGCAGTGGTGACCGCCAATCCTAGGCTCGCACGCCATGTCGGACTCCGTTGGGATCGAGTCAGCGATCCCATCCCACACGGTGGTCTGCGTGTCCGGGTCTACCACGCGTCAGCGGCTCGTCGTTCATAGGACTGTCGTTGGGCATGATCGTGAGGTCGGACTCTCGATGCATGCGGGCTCTGCCTTCCCTCCCTAATATCTTCGCGAGTCAGTTGACAAAGACGTTGCCATACTGCAAGCTAAATCGTTCCAGACCATGGTTGGTACCTTCTTCTCCTTGTTGAGGCTTGATGTCTTTTGAAATCTGATCGCACAACGCCTGCGCCTGCGACTATGCCGTATCTTCGTATCGCCAACATAAGAGTCGACGTCACCGAGCCCGAGACCCAGTTGCCTCGTCGGGTGGCGAAGAAGCTGGGACTAAGCGAAGCGGATCTTGCGCGGTGGCGGATTTTACGGAAGAGCCTCGATGCACGATCACGGCGCGCCCTCAAATTTGTCTACACGATTTTGGTCGAACTGCCTGATGGGGACTTGGTTAAGCGTTGCCTGGCAAACAAGCCGGCCGAGGTGGAGCTTTTTGTTCCGTCGCAGTTCGAGGATACTGAGCCGGGGTGCGAACCATTGGAGCAGAGGCCGGTCGTGATCGGTTCGGGGCCGGCAGGGTTGCTCGCGGGATACTTCCTGGCGATGAAGGGGTATCGGCCGCTGATCATCGAGCGGGGACAGCCGGTCAAACAGCGGGTGCCGGCCATCCGCGCATTCGAGGCTGGAGGCGAACACGATCCCGAAAACAATTACCTGTTCGGCGAGGGCGGAGCCGGCACATTCAGTGACGGCAAGTTGACCTCTCGGATGAGCGGGCCGGACGTCGGGTGGGTGCTGGAGCGGTTCGTTGACTGCGGCGGCAAGCCTTCCTTGGTTTATGAACAGCGTCCGCATTTGGGCAGCAATCGCCTGCCGCTGATCGTGCGGAACTTTCGACGCCGGATCGAAGCGCTTGGTGGTGAATACTATTTTGGTTGCCGCCTGGAAGGGCTGGACATCGTCGACGGCGGCTTGCGAGGCTTGCACACGTCCCGCGGTTACATCGCTGCCACGCAGGCGGTGCTGGGCATCGGGCATAGTGCTCGCGACACGTATGGCATGTTGTTGGACGCCGGCATTCCGATGCGGCAAAAGGCTTTTCAACTCGGCCTGCGCATCGAGCAGCCTCAGGACCAGGTCAACCGGCACAAGTACGGCCGGCCCGAGTACCTCCCACTGCTCGGAGCGGCCGACTACACGCTAACGGCTCACGGCCAGCGAGACGTCTTTTCGTTTTGCATGTGTGCCGGCGGCACGACGATCCCCAGCGTCTCCGAGCCCGGCTGCATCGCCACCAACGGCATGAGCAACTCTCGTCGCAACACGCCGTTCGCCAACAGCGGCATCATGGTGACGCTCGAACCGCACGAGTTCGGCAGCGCGCACGTGCTGGCCGGTATGCAGTTGCAGCGCCGCTTCGAGATGCTTGCGTTCGCCCTTGCGGGCAGTAACTACTCTGCGCCCATCCAAACCGCAGCCGATTTCCTGGCCGGCCGCACTCCGCCGAAAGGGCAGCGTTTGGAGAGTTCCTACCAGCGTGGTACGACGGCACTGAATCTTAACGAGGTTCTGCCGCCCGTCGTCAGCGCCGCGATCCGCTCCGGGCTGCCGGTGATGGACCGCAAGTGGCACGGTGACTTTCTGGCCCATGCCAACCTTCTTGGTCCCGAGATGCGAGGCAGTTCGCCCCTGCGAATCGAGCGGGACATGCTCTCTCGCCAATCTCCCGCCTGCCGGGGCCTGTACCCGGTTGGGGAAGGAGCCGGTTATGCTGGAGGGATCATCAGCGCCGCCGTCGACGGCCTGCTGAGCGCCAAACAGATCGTGCAACAATTCGCACCATGAGGATGACGTTTCAGCGGAAGAATTCTGCCGCCAGCCGGCGGAACCCCGCAAGATCGCGGACGCGTTGCACGGCACCACGGAACTCGGCAAAGTCGGGCAGGCCCTTGGCAAAGTAGCAACTGGTGCGTGGGAGCCGGCGGATCGCCACGGCCGGACCGTAGTAACGGAATTCGCCTTCGACCAATTGCCGCAGCACGCGGCCGCGCTCGGCACGCGTCGGCGGCCGGCCGACCGGGTTCCCGGTCAGGAGCGCCTGGGTCTGACGGAAGATCCAGGGGTTACCCAGGCAGCCGCGGCCGATCGACACGCCGTCCGCGCCGCTTTCCCGCAGCAGGCGCGGGACGTCGGCGGCCTCGTAGATTCCTCCACTGCCCAGAACGGGCACACGCACGGCCTGCTTCACCCGTGCGACGACTTCCCAGTCCGGATCGCCGACGTAGCATTGAGCCACGCTCCGGGCGTGGACTCCAATCGCGGCAGCGCCCGCATCCTGGGCCCGCCTGGCAACTTCAACCGCGGTTTCGTGCTCCGCGTCCGGTCCGGTGCGAAGCTTAACAGTCACGGCGATCAACACGGCGCGGGTGACGGCCGCGACAATCCGCTCGACAGCAGCCGGGTCGGCCATGAGGGCCCCTCCCTCGCCGCGGTCCAGCATCCGACGGATAGGGCATGCGAAGTTCAAGTCAACCAGATCAAATCCCTGCTGCTCGATGACCCGCGCGGCTTCAGCCATCACCCCTGGTTCGGCACCGCTGATCTGCGCGGCTCGGGGGCGTTCTTCGGCCGTCGTGTGCAACATCCTCAGGGCGCGACGATTCCGGCGCACCACGGTGGCCGCGTCGATCCGTTCCGTACAAACCAGGCCAGCCCCGAAACGCTTCATCAGCAGACGGAACGGGAAGTTCGTGTGCTCCTCCATGGGAGCCAGCGTGACCGGTACGGTCGGACGCACCCTGCCGATCTTCATCACGATGCG
>Ga0307378_10013786_pt1 | contig 10204 bp, 10 predicted proteins | sample UN1MG_FD_202238 | JGI IMG/M metagenome (GOLD analysis project Ga0307378, IMG submission 202238) | Soil microbial communities from Risofladan, Vaasa, Finland - UN-1 | ecosystem: Environmental > Terrestrial > Soil > Coastal area > Acid sulfate soil | place: Finland: Risofladan, Vaasa | collected...
GCAAGGGGAAGATCATCAACATTTCATCCCTTCAGGGATTTGCAGGAAGGGCGGGCGACGCTGCATACGCGGCGAGCAAGTCCGCCGTAAATCTGATGACTATGTCGATGGCATGCGAATGGGCGAGTAAGGGGATATGCGTGAACGCGATCGCCCCGACCTGGTGCTGGACCGACCTTACTTCGCCTTTCTTACGTATCGAACCGTTCTACGAGGCGATGAAAAAGCGCATCCCGATCGGCCGCGCGGGCAACAGGGAGGACCTTTTCGGCATCGCGGTCTTTCTCGCCTCAGATGCGTCCGACTTCGTAAACGGCGCCGTAATCCCGGTGGACGGGGGCGCGATTGCGTCCGACGGATTCCCGACAGTACCCTCTGCCGAGTAGAATTCGATGACCTTTCATTCGAAACTGGTCGTGGTTCTCACACGAGGTAGTACGAGCATAATCCGGAAGCGCCGGCTTGGGGGTAAGAAGCGAATAACACGTCCGATATATCCGTCGCCGGCAGCCCTTATAACCTCAATCGGCCATGATGGAAGACCCAATATTATCACCCTGGGCGAGGTTTTCAACATAAGCGTGGAAAATCCAGTGATAACAGGAATCGCCACACGGCCTTTAGTGCGGTTTTCTCAAAGATTGCTATGCAATCAGATTGCATAACAATGGATTTAAATGATGCCCTGGAAAAATTTGATATTCTTCTTTACGGTGATAAAAGAGCCAAAAGCCCCGTTACTTACAGTTTGCTGTTGGTTATGAGAAACGGGGATTAGACCCACTCTCATGCTCTTATAGCGAATTCGAGAGAGTACGTCATCAACCTTCCAACCACCGATATTTTGGAGAAAATTGACTCCCTGCGGCACAATATCCGGAAGAGAAGGGGGTAACAAATTCGATACATTCAAGCTTACCCCCGTTCCTGCCTATGAAGTAGTGCCTCCGTTGATCGATGAATTCCCGGTGAACGTTGAATGCAGGGTCATTGACATCAACACAGTCGGGGACCATGACCTTTTTTTCGGTGAAGCGACCGCTATTCATGTCGATGAGGGCAGGCTTCAGCAGGTCTGGACAGATGTCCTGACAGCGGCTCATCGAAGCGCTGAACCCTCCCATCTACATTGCAGGCTTTGTACTGGAGCGCCGGAAAGAGGCTCGGTGCTCATGGATTTACCGCTGCCGGCCGGTAACACAGGTGAATTTTATCACAGTTATTATCCACTCTCCGGCGGCTGATGCACATACTCTTCAGACATCGGTAAACCTGACACGCGATTTCCAGCCTCTCGGCTTACACGGATCGCGCTTTCTTCGTGTCGACCATCGACACGATACTTTAGACTCTTGCGGTACTGCTTTTTCCTGTATACCGCGGTAGGGCCGTCACTACAGGAGCATATCGAAAACAGCGATATCGGGCTCCCGCATCCTGGCGCGAGCAGCCTGGTCCCCACTTTCTTTAACATCGAACAGAGAGACTCCGAATCTGTTCCACTTAAGGAAGTTTATCGAAAAAAGAACGGTCGGCATACGGTCTGTGCGTGGGTCCAGGGCACGGCGATCCGTAAATAAAAAACGGGCCCTCAAGCCAGTGGGAAGAACTATCCCAAAAGCTCAGGGCCCGGTCTATTGATCCCATTTCTCACATAGAAATGAGCGGTTTAGTGTTTTCCTCACCTGCTTTTGAAATTCTTCAAAGCCATCACTTGGCTCTGTTAAAACTCCTTGTTTGAAAACTACCGCCCAAGTCCAACAACGATCTCCTGCCCCTGCCTGTACAGGCGGAACATGACAGTCCTCTCTTCGGGACTGTTGAGAGCGCTGTAAAATTCCCGGATGCTCGTCACCTTTTTCCCGTTGACCTCCATTATGATGTCACCAGGCCTGATGCCGGCAACCGCTGCAGGTGTATCGTTCTGTATCTGTGCGACAACGAGGTCTCCGAATTTTTTCGGAAGATCGAGCTGTTTTTCGATCTCTTCTGTTATTCTGACGACGAACATACCCGGCCACAGATGCTTAACCTGACGTGCAATCTTTTCTTCCTCCAGCCGCTCGGCGATTTTCACCGAAATGCGTACCGGCTTTCCGCCCCGTAAAACCTCGAATTCGTATGTCCGATTCGGGATAAGCTTTGCAACGAGGAAAAGAAAGTGTGTTGCATCCTCGACTGGCTCGCCGTCTACCTTCGTTATAAAATCACCGGGGATTATTCCGGCCTTGGCTGCAGGAGATCCCTTGTAGACGTTGTACACGAAGCTCCCTCCTGCATCTCCGATGCCGAGGTCCTTCTTTACCTCAACAGTGAGATCACTAATATTGACACCGAGCCATCCGTACTCCACTTTTCCCTTTGTAATGAAGTCCTCGATTGCCTTTTTGGCGTTGTTAATCGGGACAGTGAAACCCAGCCCCACACTCCCTCCCGATGGGGAGGAGATCCATGTGTTGATACCGATGACCTTCCCGTAGATGTCCACGAGCGGCCCACCTGAGTTACCCTGGTTGATTGCGGCATCCGTCTGTATGTAGTCGGTAAAAGAAGCAACGCCAGAACTGGGCATTGGCTGCCTCCCGACAGCGCTCACAATCCCGGATGTCACAGAGGATGTAAACCCCATGGGGTTGCCGACTGCAAATACAATATCACCTACCTGTACCCTGTCGGAATCGCCAACCTCCGCGACAGGAACCTCATCGGACGTCTCGAACACCACGAGGGCGAGGTCCTTATTGGGGTCCCTGCCGACGAGTGAAGCGGTATACTGCCTCTTGTCATAGAGCCTGATGCTGATCTCGTCAGCCTCTCCTACGACATGATTGTTGGTCAGCACATATACCTTCGCGCCCGTTCTTTTTACTATTACGCCCGAACCGAGGCCGTACCTCTTGAACTCCCTTTCAAGGGGTGGCTTATCCCCCTCCTGAGGGCCGAAGAAGTAATCGAACGGTGACTGGAACTGCGGCACCGACTGCTTCACCACATCGACAACATCGATCTGGACTACCACCGGCAGAACCTTCTGCGCCACCCCTCTGTACGCAGACTGGAGACTCTCCAGCGCACCGGTGTCGAGAACGACATCTGTCTTTCTTTCTGATGTCTGAGCCTGTGCAGAAATCTGTCCACCAGAACCGGAAACGCTTATCACTGTTGCGAGAAATAGACCCAGCAGTGCAGAGAAGACAGCAGTATTAACCACAAACATCTTTTTCGAACTGAAGATCTTCTTGAACCACATTCTGTTTTCCTCCGTAAATGGTTTTGATTCCTATTAAGCTATCGTACAAAAATATAACTCCCGACTATTACAGAACCATTTCAGCAGGATTACAGTTTTGTAATCTTTCTACCGGAAGTTTAGGGCTTATATAAGCCCTGCAGCCGGTTTTTCACCCCTTTCATAGACTCAGGAATTCGGAAAGCATCCTCATCATCCGAAAAACTATCGATGACCTTAGTGCGGTTTTCTCACAAATTGCATATCAATGGAGCTTAGTGATGATATGATAGTGGTTTATATTGTCATGTAAAAAATAGAGTTTACAGTGAGAAAAGCGCTAAAAGCCTCATTCCTTAATATTTACGGTGATTTGTGAGAAATGGGGGCTAAAACCCCTATTTTCAAATATTTACAGGGTTTTGTGAGAAATGGGGGTTAAGACAGTGAACCGGGCAGGCTGCGGCTCTCTTGGCACCGGTAGGGGCTGATATGTCATAAACAGCGGTTTCGTTTCAGTAACAGGTGTATACGGACGGCAGTGAAGAATGCCTCTGTTTCGCTAACAGGCGTCCTGTGACGGTTCATTATATATCGGGGGCAAACCCCCTTCCTGTTCAAGAGTAAAGGCCGGATACAACAGCTACGAAAAAGATGTTTTCCGGCACACGGCTTGTGGTCACTCATTTTTGTTTCGAAATGATTTTCGCGGACTTTTCGCAGCACGAAGCGCTTAATTGCTGAGGGGAAGCGTGAAAGAGAACTCCGAGCCCTCGGTTTGTGTGCTCGTGACCCGGACTGTGCCGCCGTGCGCCTCGACGACGGCTTTCACGAAACTGAGTCCCAGTCCGAGCCCTGGGGACCCTTTTGCGTTTGCTCCCCTGTAATGCCGTTCCCAGACTCTCTCAATCTCGTCTTTTGCTATACCCGTTCCGTTATCCTTCACAAAAACCGTTGCGACCGTTCCGTCTGAGGACAGCCTGACAGTGATCTCGCCGCGTGACGAGCTGTACTTGATCGCGTTCTCGAGAAGGTTGGCAAGAGCCTGCCTGATCCTCGTAACGTCCGCCGAGACGCGAAGCTCTTTGGGGAGGTCCGTCGATACTTCTATCTCTTTCTCCTCGGCAATATACCTGTAAAGCTCCGCCATGTCATCGACAAGCCTTGAAAGATCCACCGGCTTACGGTCCAGATGCATGACCCCTGTCTCGGCTTCTGATATGTCCATAAGGGTGTTCAGCAGGGAGAGCATTACATCGGCCTCCTCCATGCTCTCGGCAACGGCCTGTTTGAGCTGATCATGATCGTGGGGGGACTGCAGGGCGGCTTCAGCAGAGCCGCGCATGCGGGACAGAGGGGTCCTGAGATCGTGAGCAACGTTGTCGAGCGCGTTTCTCATACCCTCCACGAGCGGTTCGATCATCCCCAGCATTCTGTTGAAAAGGAGGACGAGCTCTTCCATCTCGTCACGAGTGCCGGGCGACTGTATCCTCGCTTCGAATTTTCCGGTTTCTATTATCGTACGGACCGTATCGTTCAGGTTCCTGAGAGGCCTCAGTGACCTCGCCGCCAGGTATGCCCCTCCGAGAAAGCTCATCAGGATGAATGGAACCATCACTACAGCAAAGATCTCTCTGAAACGCTTCAGCGCGAACACCCGCTCGGCAACGTTCATGCCCACCTGCAGACGATTGCCGTCTGAGAGGCGGAGGGAAGCCGTTTCTATATAGTATAAGGTCCCGCCGACCTCGATCTTGATCTTTGTTACTTCCTCACCGGAATATATCCGCTGAAGGCTGCCTTCAGGCGCGCTCCTCCAGGTCTCCGGTATGATGAGAAGGATCGTGCTGTTGAAGCTGTCGGCCACCCGAACCATAGATACTCTCCTCTCACCGAGAAGCTTTCCCAAGCTCACCTGTCTGTTGAGAGCCTGGACGCCGCCGGTCTCGTAGCTCGCCCAAAGCTCGAGAAGCTTATAACGAATGGAGTTAAAATCATCTTTTTTCAGAGTGGATGAGAGAAATAGATATATCAGACCAAACAGGAGCATCGAGCTGAGGATAAAGACGATGGAATACTGGGCAGCGAGACGGAGATTAATTCTTCCCCTTATCTTCCTGAGGTACCTTGAGAACATACCCTACTCCGCGTATTGTATGAATGAGCTTCTCTGTGAAATCACGATCGATCTTGCCTCTCAACCGGCTCACGAGGACGTCTACAACGTTCGTCTGCGGGTCGAAATGGTAATCCCACACATGCTCCATGATGAGTGTCTTCGACAGGACCTGTCCGGGAGTTCTCATGAAATATTCCAGAAGGGAAAACTCCCGCGGCTGAAGCTCGATCTTTTTCCCGGCCCGCATTACTTCCCTCGTCATAAGGTCCATCGAAAGGTCTCCTGCTGCGAGCGTCACAGGAGACCGGCTCATGCTTACCCGCCTGAGCAGAGCGTGTATTCGGACGAGGAGCTCCGAAAACGAGAACGGTTTTGTGATGTAATCGTCACCCCCTGCCTTGAGCCCCTTTATCCTGTCGTCAACACTCCGCTTTGCGCTCAGGATAACAACAGGCAGTGTCAGGCTCTCTTTCCTCAGGCTCTCTATAAGAGTTATCCCGTCCATCCCTGGAAGCATGATATCCACCACCGCCACATCGTAAGAGTTCGTCAGGGCCAGCTCCATCGCGCCCTCTGCGCTCGGTACATGGTCTACTGCAAATCCCGCCTGGCCGAGGCCTTTTTCCACGAATGAGGCTATTTTTTTATCGTCTTCGACAACCAGTACTCTCATAGGATCCTTTCCCGTACTACACATGATAGCCTCGCCGAAAGAGAACATCAAGCAAATAAGCCTCCGGCCACAAAGTACCTAATGCTGTTTTCTAAACAATTGCATAGCAAGGAGTTTAAATAATGACTTGGCAGATGTAAAAAATAAAGTTTACGGTGAAAAAAGCGCCAAAAGCCTCGTTACTTACAGTTTGCTGTTTGTCATGAGAAACGGGGGTTGACCTCCCCCCATTCCTGTGTGAGAAATGGGGGCTAATACCTGCATGTTCTTGTGATCTTCCCACCTTTGTAAGAACTGCACAGCTCTCCCGGCCTTGCGCTTCATTCGTTTCCGTAGTATAATTCTCATCATCCGTGCATGGAGCAGAAAAAGTGTCCCTGCACCGGGGTAAAAGTCATACAACAAATAATCGAGGTATATATCGTGAAGGTACGAATCATAATAACGGGCGGCACGTTCGATAAACAGTATGATGAGATCCAAGGAGAGCTCGGTTTCAAAGACACCCATCTTCCAAAGATACTGGAATATGTTCGATGCACACTGCCTATCAAGCTCGAGATAAACCAGCTCATCGACAGCCTCGATATGCACATGTCCAACCGGCTGAAAATCCTGGAATCCTGCAGAAAATCCCCGGAAAAACGAAGGGGACCGACACGATGATCGAGACTGCACGCATCCTCGGAGAGTCGGCAATGGAAAAGACGGTGGTCCTGACAGGGGCGATGGTACCGTACGAGGTCGCGAACTCCGACGCCCTGTTCAATCTCGGGTGCGCGGTAGCCGCTGTACAGACCCTTCAAGCTGGAGTGTTCGTGGTCATGAACGGCCGCATCTTTCATTGGGACAACGTGGTAAAGGTATCATCGAAAAGCAGGAGATCTGACAGGAGGATGCCGCAGACTCGGACCCCGCTGTAGTGTCATATCGCTTCCTATACTACACCCCTGTAGGTTTTTTCGCTGAAGCACGAGAAAAACAACGATACCTGCTTTCCGAATCTCACCGGCATGGCCCCAAACCCCGGGACACCTATGTATCAAACCGTTATGCGGACATCTATTGATACGCCCCTGTCAGGGGCCGAAGCCCCGATCTTCTCAAGCCCGTCAGATTCCATATGCGACAGGGCGGCTGCAGCCCGAAGATGTCTGCCCGTGCCTAAGTCCAGCTAAAACCCTAATACGACCGGTCAAAATTATCTTCACATAAAGGGGAAAAACTCCTTTTAATACCAATGTTAAGTGCCTCGAACGCTGTCCTCCATGTACGGATTAGAAACGCTTAGTAGTAGATAAATACAGTAAAGTCTTGTATCAAATCCTCACGGTCTTTATATGAGAAAGCCACCGGAACAGTCTGCATCATTTCGAGTTCCCTCATACTGAGGTTTCATCGTACCTTCCGGCTTGAGGTGGAAATGAGGAAAAGTTATCTACAGAAAACCCGGAATGCTTCCCTGAAATGACCTTTGATATAAAATTCCGATAGAGTAGACTCTTTATTACAGACAGTCTAACACGCATCTCCCTAAAACCGCAGAGAGGTTTTCAGTGTCTTTTACAGGAATAGGAAGGCAGGGCCCTATCTTTACTGCTGCTAGTACCTATTCAGTACAGTAATAGTTAATGATGGATAATATGATCCTCCATAAAACTCCTGTCATACTAAAGCCGAATCCCCGTGGAGAATAGGCCACACTTATGGCTTGAAAGATAATGCATGAGTACCGCTGAGAGGTCCAGAAAGTAGTCTAAACACGGACTGAAGATTGTACTTCGGCAAAACAACTGGCTATCCTAAGACGATGACCCCGCGGAGCAGCTCCTCTTCTCCTTTTGCGACCCGTTCGAAATGAACTGTCGCCTCTTCGAACGAAACTTCTTTTTCAACAAAACGGGCCGCGAGCCCAGGATCTCCAGCCACGATATCGATCGAATTCCCGAAATCCTCATCGTTGTAGCAATACACTCCCTGTATTGCCTTCTGTCGCACCACGGCATCCTGCATGTCCAATTCGATCATCCGCTGAGCGTTGCCGACCCATACGACGCTGCCACCGGTCTTCGTCACGGCCATCGCCGTCTGCACGCTCGACGTGATCCCAACTGCTTCGAACGCAATATCGGCGCCATTTCCGCCGGTCTCTGTTAACACTGTTTGGACAGGGTCATGCACCGAGAGATCTACAGGGACGGCCCCGATCTCCTCCGCAATATCGAGCTTCCGCTTCACCATATCGACCATGTATACCACCTTCGGGCTCTTTTTGAGCACTGCAACGAGAATGGTGAGCCCTATGACACCGGAGCCGACAATTACCACCGAGTCCCCCTTCTTGATCGCTGATTTTCTCACAGCACCAACTCCGACACCGAACGGCTCCACGAGTACACCGTGTGTGAACGGCATAGTCTCGGGCAGGGGGAACACATTTCTCTGCGGAACCGCGATATACTCCGAGAGCCCACCCACCAAGTCCATATTAACCCCCACCATCCGCTTGTTGAGACACACGCTCGTCTCTTTTATACGGCACATCTCGCATATACCACAGTAGACGACTGGCTGTACGACGACCCGACGTCCCTTTCTGAACCGACCAGCATTTTCACCTGTTCTATAGATCTCGCCCGCGATCTCGTGCCCCATGACCATGCCCGGGTATCGCCTTCCGGTCTTCCCGGAAAACCCGTGGATATCGCTTCCGCACATCCCGACTGCGCGGACTTTAACGACTACTTCGTCCGGTTTCGGATCAGGCTCGGGAATGTCCTCCAAATCCATCCTGTACGGTCCTTTGTAAACGAGTGCTTTCATCAGCTCCCAACTACCTCCATCACCGATTTTACGATACCATCAGTATCGAGCCCGTGCTTGGTCAGAAGCTCGTCCGCGGTCCCGGACTCACCGAACGTATCCTTCACCCCGAGACGAACAAGGCGAGCTCCGCTACCCGCTTCCGCGAGCGTCTCAGATACCGCACTTCCGAGACCACCGATAATGCTATGCTCTTCCACGCACACTATCAGCCTGTACCGTTTGGCAAGCTCTATGATCGTCTCAACGTCGAACGGCTTTATCGTGTGCATGTTCACGATTCCGGGCCTCACACCCTCCTTTAAAAGCTTCTCTGTAGCCGCTATCACATTCTTCATCACAGGCCCGGAAGAAACCAGCACCACATCCTTCCCCTCGGCAATAATCTGCGCCTTCCCCACCTCGAACCGTATACCAGCAGGCAGAAAAGGCCCAGTCGCATACCGCGAGAGTCTAATGTACACAGGCCCTTCGTGCCTGTATGCCGCATACACAGCTGCTTCGGTCTGGTCGCCGTCCGCTGGCACCAGCACCATCATGTTCGGCAGGCTCCTCATCATAGATACATCCAGTACGGACTGGTGTGTCGCGCCATCCGGCCCCTGCGTCAGCCCCGAGCTCGATCCGCAAATCTTCACGTTCATCCTCGCCAATGACACCTGCTGTCGTATCTGATCAAACGCGCGCCCCGTGATAAATACCGCGAACGAGTTTACGAACACGATCTTGCCCATCCGCGCCATACCGGCCGCTGTCGAGATCATATCCTGCTCCGCTATTCCCATCTCGATAAACCGCCTGCTGTCCGTCTCAGTTATCATGAACGACCTCGTCGACCTCCCCAAGTCGCAGTCCATTGCTATTACGTTCCTGTCTTCGCTGGCGATCTTTATCAGTGTTTCCCCATACCGGTCCCTCGTCGCTTCGTTCTCACGCCCCATCCCTGCCATCTCCCTCCCCTGTCATCATGGCCAGTTTCTGATCGATTTCTGCATCCGCCATCTTGAACTGCTCCAGTGTAAGACTGCAGTTGTGGTATTTGTGCGTGCCCTCCATAAAGCTTACTCCCCTCCCCTTCACCGTCTCCGCCACGATCGTCAGAGGTTTACCCCTTTTCTCATCCATGAGGTCGAGCGCCTCGCATATCTCACTCATATTGTGTCAGTCGATCCTCATGGCATCCCATCCGAACGACTCCCATTTCTTTTCCGTCGGGTCGATCTTCATGAGACGGTTCACCTCTCCCTGGCTTTGGAAACGGTTTTTGTCCACAATCACACAGATGTTGGAAAGCCCGTAGTGGCTCGTCGTCATTGCAGCCTCCCAAACCTGTCCCTCCTGAAGCTCACCGTCACCGAGC
>Ga0307378_10013790_pt1 | contig 10203 bp, 9 predicted proteins | sample UN1MG_FD_202238 | JGI IMG/M metagenome (GOLD analysis project Ga0307378, IMG submission 202238) | Soil microbial communities from Risofladan, Vaasa, Finland - UN-1 | ecosystem: Environmental > Terrestrial > Soil > Coastal area > Acid sulfate soil | place: Finland: Risofladan, Vaasa | collected...
CTAATTCTCTCAAATAAAAAACTCTTAGCTGGATCCTCTCTAACAGCTGACCAGAATAGTGTTCTAAAATCAATCTGGGAACAAAAAGGTATTTTATCTGAGCAATTAAGAGAAGATTTATTGAATGAAAGAAAAGAATATGAAGTTCAATATTTAACCGAACAGAAATTTATTAAAAAATATGAGATTTCAAAGAAACTAATTGAGATCTCGGAAAAACTTCGAGATGATGAGAAATTTATTGAATATCAAACAGAAGCTAAATCACTTAGGGATGAAATTAAAGATCGAAAATTAAGATTGTATTATTATTTGGATAAGGTAAAAGAATCAATACAGTATTCAAAATATGCTGAAACATATTCATATTTATATTCTTTTTGCATAAAGCTTGAAAATTTTGCAGACATTCAGATGATAGACAAATATAAAGCTCTTGCTAAAATAATACTGAGTAAAAATAAAGTTTCTCGGGAGGAGTTTAAACAAGCCCTGAAAGAAATATCAACGATAGATCAAGAAATAAACGAGTATTTATCTTTAAACGTATAATTACGAGTTTTGTATCTAAAATTCAGAATATATTTATATATAATCTTTTGTTAAGTAATAATTTGTATAATTCACAGAACATAAGTCCATTTAAAAATTAAATTTAAGAATCCTTATAATAAAATTAATTAACCATTTTTAATAGATAACAATCATAATATCTTTAATCAATAGGACTTAATAGAATATAAATTAATTTAGATTAATTAACCCGGTTTAGAGTTAATGAAAGTTCTTCCAGCAGATAAAACATGCATAAATTCTAGTTTTTTATGTACCAATTGTCAAGCTAGATTGGATGCAGGAGAGATAACGGAATTTGAAATTGATTTGGCAAAGGATTTAATCCAATTAGAGGAACAAGAAGAAAAATTTGCTTTCCTAAAAGAAATTTCATTTTATAAGGCTATTGATTATGAAGATCTAATAATACTAGTGGTTGGGAGAAAAGATAAATTGAGAATAACTCCCGATTTCATAGCGAGGATCAAGGAAGCATATGAGATTGATGAACTAATTTTTATCGAAAAAACGAATAAACCTCGTCCAGTTGTGGAAGCTTTAATTGCACCATACAAACTCTTATCCCTTAATGAAATATTTTTAGCTACAGGGGATGTTCAGTTCAGGGCAGTGCTTTGGGAAGATGATAAAGAAAAAATTTTGTTTACTAAAGAGGAACTTGAAGAATTGATTTACGAATTAACTGGAAATATTACACGGGTTGAATTTCAATAATCAATAAGATTTAATTAGCTATTTTTCTAATATTTAATAGATTTACCGTGGAAGAATATAAACAAGTAATTTTAATAAGAACCGATCTTAAAATGGGTGTTGGTAAAAAATGTGCTCAGTCTTGTCATGCTAGTGTTTCAGCATCAGATCTAGTCCGGATTCAAGATAAATCAGCTTGGAAGTATTGGAAGAATACCGGACAGAAAAAAGTAGTTCTTAAAATCCAGAGTATGGACCAATTAAAAGATTTAGTAGTTAAATTTGAATCGAAAAAGCTTCCATATTTTGTTGTTAATGATGCAGGATTGACTCAACTAACACCTGGCACAACAACTGCTATCGGAATTGGCCCCGTGTTATCTACGGAGATTGATAAAATAACTGGAGATTTAAAACTATTATAATATAAGTATTTAGGCTAAAAAATTGTCCGACCAAGAAATTGATACTTATTTTTTTAAAAGTAATGACGAAAGAGAAGTAGAGAAATTTGTAGGTATTGAAGTGTATGCTACATCTAAAATTGGAGGAATTGGGGGAGAATATAAAAAGAACTTTAAGGATTTTATAGTCAGAGAAATAGAAAATAACGGGAAAACCCTTGATATTAAGGAGGATTATAAATCTCAACCTTTTTCTGAAGAATTGAAGGATAGATACACAACATTCAATTTGATAAAAATTAATCGAGATACATTTGAAGCTTTAAGAAAGATAAGTAACACTTTGAAAATCCCTTATGGAACTATTAATTATTCAGGATTAAAAGATAAATTTTCTATTTCAGTTCAAAAAATTTCAATTAAGGGAGATTATATTGATAAATTAAAAAAATTAAATTTAAACGATATTTTCATTAGAAATATACATCCAACTAGGAAACCTGTCAAATTGGGAAGTCATTGGGGGAATAATTTTACAGTTTTAATAAGAAATATAGAAAATAGTAAGAATCTAAGAATTAGGTTAGAAAAACAATTTAATTTTTTAAGTAATTTTGGATTCCCGAACTATTTTGGGCTTCAAAGATTTGGAAGTTATAGACCCAATTCTCATAAAGTTGGACAATATATTCTAGAAGGTAATTTTAAGAATGCATTTGAGGAATTTGTGTCGACGACTTATAGTACGGAATCTGATATATCAAAATTAGTGAGGAGAGAATTCAGAAGTGATAGAGATTTTGAAAAAGCTTATGCAAACTTTCCAAAAAACTTAAAATATGAAAGAAACATGCTCTATTATCTGATTCAAAATCCAGATGATTATAAGGGTTCTATTAATACATTACCCTCTGATTTAAAAAAATTATTAATTAGTTCCTTTCAATCATTTATTTTCAATAAGATGCTTTCGTTAAGAGTTGAGAAAGGCTTACCTTTATTTGAACCAATAAAAGGTGATGTAATTAGTATATTAGATGATTATAATGGAAATCTCACCTATGTGAAATACATTTATGGGGGATCTTATGATAAATATTTGAAAAAGGCTATAGATTTAAATCGAGCTGCATTAATAATGCCTATTATTGGGAATACTACTGATTTAGAGTTATTTCCATTAATGAAATCATTATTCGAAGAAATTGTTAAGCGGGAAAGGATTGATAAATATATCTTAAGTAGCAAATTAAACACAGAACTAGAAATGAGAGGTGCTCTTAGAACGATAACGGCTAAGCCAACTGCATTAAAATTATTAGAGTTTGCCGACGACGATCTTAATCCTGGAAAGAAAAAAGTTAAATTTGAATTTTCTTTACAAAAAGGAAGCTACGCTACGATGTTAATTAGAGAACTTATTGCTTTAACTTAATTTCATGTTTTTTAATAGTTTCTATTCCAAAAATATCGATTACTTTTACTAACACAGTATAAACGCCCGGTTTATCATAATAGTGACTATTTGATCTTAAAGATAATTTTCTGAATTTTGGGTTTCTATAAGAAAAAAACATGTTTTTAAAAATATTATTTTTCGAATCAAAATCAATAGCCCAATAGTCAATCCAATCCGAAAAAGACTTGATATTTTCTAATACTCTCTCTGATAATAAATCTATAAATGGTATTTTGTAATCTATTAGTTCTACTATAACTATATTATCATTTTGAAGGATTTTAGTTTTAAATTCAGGAGCTTTTTTAACTTTTAAACCTTTTTCATTCACATTTTCTCTTTTTAAAAATACGCCTGAAAGTAAATGTGCATCATTTTTTTTATCTATGCATTCTATTTTAAATGGTTGAGGATTCTTATCATATTTTTTATCCCAATTTATCATATCATTACTCTGACTAAGGTCTAGAATTCTTTTTCTCGTCATATGAATCGCATGCTTGTTTGAGTCGCATCCAATCCAATATCTCCCTAGCTTTTCTGCTACGGCGAGTGTAGTACCTGTCCCACAAAAAAAATCTGCGATAATATCATTTTCCTTTGTTGAGGATAATATTATCCTTTTAAGAAGTCGTTCTGGTTTTTGTGTGGAAAAGCCTTGATATTCTGAGGTATTCGCTCTTATATAGGGAATATCATTCCAAACATCTCTGGGGAAAATTCCTTCTTTGTCTATATAAACTTTTCTCGATAATTTTTTTCGATTATGGCTTCCACCTCTATAATAAAATGTCCCATGCTCATCTTTCTTTAAGGCATTTTTTACTCGATTTGAGTACTCCATATAAATATTAGGGTCATCGTTAAATACGTAATTATCTGATTTTGAATAAAAAAGAATTGTATCATAGGATCTAATGAAAAAACTTCTGGTTTTAACCGATGCTGCGGGATATGCCCAAATTATTTCATTCCTAAAATTTTCGATCCCAAATATCTCATCCATTATTAGTTTTATATAGTGAGAAATATGCCAATCTAGATGTATAAATATTGATCCACTAATTTTTAGCAGTTCTCTCATTAAAATAAGTCGCTCATGCAAAAAGTCCAAATATGTTTCCAATCCTTCTTTCCACTTATCTCTATAAGCAATATCGTCTATATATTTACCATCTTCTCCTATTTGAATCTTAAAATTGAAGTTACTTCCCGTACCAAATGGAGGATCGATATATATTAAAGATATTTTATTTTTAAATTCATCTAACAATGAATTCATTACTACTTTATTATCGCCCCAAATTAGTAGATTTTGCCATTTTTGTTCCGATTTAGTATCAATACTGATAGATGGATATATATCGAGAATATGAAGAGGTTTAGATTCATATATTTTTGAAATACTATCCTCTCTTTCCACTTTGCCTTTCCATTTCAATTCAACCATAAATATAAGATAAGAAAGCAAAAATTTTATTTTTAATTTAATTTTAAAGAATATATTCGAGAAAAAATTGAGAGTTGTAGAGTAATTGGAGCTTGATAATTTAGGAGATTGGAGAAAAACACATTTCACTAAAGATGTAACAATAGAACTTGTGAATAAAGAAGTTATTTTAGGTGGATGGGTTCGTAATTATAGAAATCTTGGAGGCTTAAAATTTATCTCTCTGCAAGATAAATATGGAGAGCGTCAATTAACCTTGAAAAAGGGAGTTGTTTCCGATGAATTATTTGAAAAAGCGAAGGTTGGATATCAATACTGTATAATGGTAAAAGGAACTGTGAAAGAGTTTAAGGAGGCACCTGGAGGAATTGAAATAATCCCTTCTGAATTAAAAATATTAAATACAACTCCAGATAAACTTCCTATAGATATGACAGGTGAAACCATCTCAGAGTTAGATCTTAGATTGAATAATAGGGCTTTAGATTTAAGATCATTAAAAAATCAAGCTGTTTTTAGAATCAGAGGAGAAATGTTTAGGTCAATTCGAAAATTTTTATTTGAACGTAATTTCACTGAAATGACAACTCCGAAGATTATAGCTTCTGCAACAGAGGGAGGAACTGAGCTATTTCCAATTATATATTTTGAAAAAGAAGCATTTCTTACTCAGTCAGCTCAATTATATAAAGAACAATTAAGTGGAGTTTATGAAAGGGTTTTTGAAATAAGTGATTGCTTTAGGGCAGAAAAACATCGTACAAAAAGACATTTATGTGAAATCCTTACGTTAGATGTCGAAATAGCTTTTTCTACAATGGAAGATGTTCTTAAACTTTTAGAAAATCTTGTTTATAATGTTCTAGAGGATATAAGAGAAAATCAGATGACTGCCTTAGAGTATTTAGAAATGGAAAATATCTCAGTGACACCAGAAATTCCCTTTCCTAGATATAAATACGAAGAAATCATTGAGCTAATATCCACTAAATTTGGAATTAATATTGAGTTCGGAGAGGATATATCTACTGAAGCTTATCGAAAATTGGGGAAAGAATTAACAAGTTATTATTACATAACTCATTGGCCAATGTTCATTAAACCTTTTTACATTATGCCTTCGAAAGATTCTAAATATAGTGAATCGTTCGATTTGCAGAAGGGAATGTTAGAATTAACCTCTGGAGGAACTAGAGTTCACAACAAGGAACAACTAATAAATGCCCTTGAAAATAAAGGGCTTAATTCATCATCTTTCAGATCTCATCTAAATTCATTTGATTACGGTATGCCTCCACATGCTGGATTTGGTTTAGGTATAGATAGGTGGCTTACAATGATATGTGGACTTGATGATATTAGAGAAGCTGTAATGTATCCACGAACAGCTGATAGATTGACGCCTTAACTAAAATATAATAATAAAATATTGTAAGAATATGATTAATAACTATATTCAAGATTATGTTAAAGCTGGAAAGGGAGTTATAGCAGCGAAAAACCTAGCCAAGAAATTAGTTAAACCAGGAGAATCTTTTTTAAAAATTGCTAATAAATGTGAAGCTGAGATAATTAAAAATGAATGTGAATTGTCATTTCCAATCAATATGTCTTTAAATGAAATTGCTGCTCATTATAGTCCTCCAATAGATGATCAAACAATAGTTCCTGAAAAAGGGTTATTAAAAATTGATGTTGGAGCACACTATAATGGTTTTATAGCAGATTCTGCATTTACAATAAATATTGATGAAGATCCAAAGCTTCAGAATTATGTTGAAGCTGCAAAAGAAGCTCTTGAAGCTGCAATTGAATTGTTCAATCCTGGAATTAAACTATATGAAATTGGTGAAGTTATCGAGCAAAAGATTATAAACCGAGGTCTAAAACCTATAAAAAATTTAGGTGGTCACGAATTAAAACAATATGATTTGCATGCAGGTCCTTTCATTCCAAACTATAAAGATATAACACATAATCAAATACTTAAACCTGGAGATGCATATGCTTGTGAACCTTTCGCAACTTCTGGAGCAGGGAGTGTTGATAATGGGGATCATGCTTATATATTTCGGTTTTTAAAGAGAGTAAAAAAAAATATGTCTTATGAACATTTAGGATATATGAATAAAATCGAAAGTAATTTTGGACGACTTCCTTTTACCCCCCGATGGATCGAAAGGAATGATCTTATCCCAAAAAGTAAAATTCAACGAACTCTTGAATTTTTCGTAGGAAAAAAAATCATAGGTAACTATCCTATTTTAATTGAGGTTCTTAAAAAACCAGTTGCTCAAGAAGAACATACAATTATTCTGGATGAAAAAGGGAAACGAATTGTTACTACAAGAGAATAATTTCAAAGAAAAACTATGTGGAGTCATTTTATGCGCTGGAGAGGGAAAGCGACTTAAAAAATTTACAAAAAATACTCCTAAATCATTAATAAAAATAGAAAGATTAGAAAATATTTCAATTCTCCATCATAGTATTAATAATCTAATTAATTTAGAAATAAAAAAAATTGGAGTTGTTATTGGTTATTTAGGAGATTCCATCCGTGAGTTCATTTTATCATTGCAAAAAAAAAATCAAACCGTACAAGATAAATTAATAATAATAGATACTGAAAATCAATATAAATTTGGACCACTATATTCATTATTATCGATAATCAAAAATAAAGATTTTTTCACATCGAAAAATTACTTCTTAGTAATTCCTGGTGATACAATTTTTGATTATAACCTATTAAAAGAAGTTTTATCTATAATATCTAACAATTTTGATTTGATTCAGATGCATCCTTTTATTTTTTATAGGATTATAGAACTAAAACCATTAAAAGAACTATATAATGTAAATAGAATAATTTCAAATGCTGAAATTGAGAATTTCGGGTCAAAAACTATTTTAAAAAAAATAACTCAAGGAAAAATTAAAAATTTACACTTAAAAAAGGTTCTAAATCAAATTATTCCCGTTACTGTATTTAATTATGATTTCATTAATGAGATATTGATTTTGAAAGAAAAAATACCATATAAAACAGTATGGGAATCAATGAACCATATGGTTAATAATGGAAAAAAAATTTATGCTTTTGAAATAAAAAATAAACACCAATTCTATGATATTGATAATAAAAATGATCTTAAAAGCCTAAAAAAAAAAGAGGACAATAGGTGCTCCGATTAATCAAAGTATAATTGATTCAAGGGAGTTTGGTAAAATTATTATCCATTGAAGCAATTTTGTAATCAAAGCTCCTATTTACAAATTTATACATTTTTTCGATATAAGGGTACTCAAGTTTCAATGTCTCTGGTTCCAAATAATTAAAACTCTTAATTCGACATGAATATAAGCATTAATGCCAAATTGTCTCGTATAACAATATCGAATAAATTTAAGTATAGATATGTGTGAAAAATAAATTCCTGTTTCAACATGCTAATTTAGAAGCATTATACATCTTTTTCCCGCGTTAAAAAAGGAATGAATCATTAAAATCTTTGAAAGATACTAGGTTGATTTTAAATTCTTAGAGTCAAAAAAAAAATTTGTCGGAAATAAAATAATAATTCATTTTAAGGTAACAATTAATTCGGTGTAAAAACCGTAGTTTTGTATCCAAATCCAATGCAAAATTTACCTATTGTCCAGATAAATATATGATAATTTGAGTATTTAAATTTTATTATTAGGGAAATTAATAAAACCCTCGATATTTACGACAAAAATTTAATTATTTTTAGAATTAAATTAAAATAATATAAATATCAGAAATTACATTATTTATAAAATATGAGTGTACCAATAAAGATTGTTTTGTTCGGGATTGGCACTTTAGAAGGCAATATCATCCGTCATCTCTCGCCTCTTACCGCAGATGCTATAATTAGTAAATTACCTTTTGCACTTAGAGGTAGATATTGTTTTGGTTCGAAAAATTATTGGACACTACCTGGTGTTGAAATTTATAAAGGAACTAATCCGAAATCGATAATTAATGCAGAGAAAGGTGATATTCTTTACAATCCTAAAACCGATGAGTTGATAATAGCTATTGAAGAAATTGAAATGCCCAATAAAGTAAATAAAATTGGAAAAATAAACACTAATCTTGACCTATTGTTACAAGCAAAAAATGGATTAAACACCAAAATTTTAAAGATATAATAAGATTATGGCAGTTTCTAAAAAGCTAACTATCGTTTTTATAATTTTCTATTTATCTGTAATTATTTATATATTTCTATTTTTATACATACCTGATTTTCAGAACTTTATTGTCAGTTCAAGACAAAATTTAGCAATAATTACACAAGGAGCAAATTATTTTTGGGCTCTTTTAATTTCTCTTGGAATATGTTTTTTAGGCTCAGCATCAATAGGGTTTCCAGTTCCTTTTCCGTTTGTTCTATTTTCTCTTTCAGACTCAATCTATCGTAATTTTTCTTTGAATCTAGAAATAACACAAATCTTGTCATCAGGGTCGTTTTGGTTTCAAATTATTGGTCTTGCAGTATTTGGAGGTTTAGGCAGTGTTTTAGGAGAATTTACTGGTTATAGTGTTGGTTATGGGGCCAAAAAGTTGGTAAAAGAAAGAGATTCAGATCTGCTAAATAATGTAAATGGCTTTGGTAAATTAATATTAGAAAATGAAAAACGTACTCCCCTCTATATTTTTTTATTTGCTCTAACTCCACTCCCGGATGATATTTTGTTTTTACCTTTAGGAATGATTAAATATCCTTTTTGGAAATGTATTATTCCCGGGTGGTTAGGTAAAAATGTAACAACCTTATTTTATTGTTGCTGGCCTATTTTTGTAGCACTTGGATTAGTAACCCAAGGAATCCAATCTAACGATAATTCAAGCGTAATAACGGAAGCAATTTTATTATTAGTCACTATAACGGTGATGTTTTTTATTATGTCTTTTAATTGGACGAAATATCTAGAAAAACGAAGTCAGAAAAAACTCAATAACAAATCAGATCTATAAATGAATGTGAAGATATACTTAGAGGATTTATAGGAAAACCCTACTCTATGTGCAAAATAACAGCATCGCATGGCAAGGAGAGAGTTTAGGTTTTATAGCACAATTACTTAATATATCTGATTCATTACTTGGTCATAATAATGGAATTTAACTTGACTGAGGTTGGAGGATTAAAATTTAGGATTTATTTTGAATAAATTATGAACATAAAGCTCTTTTCATCAAAATTTTCATGAAAAAAGATATGTTATGATAATTATTTTTAGTAAAAAATTTTTTAAAAATCGAAATTATAAACAATAATGTGAGTAAAATAATAAAATGGGGAATTTTAGGCAGTGGAAGGATAGCACATAAATTTGCTGAAGGATTAAAGGTACTTCCTGATGCAAAATTGGAAGCTGTTGCTTCTAAAACAGAGGGAAAAGCTGAAAGTCTTGGTAAAATGTTTGGTGTGAAAAATATATATAATAATTATGAAGATTTGGTCAATAATCACGCTGTGGATGTTATTTATATTGCGACTACTCATAATTTTCATTATAAAAATGCATTACTCTGTCTAAATCACGGAAAACCAGTTCTCTGTGAAAAACCTATTACATTGAAT